>Ga0325404_1001360_pt1 | contig 25934 bp, 17 predicted proteins | sample PopdelMetagenome_18_FD_205664 | JGI IMG/M metagenome (GOLD analysis project Ga0325404, IMG submission 205664) | Populus deltoides microbial communities from Bellville, Georgia, United States - Xylem-Control-R1 | ecosystem: Host-associated > Plants > Phyllosphere > Stem > Wood/Secondary xylem...
AATTCATTTGATTTGATACATATTTAAGGATTAGAGTTATCCATCTCCAGTTCCTGAGAAAGATGGGAGTCACCCATACATCTAGGACATTAATTAGCTCGTGATTCTAAGACAATTTTAGAGCATTGATTGGAGCCTGTCGCGGTCAGTCCTTACATGGCTCCTGCTAATGTCTTCCACACTAGGGCAGCCTGCGAGGGCCATGGTGAGCTCAAGCTCGTCCTTCAGCATTTGCATCACCTTTCTCACCCCTGCTTCTCCCTTTGCTGCTAGCCCATAAATAACTGGCCTCCCAACCTGCATTAACACACACACACACATTAGTTGCGGTACAAAGCAGTATCAAAATTAAGTACATTTCGATTTCAATGCATTTATCATTATTTTGCAACCAGTAATAGAAGAACAGCAGCTGTTTAGTTCTGCAATGATCAATGTTCGTTCACGTCAAATATGAGCAGTTAATACTTTGCTTAAGGTTGCTGCAATGTTGGATGAGTAGGAAAATATTGAACTAGAAGTGGAAGAGCACCAGGTTCCTTCTTTTGTTATATGTTCTTATAGTACTGTTGGAAAAAGAAAATGAAGAGGGAGAAAACAAAGATAAACCATGTATCATATAACTTACCCCACTAGTTTAAATATAATCACATTAAATAATAATAAAATCATACTTTTTATTGTATTTTATTTTCAAAAACTTGTATCACTAGTCCAAGCATAATCACATTAAATTAAATAATAAAGTATCATGTTTTTTTTTTAGTCTCTTCTCTATTATGTTCAATGTTCTTTTCTTTTTAATATTTTTTTTCTTACTTGTTTGTTTAATAGACATATTAATATCTTAATTACGAGATGTAACTCTTCATTCTTTTCCTTTATTTTACTTTATTAATATAAATAATATTAATATAGATTGGGTTGATCCATAATGGGTGACCCAAATCCCTTCTTCTTTTTTTGCCTCATCTCCCACTTTCACATGATGGGATTAACTCTCTTATTAATTTTACAAAACTCATACTTAACAAATATATCATCCGATCAGATATACTTTGAGAGCTTAGTTGCTATATATCTATTAGAAATATATAGCTTCTCTAATAACAGGACATAAAGTAGATGTAATATGCAGTACCCGAGATCATTTATCATTTTTTTTATCTCTCATGATCTCATTTATTAAACTTTTTATTTTTATAATTAAATTATCACATAGATATATATAATTAATCTACCAATAAATACAAGTCAATGTGATAATACCAAAATGATCTTTCTCTTTTATCAACTCTCTCAATTTCCACTTAACTTTTTTTTCTAGTAATGTCCATGTAGATCGAATTATTCATAATCTTTTGGCAACATACTAAGTTATTGAATATCAAATCTAAGTTTTGAGAAACAGACGAGAGTTATAAGAGAACAAGTGAATATTATTAATAATCTTTAGGGTCTTATATAATATCAAATTAAAATCTTAGTTTGTATTACTCTTATTTGTCATATTACGCACATGTGTTATGAAACACATGCTATAATATCATCTCTTTTCTTTTGGAGTGTATGTTTTTATACATAAAACCATATAGATGATAGTTTAGACATACCTGATATCTAACTTTGACTTCATTTTTTTACTCATTTAATTTTGATTCATTAGAATCCACATCTCCCAATAAAACAGATATAGTGATAATTTTAAATAATTACTTAAGGTCAAAGCTATAACACATATTCCAATGACCTCTTTCTATATATTCTATTGAAGAGAAACTTCATATATTAAGCTTGAGTGTTATCTTATTACTCAGATTAAAAGCTCAAAATCTTCTCATCTCTATTCATCACAAAAATAAAAGACGTATTTATCTATGTGATAAAGCCAATTAATTTTTTATCTATCCGACATACTTCTCATAATTTATTTTTAAATAGTAAACACAAACATGTATATATGTCCTTCAACTTATGTAATTAGACATCAATAGCATTATTAAACTGAATAGATCATTGTCTTGAAGACTGTTTTATACCATAAATTGATTTTAAAAGTTTACACACTTTGTGTTCTTGGTCTATCTTGATGAAACCTATAGGTTTTTCCATATAGATTTCTTGTTCTAATTCTTCTTTAAGAAAAACAATATTTACATCCATTTAATATAATTCAAGATCAAGGTTAACTACTATAGGTAGAATCAATCTTATTAAGGCAAACCTCATAACATGTAAAAGTTTATAGTTAATTCTTTCATGTTTAGTGTATCGTTTAGCCACTAACCAGGCCTTATATTTTTTGATACTACCATTAGCTTTTTAATTTGTTTTACGAACCCACTTGTTCTCAATGGTTTTATGTCCTTTTAAAAATATAGATAAGATTGATTCATTGATAAATCAATAGAAATGTTACTCCTACTCAGACCATCAATCGTAGATGGATTCATCATATGTAGTAATTGGATTTCGGTTGAAACTAATTCATCTTCCTCCAAATTGCTCCAACTTAAAAGTGAGCCCGTATGTATTTGTATGCGGAAGCATTTTGTTCTTGAGTTTTATAAAGAGATAGGTCTTGACCTCCTTTTCTCTATCTAGATAAATTATTATCTAAAAATATGATATCTTGTAATTCAAATTCAGTTATATCTCCACTTACTTGCTTACTTATGAACACATGTCCTTCTGAGTGTTCAAAATATCTTATAAAAATACATTTCTTTGATTTTAAACCTAGTTTTTCATATTTATAAAAAAAATCTTAAACATAAGTAACACAACCTTAAGGTTTTAAAATACTCAAGTTAGGTTTATGTTTTGTTCATAATTCATATATTGCGTGGCTGTAACAGACTTGGAGGACATGATTAAGTACATACATGACCTAAAGTTTCTATAAAAGTGATGAAATAGACACTCCTATATTGTTCTCATATTCAACCGACCATAAATGTTAAGATGAATTAATTGCAATAGAAATTCGGCTATAGTACCCTTTGGAAATTGTTAAGATGAATTAATCAATGCATATATCATTATTATAGAATTGCACATGAAAATAAATTCACAACAATTAATGCCATATTATTAATATAGATCATTATATTTTAGTAATCATATAAAACTATCTTTAAAGATAATTGTATAAAATGTTATGTTTGGCATTGCGGTAGAACTGTTTTTTCGTTATTTTTTGAATTAATATTTTTTTTGTTTTTTAATTATTTTAATGTAATGATGTTAAAATAATTTTTTTAAAAATAAAATAAAAATTATTATTTTAATATATTTCCAAAAAAAAAAAAATGCTTATCCATGGTAAAAGAGATAATTATTGGAAGATCATATATATTTGTTGTAACTTACAAGAACTGCTTGTGCACCAAGGGCCAGCGCCTTGAAAACATCTGTTCCTCGCCGTACTCCTCCATCAAGGAGAACAGGAACTCTCCTTCCTACGGCTTGAACCACCTGCAAAAAAAGTACATTTCCATGTCAATTGAATTGTCTGAATTAATAAGGAGTATAATTTAGACTGTCTGCATTCTTTAAAATGAGTCTACCTCTTCCAGAACTGAGATTGTGGCTGGAGTATAATCAAGCTGACGAGCTCCATGATTGGAGACGATAATTCCAGCAGCACCTACTTCCATGGCCTTAATGGCTGCAAAATAATCTCCAGTGTGTAAGAGATCTATAGCTTACATATTCCAGATTCCGTTATGATTGGCTGAGCAATGACTGATAATTTCCAAGAGAGTAGAAGAGTGTTATGTATTCAAGTGTTTTGTTCAAGGCCAAGAAGAAAGATAGAAAACAGAGAGACGCAAACATCATCAGATGAGACTTTGATCTTACCATCCTCGCGAGTGAGTATTCCTTTGATCAGAATAGGCAAGCTTGTAATGGATTTTAGCCATGCTATATCCTGCGGTGTAACGAAGCAATGGTTAAATATAGGAATTTTTGTAATGGTTTCTGTTATGCATGAATGCTGCATAGCCAGGATTATAATCAAGAAGGCTGCAAAATAAAGTCCATGAATCGGCCAACTAAATCGCATTGCTTTCAGAATTGGTTACGAAAAATGGCTCTATACTCAACTCTTCTATTGAGTGGGCATCTCATGCAGGTGAAAAGTACAGCCTGAAAATAAGGGTATGATAAATAAATTGAAAGGTAATTAAATGAGAGTTCTCTGGTTTTTACCCTCCAACACAAAGAAGGATCGAAGATTTCATTGGCGTTAGGTTTTATGTTCGAACCTTTATCCTGCAAGAGTTCATATATATCAGTAAGTCGAGGAAAAAAAATTGGGCACAACCGCTTCACATCGATAGGCCAAAAATTAAAAGCTATGTGAATCAATGCTGGAGAAATGAACACAAGCTTAATGCCCATTTCAATAATTTACTCACAGAGAATACTTCAATTGACATTAGACCTTCCAAATTCTTCAGCTGGGGCAAAATCATCCTGCAGAAGTGTGGCAGATGATTTCATTTTGGGATGCAAATGCATATATCTTTAAATACATGCATTTTTGTTTTGAGTGGAAACGAAGACAGAATAGTGGTTACAATCAACATTAAAGTCACATTCCACCAACAAATGAAGTGGTTTAGAACAGGTTTTTGTTTTTTTAACAAGTGGTTCAAAACAAGCTTTAATAACTCTTAAATCCCTATAAGTGCTTATATAATGAGAGAGGAAAAAAAATGATATCTACTTATTCTTTATGTCTGCCTCCTTTCGACCACGTCTTGGACGATCAGCTGTTAGGACGATAGCCTTATATCCACTCTTTTCAGCTCTCTGCACAAGGTTAACAGCTATATCTCGTCTTTTGCATACCTAATCACATGCAGAAGTGTAAATGCTTACAGTTTAGTTCCCAAATTCATATGCATGTTGGTACCACAGCAGAGTTGCCTCAATTGAATTCTAATGGCACTTATAAGTGTCATAGAAAATGTGAAAATGCTAAAAGTTGTTTCTGTTGCACTACAAAAGAGAGTTGAGCGAAGAATATTGTGACTTAAAAAATTAAAAGAGACTAAATTTCTTTTTAGAAAAAAAAAAGAGAGCTCATGGAGTTCTAATTACGTATAATTGAAAGAATCGAACAGCATCGCAGCTGGCAGCAACCTCCTCCACGCTGCAGGAAGCTGTGAAGGATAACATCTGGAAAGAAATAAATCCCGTTATCCAAGCATGTAAAGCAAAATGGAAAAACTATCAAGGCTGAATGCTCCTCATATGTACCATTATAGTATTACATGCAGCTGCTGCTCTGGCAGTGGCAAGCTCTCCTGGGATAGACGGAAAAGCTGGTAAAAGCAGGATGAAGAATGAATGCACAAAATAATAACTCTTCAGTCAGAGGATAAGACCTTCAGGATGTGCTAGCTTATGCATAGAAGTTGGGGCTATCATAATCGGGGCCGAGATAGTGTAGCCCAATATATTAGTAGACAAAGCTATTTTGCTGACATCCACAAGAACTCTAGGCAGCAATCTGAATAAAAGTGGTATGTTTAATTTCATGCCCTTTACTATACACGCATCAGGAAATAGTTTCAAGGCATTACATGATTCTCTGAAATTCTTGCACATTCTTCTTTAATGTGTGCTCATCCTCTGCTCCTCCAGCATAGAAGTCATAGTACATTTTTGGAAGGGCTTGCCTAGCCAATACTTGGAAGTCGTTCACGTTAACTATTTCATCTGCCATTGAACCTGGAAACTTGGATTACAGTCAAATGTCTTGCTTTACAGCACTTTTAGAAGCTAAGCTCCAGTAAAAATCATAAAAAGACTAGGGAACACATTAATTGTCAAAATTTGCAATGAAAGGTATGCTCTAATTTTGTGCGTCGAAATTTTTTATGTCTTGTAATCGACAATCAATGAACATTATTTTGGCCACAGCAAACCCTAAACTAGCCTCAAAATTAGATAGGTTGTGCAAAGCAGAAGGTATATATATGTGCAAGTTCGAGTGAACCATCTGAATTCTTAACACAGGGTATAAACTGTAAATTTAGCACTTGTAGTTACAACATTGTACTATCTGAAACGCTAAAACATGCGAGACCGACACGAAAATAACAAATCCATTCAAGATCACAGGATAATCAAGAAGCTTAACTGCAAGAAGAACAGGTTGTGCTGATTCCCCAGCTAAAAAGACAAAGAAAACTGCAAGAAAAACATACCTACGGTAGTAGAAAGCTCCAGGGAAAAAGAGAAGGATTGAAACAGGTATTGCCAATCAAGGTATCAAGAAGAGTGAAAAAAGAGAGAGTGTGAATTAGAGATGGGACGTACATAAATGAAATGTTAGGCCATCATGTCATTGGCTGCCTGCAAATGGTTTGTCCTTTTTTGTCTTCTTTCATCTTGTCATTGTCTGCCGGCAACTGGTTTTTCATTTCTATTCATTAAGGTATTACACGAGTGATACAGGAACGGTGCCCACGCTTTGTGAACTTTCTTTTTTTCATGTAAAAAATAATATTAGGTGCAGCAAGTATATTCTTTTTAAAAAAATATATATGTATTTCGAGTTATACATGAATGAATTGAATAAGTTGATTTTATTAAATAAGTTAATTTTATTTTAATTAAATTAAAAAATAATAGATTAATCAAATTAAAAAAAATAATAACAATCACAATAACCTTGGAAGTTTCTTCTTTAATAGATCAAACGATATAGGTCAATTTACAGCTCATTGAACATAAAAGAATAAAATAAAATTAAAAAAACTTAAAAAATAGCTCTGGTCAACCCTTGTTATTATAACAAACCCTAGTTATTTTTGTTAGTATTTGTGTTTGTATATATATATTAAAATTTTCCAAGTCAACAAAAGATAGAAAATAAAGCAAGATGGTCATTGCCAAAAATATAACTATAATGTGACCACAACAACTAATGGATAAATATATTTTATACACAACTCACTTGCTTAAAAGATCATTAATATAAGGGTCGAAGGTAAGGTGACGACACAACACCCTTGGACTCAGCCACGTGTTAAATTCAAATACATGTGGGCCTGGTAAAATATGAAACCCAACACCCTTAGACTCAACTACTTGCTGAGTCTAAATGCTTGTGGGTCTAGCAATATACCATACTTAACTCTTTTAGACTCGCAATACGCTGAATCCAAGCAGTAATGGGTTTAGAAAGATGCTAGGCCCAACACCTCTGAGCTCAACTACGTGCTAAAGCTCAACTGGTTATGGTTTTAGTAAGATGTCAGACTCAACTCTCTTGAGCTCAACTACTTGTTAAGACCAATCACTTGTGCGTTTGAGAAGATGCCTGACCTAACCTCCATAGGCTTGGCTTCATGCTGAGCCCAAGCGTTTGTGAGCTTGGCAAGATGCTAAACCCACTTTCTTGGACTCAACTATGTGCTAAGCCTAAACATATTTGGGCCTGGAAGGATGTTGAGCCCAACATCCTTGGGTTTTGAATCATTCCAGATCTAAACATATAGTTAATGGTCTTTATGGGTCTCATGTTGGGTCGCAACGCAAGGCAATCCCTAAGACCCTTAACTCGGGATACTAAGAGCTTAGGGTAGTCATTTCCTTATACCTCTAGATGTATTCAAGTTGTAAAATAGCCGGTTATATTTGGATCAATATTTATGCTATGAAAGGATTATTCCCATTAACATTAATGTTGTGTACGAAATAAAATATAAAAGTCTTTTATAGCTCAACTATTTGTCCATTAACACTAATGGTATGAAAAATATCATTCCCATCAACATTAATGATGTGTGAGAAGATATTTTCATCAGTATTAATGTTAATGTCAGAAATTTCTTATTTACTAAGATATTCAAAAGAAAAAGACTTTTAGCCCCTTAAACAAAAACAACAAGTTTCATAATACAAAGGCTATAAATGCCCTTCGAACCACGTAGATAATATGGATTCACAAACTTTATTCTCTTATCATATATTCCGAAAGCATTTATCACACATAAAACCAAGGGTAAACATTCTTGTTTTTAGAGTTTAATACTTATTTCTTCATTTATTATATAAAGTTATTGACTTAATAATTGGAAAGTTCCAAAATCCCATAAAAATATATTGTTTTATAGAAACTGAGACTTCAACCACCAATCATCTGCTCTTCAGGTTCCTAGGAATAGAATATTGCCGTAAATGTATGATCATCCACTATCCAAATATTCAAACACTATTCTTGAACATATTGAATTTTTGAACTTTATGAGCAACCAAAAAAGAATAAAAAAGAACCCAAAAATGTAAGAGTGTAAGTGTAATTGTAAAATAACCAATGTACAACATTGAATTTGTAAATAGGATCATAGTGCTCGGGACTACAAGTGCTAGTTTATGACATATGAAGTTTGAAGTGATGACAACTCTGAGGGGTGTAGCTTAATTGATCAGACCCTGAGTTTGCTCTCTAGAAGTCACTAGTTCGAGTGCCATAAATCTCAGGATAACTGAAAGCTTACTTAGTCGTAACTTTAGAATCTCGAAGAATTAGTCGAAGTGCGCATAAGTTGATCTAGACACACATAATTAAAAAAAAAAGTTTGAAGTGATGACAAGAACCTGTCTTCTTGTGTGTAAAAGAGCGTGTCCTATTTGGTTTATATGACATGGAATGTAACATCATCGGTCATTGGCTTAAAAATTACAATAGTACAACAACATAAAGAAAATGATAAAGATCTAAAAATAAGAAGATTTTAATTAAAAAAAAACTAAAATAAATAAATCAAGCATTTTCTGTCATTTTACATAAAAGTAATGGTCTTAATATTATAGTGTCATGTATGGAAATTAGGTATTTATTATATTAACTTGGAAAATCTCATAGATGCCCATGCAACAATATGAATATGGAACAGTATGGTATCGACATGACAGGTACAACTCGACCAGTATGTGGTTAGAAAAAACTGAGATTGTTCAAGGATTAAAATTGAGATGATGCTGACACTACTTTATTTTGTTCTTAGAGATGTACAAGTTGAGTAATTAAGAGTACTAATTCATTTTATTTGATAAATATCTTAGTTAGAAATAAGGATTACAAAAATCCATCAAGTTCCTGAGAAAGATGGGAATCACCCATACATATTTCCTTGTGATTTTAAGACAATTTTAGAGCATTGATTGGAGCCTGTCGCGGTCAGTCCTTACATGGCTCCTGCTAATGTCTTCCACACTAGGGCAGCCTGCGAGGGCCATGGTGAGCTCAAGCTCGTCCTTCAGCATTTGCATCACCTTTCTCACCCCAGCTTCTCCCTTTGCTGCTAGCCCATAAATAACTGGTCTCCCAACCTGCATTGATATATACATGTATCAATTGCGGTCCGAAGCAGTAGCAAAGACATTTATCATTTTGCAGCCAATAATAGAAGATGAGTGATCAGTAGCTGTTTAGTTCTGCAATGACCAATGCTCGTTCACTTCAAATATTTAACACTTTGCTTAAGGTTGCAATGTTGGATGAGTAAATAAATTGAAGGAAAATATTGAACTTGAAGGGGCAGAGCACCAGGTTACTTCTTTTGTTATATGTTCGTATACAACAGATTGCTGCTCGTTGTAAGGCATTTATTTGGAATAAACATGGCTATGAGATTTAGGCAGCACTGCTCATCAATGGTCAAAGAGATAATTAGTGGAAGATCATATTTATTTGTTTTAACTTACAAGAACTGCTTGTGCACCAAGGGCCAGCGCCTTGAAAACATCTGTTCCTCGCCGTACTCCTCCATCAAGGAGAACAGGAACTCTCCTTCCTACAGCTTGAACCACCTGCAAAAAAAGTACATTTCCGTGTCAATTGAATTGTCTAGATAAGGAGTATAATTTAGGCTGTCTGCATTCGGTGAAATGATTCTACCTCTTCCAGAACTGAGATTGTGGCTGGAGTATAATCAAGCTGACGAGCTCCATGATTGGAGACGATAATCCCAGCAGCACCTACTTCCATGGCCTTAATGGCTGCAAAAAAACCTCCAGTGTGTAAAGGATCTAGCTTACATATTCCAGATACCATTATGTTGGCTGATCAATGACTGATAATTTCAAAGAGAGTATAAGAGTGTTCAAATGTTTTGTTCAAGACCCAGAAGAAAGATAGAAAACGGAGTGATACAAACATCATCAGATAAGACTTTGATCTTACCATCCTCACGAGTGAGTATTCCCTTGATCAGAATAGGCAAGTTTGTAATGGATTTCAGCCATGCTATATCCTGCCCGTGTAACGAAGCACTGGTTAAATATAGGAATTTTTGTAATGGTTTATGTTATGTATGAATGCTGCTTAGCCAGGGTTATAATCAATAAGGCTGCAAAATAAAGTCCATGAATCAGCCAACTAAACCGCATTGCTTTCAGAATTGGTTATGACAACTGGCTCTATACTCAACTCTTCTATTGAGTGGGCATCTCATGCAGGTGTAAAGAACAGCCTGAAAATAAGGGTATGATAAATAAATCGCAGGGTAATTAAATAGGAGTTTACTGGTTTTTACCCTCCAACACAAAGAAGGATCAATAGTTTCATTGGCGTAAGCTGCGAAGTTCGAACCCTTAACCTGCAAGAGTTCACATCTGTAAGTCCAAAAATTAAAAGCTATGTGCATCAATGCTTGGGTTTCATATGAAAGAGTCCTTTAAATGAACACAAGCTTGATGCCCATTTCAATAATTTACTCACAGACACAACTTCAGTTGACATTAGACCTTCCAAATTCTTCAGCTGAGGCACAATCATTCTGCAGACGTACGAGAGATGAATTCATTTTGGGATGCAAGTGCATATATCTTTAAATACATGCATTTTTGTTTTGTGTGGAAACCAAGATAAAATAGTAGTTACAATCAACATTAAACTAAATTAATGTCACATTCCACCAACAAATGAAGTGGTTTAGAACTTTTAAAACAAGCTGTAATAGCTCTTAAATCCCTATAACGTTTATACAGAATGAGAGAGGAAGAAATGATATCTACTTATTCTTTATGTCTGCCTCCCTCCGACCAAGTCTTGGAGTGTCAGCTGTTAGGACGATAGCCTTATATCCACTCTTTTCAGCTCTCTGCACAAGGTTAACAGCTATATCTCGTCTTTTGTATACCTAATCACATGCAGAAGAGTACATGCTTACAGTTTAGTTCCCATATTCCTATTCATGTTAGCACCACAGCAGAGTTGCCTCAATTGAAGAAATTAAAATAAACCCTTTCTAATGGAACTTATAAGTGTCATAGAAAATGTGAAAGAATCCTGCTAAAAGTTGTTTCTGTTGCATTACAAAAGAGAGTTGAGAGAAGACTTTTGTCACTGTTAAAATTAAAAAAGAGGCTGCTAAAAAAAGGAGCATATGGAGGTCTAATTACATATAATTGAAAGAATCGAACGGCATCGCAGCTGGCAGCAACCTCCTCCACGCTGCAGGAAGCTCCGAAGGATAAAGTCTGGAAAGAAATAAATCCCATTATCCAAGCATTTAAAGCAAAATGGAAAAAATATGAAGGCTGAATGTTCCTCATATGTACCATTATAGTATTACATGCAGCTGCTGCTCTGGCAGTGGCAAGCTCTCCTGGGATAGACGGAAAAGCTGGTAAAAGCAGGATGAAGAATGAATGTACAAACTAATAACTCTTCTGTCAGAGGATAAGACCTTCAGGATGTGCTAGCTTATGCATAGAAGTTGGGGCTATCATAATCGGCGCCGAGATAGTGTAGCCCAATATATTAGTAGACAAAGCTATTTTGCTGACATCCACAAGAACTCTAGGCAGCAATCTGAGTAAAAGTGGTATGTTAAATTTCATGCCCTTTACTATACACGCATCAGGAAATAGTTTCAAGGCATTACATGATTCTCTGAAATTCTTGCACATTCTTCTTTAATGTGTGCTCATCCTCTGCTCCTCCAGCATAGAAGTCATAGTACATTTTTGGAAGGGCTTGCCTAGCCAATACTTGGAACTCGTTCACATTAACTATTTCATCTGCCATTTAACCTGGAAACTTGGATAACAGTCAAATGTTCTAGCTTTATCTTTCACCTTTGAATTCATTGTCTATATCATCATTAACTAATCCCTATATGTGCACAACCCAAATGACTCCCCAACCATGTAAATGAGTTTAGATGTGAAAGATCGAGTGAAGTATCTCAAAGCAATTATATTTTTCCTAACACAGGGTATATATAAACTGTAAATTTAGCTCTTGTAGTTACAACGTTGTACTATACAAAATTACAAATACTATTTGAAACATTGAGACGTGCGAGACTGACACGAAAATAACAAATTGTTTCCATTCAAGATCACAGGATAATCAAGAAGCTTAACTGCAAGAAGAACAGGTTGTGCTGATGCCCCACCTAAAAAACAAAGAAAACTATAAGAAAAACATACCTACGGTAGTAGAAAGCTCCGGGGAAAGAGAGAAGGATTGAAACAGGTATAGCCAATCAAGGTATCAAGAAGAGTGAAAAAAAAGAGAGAAACAGAGTGTGAATTAGAGATGGGACGTACATAAATGAAATGTTAGGCAGCAAATAGAGACTGAAGTTGGCATCATGTCAAAATTGTCTGCCAGAAAATGGTTTGTCATTTTTATGTCTTCTTTCATCGTGTCATTGTCAGCCGGCAACTGGTTTGTCATTTCTATTCATTAAGGTATTACACGAGTGATACTGTAAAGGTGCCCATGCTTTGTGAACTTTCTTCTTCTTTTTTTATGTAAAAAATAATATTAGGTGCAGCAAGTATATTTTTTTAAATATATATATATATATATATATATATATTTTTTTTTTAAATATATATATATTTCGAGTTATACATTTTTGGAAGGACTTGCGTAGCCAATTTCTGAAACTCATCCACGTTCGCCGGGTCGCTTTCCATCTATCCTTTTAAATAGTCCTTGTCAGTGGCAGACATTATGGACCATAATCAAGAAATCATGGCTTAGAATATCAGCAGTTGGTGTATTAGTTGTTTATATTTTATTATCTAAATAGATTGTACAATAATTTTTATTTAATAAAAAAAATATCATGAAGAGGATATTTAGGTCCCTTTTGTTTGCTTGAAAATAGTTTTTTATTGGAAATTGAATTTCATGAAAGTAAATTATTTTCTGATATTTGATAGTATAATAGAAAATAAGTTGGAAAATATTTTCCAGTGTTTGGTTAAGTTATGAAAAATGAACTGGAAAATAACTTATTAATATTTTATTTTTCTCAAGTTTATTAAAATAATGAGGAACAAATCTTACAAATTAAAAAGTTTAATGAGAATGAAATTGAAAAAAAATAATAATTTTATAAATTATCTCAAATGAAATAAATAATAATCAAAATAATAGAGATCAAATCTAAAAAATAAAAAACATGAAAGATGAAGAAATTAAAATAATAATAATTAACATTTCATAAATTATTTCAAATAAAATAAGTAACAATCAAAAGAATGAGGACCAAATTTGATAGATAAAAAATTTCATTAAAAAAATGATAAGGAAAAAGCGAATAACAATTATAAAAATGAGGAAAAAATTTAAATTTTTAAGAGATGAAATTGAAAAATAAATATTCAAAACAAATATATATAGAAATCAAAAGTTTGAGAATCAAATTTGATATAATCAGCAAATAATATGACATTTCTAAATTTTTCACAACTTCCAGAAAGTGTTTTCTGTCCAAATTTTCCAGGAAAACACTTTTTTGAAAACTAAGCCAAATTTTCCTTTAACTGGAAAGTGTTTTCCGTTGACCAACTTTCCTAATGAAAAACAAACATAGAAAGGTTTGGAAAGTGGTTTCCCAGAAACTACTTTCCGAGAAACAAACACTGCCTCAGTTATTTACTCAAATTTTTTATGGTATCAGAGCAAGGTTCTGTAACCTTCTAATTTATCTTTTGTTTTGTGTTGATTTTTTAATCAACAACTTCGTTTTACTTTTGGCTGACAGTCTTGCTTTAAGATTTCTAGTTTTGATTTTTTAAGAATGTCCACAGAAACTTTGAGTATCAAATTTACAGGCAAGAACTATGCGGCATGGGAATTTCAGTTCAGGACGTTTTTGAAAGGGAAGGAGATTTGGAGGCATATTGACGGGACCTTTCCTGCTCCTGCAAATGATGCAGAATTTAGTCAATGGGAGACAAAGGATGCTCGAATTATTTCTTGGATTTTAGCATCTATTGAAGGCCATATGGTGAACAATTTACATTCCTTTGGTACAGCTAGAGAGATATGGGATTACCTAAAGCATATATATCATCAAGATAATACTGCAAGACGCTTTCAACTTGAATTCAACATCAGTAATTTCAGTCAAGGTAATCTCTCGATTAAGCAATATTATTCTGGTTTTGTTAATCTATGGAGCAAATATTCTGGTATTATCTATTTTAAGGTGTATAAAAAGGCTTTACCCAGTCTTCAAGCAGTTTATGAAGTTAGTAAGCGAGATTAGTTCTTTTCGAAACTAAGACTAGAATTTGAGATTGCCCGTGCTGGATTGCTGAATAGAGATCCAGTTCCTTCTTTAGATGTCTGTCTAGGTGAATTATTACGTGAAGAACAAAGAATGGCTACCCAATTTGTAATAGGTGAATCTAAGGAGACATATGAGGTTGTCAATGTTGCTTATGCTGCTCAAGGAAAGAATCGAGACAAAGGAACTATACAGTGATACAACTGTAAGGAGTATGGGTATATTGCCCGCAATTGTGGCAAGAAATTTTACAGTTACTGTAAGCGAAATGGACACATTATTAAATAATTCCATACACGTCCAAAAAATCAGAGAGCACAAGCTTTTCAAGCTGCTGTTGTAAACCATCAGATTGATGGCTCTACTTCCATGACCACTGTCACTCCAGAAATGGTACAACAAATTATTATCACTGTATTCTCTACGCTTTGACTTCAAGGTCAAGGTAATACTGTCTCTTCTTCTTGGATTGTTGATTCTGGAGCATCAATCATATGACTGGCTCATCTGATTTGTTATGTAATCTCCGGGAGTATAGTGGCACATAAAATATTCAGATAGCTAATGGCAGTAATCTCTCGATTATAGCTATTGGTGATATTAGACCTTCTTTTCCTCATGTATTTGTATCTCCTGGGCTGTCTGCTAATTTAATTTCTGTTGGACAAATGGTGGATAATAACTGGGATATGCATCCTGACTACCACAATTTACATACATGTAGTTATGTTTGCTTTGTTCACTTGCCTTCTCATGAGCGTCACAAGCTTACAGCTCAGTCAGCAAGGTGTGCTTTTATGGGTTATAGCGCTGGTCAAAAAGGTTTTTTATGTTATGATGTTGTTACTAATCGTTTGCGTATGTCCAGAAATGTGATTTTCTTTGAACATGAGTACTATTTTCAGCAACACGTATCTTGTTCCAATGGTGCTATGCTTCATACCTTTGATGATATCTCACCACCAGTTCTACGGTATCAACGTGATTTTGTTTATTCGTGAAGATAGCCCTCATAGTTTATGAAATAAAATGATGAAAAATAAACAGAAATACTTCGATTAAAAGCTAAAGAGAAAAATTTTGTTAGTTTACATCCACTACAATCAGAAATGTCACAAGTTTTTAAATTTTCTAAAGCTCCTATGGATACCAAAAATCTCAAACAAGTAGTTGGATCCGCAAAAGCTGTGTTTAAGATTAAGTCTTGTTTCATAAAATCAGCTCTGATATAATGTTAAAATAACTAAGATCAAACACAAAAGGAGAATAGAATTTCCAATAATATATTTATTATGAATGCTTAGAGTTAACCTAAATACAAATTAATTATATATAGGTTAAACTGAATATACTACTCTATCCTTAATAAATAAAATTAAATAAATATTATTTAACAATTTTAATACCAAAATAGAACCAAAATAAATAAATCAAGCATTATCTTTGTCATTTTACATAAAAGTAATGGTCTTACTATTATAGCGTCATGTATGGAAATTAGGTATTTAGTATATTAACTTGGAAAATCTCAGAGATGCCCACGCAACAATATGAATATGGAACAGTATGGTATCGACATGACAGGTACAACTCGACCAGAATTTGGTTAGAAAAAACCTGAGATTGTTCAAGGATTTAAATTGAGATGATGCTGACACTACTTTATTTTGTTTTTAGAGATGTACAAGTTGAGTAATTATGAGTACTAATTCATTTTATTTGATAAATATCTTAGTTAGAAATAAGGATTACAAAAATCCGTCAAGTTCCTAAGAAGGATGGGAATCACCCATACATATTGCTTGTGATTTTAAGACAATTTTAGAGAAATGATTGGAGGCTGTCGCGGTCAGTCCTTACATGGCTCCTGCTAATGTCTTTCACACTAGGGCAGCCTGCGAGGGCCATGGCGAGCTCAAGCTCGTCCTTCAGCATTTGCATCACCTTTCTCGCCCCTGCTTCTCCCTTTGCTGCTAGCCCATAAATAACAGGCCTCCCAACCTGCATTGATATATACATGTATCAACTGCGGTCCGAAGCAGTAGCAAAGACATTTATCATTTTGCAGCCAATAATAGAAGATGAGTGATCAGTAGCTGTTTAGTTCTGCAATGACCAATGCTCGTTCACTTCAAATATTTAATACTTTGCTTAAGGTTGCATTGTTGGATGAGTAAATAAATTGAAGGAAAATATTGAACTAGAAGGGGCAGAGCACCAGGTTACTTCTTTTGTTATATGTTCGTATACAACAGATTGCTGCTCGTTGTAAGGCATTTTTTTGGAATAAACATGGCTATGAGATTTAGGCAGCACTGCTCATCAATGGTCAAAGAGATAATTAGTGGAAGATCATATTGATTTGTTTTAACTTACAAGAACTGCTTGTGCACCAAGGGCCAGCGCTTTGAAAACATCTGTTCCTCGCCGTACTCCTCCATCAAGGAGAACAGGAACTCTCCTTCCTACAGCTTGAACCACCTGCAAAAAAAGTACATTTCCGTGTGAATTGAATTGCCTAGATAAGGAGTATAATTTAGGCTGTCTGCATTCGGTGAAATGATTCTACCTCTTCCAGAACTGAGATTGTGGCTGGAGTATAATCAAGCTGACGAGCTCCATGATTGGAGACGATAATCCCAGCAGCACCTACTTCTATGGCCTTAATGGCTGCAAATAACCTCCAGTGTGTAAAGGATCTAGCTTACATATTCCAGATACCATTATGTTGGCTGATCAATGACTGATAATCTCAAAGAGAGTATAAGAGTGTTCAAATGTTTTGTTCAAGACCAAGATGAAAGATAGAAAACGGAGTGATACAAACATCATCAGATAAGACTTTGATATAAGAGTGTTCAAATGTTTTGTTCAAGACCAAGATGAAAGATAGAAAACGGAGTGATACAAACATCATCAGATAAGACTTTGATCTTACCATCCTCACGAGTGAGTATTCCCTTGATCAGAATAGGCAAGTTTGTGATGGATTTGAGCCATGCTATATCCTGCCGGTGTAACGAAGCACTTGTTAATATAGGAATTTTTGTAATGGTTTATGTTATGTATGAATGCCAGGGTTATAATCAATAAGGCTGCAAAATAAAGTCCATGAATCAGCCAGCTAAACCGCATTGCTTTCAGAATTGGTTATGACAACTGGCTCTATACTCAAATCTTCTATTGAGTGGGCATCTCATGCAGGTGTAAAGAACAGCCTGAAAATAAGGGTATGATAAATAAATCGCAAGGTAATTAAATAGGAGTTTACTGGTTTTTACCCTCCAACACAAAGAAGGATCCATGGTTTCATTGGCGTAAGCTTCCAAGTTCGAACCCTTATCCTGCAAGAGTTCAGATCTGTGAGTCTTAAAAGGAAGAAGTAAAAAACGGAAACAACCACTCCACATCGAAAGTCCAAAAATTAAAAGCTATGTGCATCAATGCTTGGGTATCATATGAAAGATTCCTTTAAATGAACGCAAGCTTGATGCCCATTTCAATAATTTACTCACAGACACAACATCAGTTGACATTAGACCTTCCAAATTCTTCAGCTGGGGCACAATCAGTCTGCAGAAGTACGACAGATGAATTCATTTTGGGGATGCAAGTGCATATATCTTTAAATACATGCATTTTTGTTTTGTGTGGAAACTAAGATAGAATAGTAGTTACAATCAACATTAAACTAAATTAATGTCACATTCCACCAACAAATGAAGAGGTTTAGAACATTTAAAACAAGCTGTAATAGCTCTTAAATCCCTATAATGTTTATACAGAATGAGAGAGGAAGAAATGATATCTACTTATTCTTTATGTCTGCCTCCCTTCGACCAAGTCTTGGAGTGTCAGCTGTTAGGACGATAGCCTTATATCCACTCTTTTCAGCTCTCTGCACAAGGTTAACAGCTATATCTCGTCTTTTGTATACCTAATCACATGCAGAAGAGTACATGCTTACAGTTTAGTTCCCATATTCCTATTCATGTTAGCACCACAGCAGAGTTGCCTCAATTGAAGAAATTAAAATAAACCCTTTCTATTGGCACTTATAAGTGTCATAGAAAATGTGAAAGAATCCTGCTAAAAGTTGTTTCTGTTGCACTACAAAATAGAGTTGAGAGAATACTTTTGTCACTTTTAAAATTAAAAGAGAGACTACTAAAAAAAAGGAGCATATGGAGGTCTAATTACATATAATTGAAAGAATCGAACAGCATCGCAGCTGGCAGCAACCTCCTCCACGTTGCAGGAAGCTGAGAAGGATAAAATCTGGAAAGAAATAAATCCCATTATCCAAGCATGTAAAGCAAAATGGAAAAAATATTAAGGCTGAATACTCTTCATTTGTACCATTATAGTATTACATGCAGCTGCTGCTCTGGCAGTGGCAAGCTCTCCTGGGATAGACGGAAAAGCTGGTAAAAGCAGGATGAAGAATGAATGTACAAACTAATAGCTCTTCAGTCAGAGGTTAAGACCTTCAGGATGTGCTAGCTTATGCAATGCAGTTGGGGATATCATAATCGGCGCCGAGATAGTGTAGCCCAATATATTAGTAGACAAAGCTATGTTGCTCACATCCACAAGAACTCTAGGCAGCAATCTGAGTAAAAGCGGTAGGTTAAATTTCATGCCCTTTACTATACACGTATCAGGAAATAATTTCAAGGCATTACATGATTCTCTGAAATTCTTGCACATTCTTCTTTAACGTGTGCTCATCCTCTGCTCCCCCAGCATAGAAGTCATAGTACATTTTTGGAAGGGCTTGCCTAGCCAATGCTTGGAACTCATTCACGTTAACTATTTCATCTGCCATTTAACCTGGAAACTTGGACCACAGTCAAATATCTTGCTTGACAGCACTTTTAGAAGCCTAAGCTCCAGTAAAAACCATAAAAAGACTAGGGAACACATTAATTGTTAAAATTTGCAATGAAAGGTGATGCTCTCATTTTGTGCGTCGAAATTTCTTATGTCTTGTAGTCGACAATCAATGAATATTATTTTGGTGACAGTAAACCCTGAACTAGCCTCAAAATTAGATAGGTTGTGCAAAGCAGAAGGTATATATATGTGCAAGTTCGAGTGAACTATCTCAATTCTTAACACAGGGTATAAACTGTAAATTTAGCACTTGTAGTTACAACATTGTACTATTTGAAACGCTAAAACATGCGAGACTGATACGAAAATAACAAATTGTTTCCATTCAAGATCACAGGATAATCAAGAAGCTTAACTGCAAGAAAAACAGGTTGTGCTGATGCCCCAGCTATAAAAACAAAGAAAACTGCAAGAAAAACATACCCACGGTAGTAGAAAGCTCCAGGGAAAAAGAGAAGGATTGAAACAGGTGTTGCTAATCAAGGTATCCAGAAGAGGGAAACACTGGTATTGTCATCATTCATCATATCATCGACTGTCAGCAAACAGTAGCTTCTTTCTCTCTCCATATGACCATCCTATTTTGTCCTTTTCTATTCGATATGGTATTAGGAAAAGTGATATATGGTGGAACATCCACATAAGAGTGAGATCGACTTTTGCATTTTCCCTTTTTTTTTTTTTCTAATATTGTCGGTGCTTTCTTTTTTACTGACATAAATGGAGTGAATGTTCCGTGCAAAGGGAACCCCCCCCCCCCCCCTCGCAGCAATTCAAGGGATGTAAAGCTAAGAGGAGAGCTAATGGAGCTGCGGATTGGGTTGCAGAAGTCATAAGGAATAGCCTTCTTTGTTAATCTACCCGAATACACCAATATGAAAGCTTCGCTTTTGAAAAGAATATGATGAAAAACTTCATATTAGATTTTAGCTTTCCGAGACTGTGTCATGATCCGAAATATCTATGCTAACCGAAGTATTTATACATCTTAATTATGTAAAATTACCGTGTGTATTATGAAGTTGCAGTGAGAGTAATCATGAAAAATAATTGTTTAATTTGCTTTACAGGTAAGCTGAAAATTACAGGTGATTGACATGAAATTGTTTGCGCATATAATACAAATGCCAGCATGTGGACAAGAAGCCACCATAGCGTCCTTGGTGTCGACGAATTCGTTTTGATAAAGACTTTCGTATTTTAATTGGAGCTCCGTGTCTTAGGCATCCCATCATTTCTTTCTTTCTTTCTTTTTCTTTATTTTTTCTCTTCTTACCATGTTTTTATTCATTTCTCCTTCCCTCGCACGCCATCTTCTCTTCTGCCCTACCATGTTTGTTTGGTTTTGACGAGGTCTAGACCAAAAGGAGTGGCTGAGACAGCCAGGAGGAAACAGCAGGGTTGTCTCCTTTCCTTTTAAAAAACTAATCTTAGTCGATGCACCAGGTGGTTCAAAGATGGCTATAAAAAAAAATTAAATTTTATTGTTGAAATTCTAAAATCATCAAACTTTAAGGTCATTCTTGAATGCACTAAGCCCATGTTCCATGAAGAATAGACTTGTATTTATGAATGTAAGAATTTGATCCAACTATTGTACCATGAAGAAAATTTGAGCATATCGTTGATGAATTCTCGAGAGCTATATATATCAACCGAACCCACTATTCAAAATAAACCAAGTTCCACAGAAACCTGTCCTAATGAGAGAAAACATCTTGACAAAGCTCGATCTATTGAGCCACAGAAGTGGAAAATATCAAAATATTGAACCCTTCCACAGTAGTGGAAAGTTTCAGAACAAGTATGGTCTTCGTTCCAGCCTTCTTGGGTTGGGAGGCCACTCCTCTCTCCTTGGGCTACAAGGCCCACCTCTCTCCTCTCTCCTCTGCTCACCTCCCTCCCTTGATTCATGCACAAATTTGCAATTGTGACCGTAATGACATCTTCCTTGAGTAAAGTATCTGCATAGCTGTCCCTCCCTTGATTCATGCACAAATTTGCAATCGTGACCGTAATGACATCTTCCTTGAGCAAAGTATCTGCATAGCTGTATTTGTTGGTAGCCGCCTTGTCTATGCGGTGATGATCTAGTTGGACTAGAGTTATGAATGCTTGCCAGTGGCTTTCTACAGAAGTTGGGAGACCTTGAACAAAAATCATCCTGGATGTCACTGTACTCGACTGAGTTTCCAGGAACTTGGCCGTGATAATCATTTTCCCCTCGGTTTGCATGAAGTTTAGGTTGTTCGCAGCCTTGTCTGTGTGGTGATCCCATTGGACGATAGCGGTCAGCACATTTCAAGGGTTGTCTCTGATCCATCCTTGACAACCCATTGTTTAAACTTGTGCGGGGATTTAACTGAGAGCGACTCTTGTTTGTCTCTTCCTTTTTCAAGGCCCTAAAGTACAGAAAACTTTAGCATGTTAACATAGCTGCACATGTCTACCAGATAACAGGTAACTTTTGATTCACTGGCTTGCTTATCATTTTCAACAATATTCCAACATGACAATAAATCAGAGTACCTTTCTACCCTGAGCATTTTCCTCCCTTCCTTCTCCTGGATCCTGGTTTCTCTGTTAGACCTGGCGAGAGAACCTCTTAAGTGCTTTTCGAGAAGAATCTTGCGCCTTTCTCCTTCATCTTCCCATCTCTGCAATGATAAAAATCAATTTGCCTTTGAGGGGAGATTTTTTTTTTCTTTTCAAATAAATGAACATTACTTGTCTTAAGAAAAATCATATCTACACAGCATAAACCTGTCTTAAGGTCTTCATTCGATACAGGTTCCGACCCTTTATTAGGAGGGGATGAAGTGGAGGGAGTGGATTCTCCCCTTTGCTCCAAAGGACTTCTATCTGGTCACATAAATATCAAAAACATTTTATTTGCTCTCTGATATTGATCCTCTCACTTTGTAAGATAACCAGAGTTATTTTTTATTGAAATTGGATGTGCAATTCAAAGGTGATGCATCGAATGTACAGTAAAAAACAGACTCACAGTTGCCACTTCAATCTACTCCGCTAGCCACTCACTTCCTTCAATAAACAGAACAATTCTAGAAACTGAAATAGAGCTCTTATCAAAAATTCTACTTCACAGAAGACTTACTCCTCCATTGCACAAGAAAATCAACATACAAGTATTCATCTCCTAAAAATTATCAAGGTACAGATAAGACAGAAAAAATACAGGTTAAAATAACTTCAATTTCTTCTGTAATTTTGTCTCTTCAATCACTTACAAAAAGGTTGAACGCATTGTCAAGACATGTTAGTGCAAGATCAGAGTTTGGCATGCGTATGTTCATCGTCTTACATTTAATTCGATATACCAAATCACATGTGGCTTTTAACTCACTGTAAATGTATGCTGTTGCTTGGCAGCACCATAGCTTTCCTGCACAATTTTACCTGCAACCATCCTTGTTCCGATAGGAGGACCCATGGCACTTCGTGATGCTATATTATACCTGACCAGAAACAGATATAAATCAAGCAAAAACAATACAGTATTAGAGAAATTTCACTAGACTAATCGCAACATATGTATCCTACATATCACAATTAATGGTAATTTACAGCATAATCAAACAGGAGTGTCTTGTAGATCAAAGATGTTATTCCAAAGACATACTTATCGTAAACATTCTGGTCAAACATGACAATGTCACCTCTGCATGCATCCCCTGCATAAAAGCAATGACATGTCTCAGGTATAAACTTGAAGGAAAGTGAAGAAAACTAAGCTAGAACAGTGCAAGCTGATGACACATGAAAGAACAAAATGACCAAAATCATTTATGAATGGTTTTGTGCATCATGGAAATTGATCGATAGAGCATCCATCACCCATTCTACTAAAAGTTATCCCTTATTCTTGTCTTATAGGCTGGTTATGCATTCAAGCATTAAAATCAATCAATCAATAATAAGTTAATGTGGTTTACCTTTACAGTCCAAAACAAAGCTAGATATGGGGTACTTTTTCTCCCCTCCGCCACTCAAAATCCTACATCAAGATAAACAAAAAATCAAAACGACAGACAAAAAGAAAAAAAAAAATCAGTAGCTTCAAAGAAGATGCAAGATTACTCTTGATGCTCCTTTACGCGCTGGATGAGTGTGTCCTTTTTGCCGGTCAGTCTCAATTTATTCTTCCTCAAATAGACCTTACATTGCTCCACTTTGAGCCCCTCTAACTTCCCAGCTTCCATCACGTCACAAAGCAAGAAATCAAAATCCAATCTCAAAGAATCTAAACCCATGTAAGTTATCACTATCTTGCCCTCCATGCTCTAATATAAAACTAGTGTTTACTTGCGTGTATATGAGATTATTGACTGTATTACTAACCTTGTATGATCTTTTGAACTTCCTCATAACTTTTCTCATCTACTTCTGCCAATTTCGTCTCTTTTTCTCCTGGGTCTTTATCAAAGCTCAGGTCCAGATCCTTTGCAACGCTACACCGAAATATTCAACCAGACAACAACATTACAATGTTATTTTCTTAACAGCAAACAGTTCAGGATTCTCGAGATTTAATTACACTAACCGTGACTTTGATTTCTTCTTGATAGACAATCTTGAGAGATTGCTTCGAGTCTCTTCAATAATGCTGTAACTTGGGTCAGTATCAGAATCATAATCCGGGTCGGACCCTCCACTTTCAGTACTAGAAACTTCTTCTTGTTGTTCATCTTGGGGTTTTTTTTGTTTAGAGGTTACCATTGTTAAGTGCGCTGACTGCTTTGATTTGGGTTTTTGTTCTTTAAAATCAAAAGGGTTTATATAAGGGAAGCGTTGATGGAAACATAAATAATGATATTTTTCAAAAATAATGTTTCCGTTGCTGCTAAGCGGGAATTAGGGTTGATATAAGGATTTTTAAATTACAATGTTGAGCTATCGAGAATATATTTGACTTCCACTCTACTTTTATTTTTGGATGTATTTTAAAAATGTTTTTGATTTAAAAAATATTTAATTAATATTTTTTTTAATATTTTCTAAAAGTTTTGAAATGTTGATTTTAAAAATATTATATTTTAATATATTTAAAAAAAATAGAACAAATACTATTTTAAAAAACATATGGCATAGCAACTTTCTTAACAATGTATTAGAAACGGCAAGCGTCTACATTCGTCGCCCTTGTTTGGCTTCTTTCTGTGTCAACTCTTTGCTTTATCAATGTGGCTGCTACTTCAATGACCTCTCCTTTATGTGTCTTCCCGCCTCTTTATATGTCTCTGGCTTGTGAGAAAGATCAGCCTCTAAGGTTTCCTATGTCTGAATATCCAAAAACAATGAGCAGAAGGAACAGACCAGGGAAGCTGTGTCCAAATGCAGCATCGATATTGGTGGTGCTGACAAGCGTTCATGTAACTCAGTTTCATCATTCTATGGTTCTGGCATCCAAATATCAATGAGTTCTTTCCAATCTTTTGAGCCCTCTGAGGAGTTCCACAGTGTAAAGAGGTTGTCTTTGTCTCCAGCCATCTTGGGCGACCACGTTTTCTCACTTATTTGATAAAAAGCAGCACCAATGAATCAAAAGCAAAGGCGTAAGAATCTAGTACTTCGGTCAAAATTGAAAGCCTGTAGAGGTTAATAAAATTTCTTAGAAAGTATTGATTCTGCCATGCTTTTAGGATTCATTATTGCTATGGCTGTTCAAACTGAAAGCGGTCTGATCATGAAGAGAAGAAGGCCTACTAAAGAGCAACGGCGTGTTGTTGTTACTGGAATGGGTGCTGTAACCTCAATTGGTCATGATTTAGATGTATTCTACACCAATCTTCCCGACGGTGTTAGCGGGATAAGTAGAATTGAGTGCTTTCACTGTGCAGAATTTCTAACTGTATGTTTTCTTTGGCTCAAAAACTACTGCAAAAAGTGGTTGTATCAACTTTATAACTCCCAGTCTCAGTATTAGTTGTAACAGAAAATTGCTGGAAAAATCAAGTCTTTCTCACCATTTGGATGGGTCTCGCCGAAGCTTTCGAAGAGGGCAGATAAGTTTATGCTTTATATGCTTCATTTGGAGGTCTGAAGGTAAGTGAAGTTGCATCATCTTATAAATTCAAGACTCCTAGAAGGTTCAAAACAGCAAGCAGAGAGTAAAATGCATGGATTTGGTTAGCTTAAAAACAGTCGGATGAACTAGTGCCCTAGTGTAAAATTAATTGCTGTTGCAACATTCCAGAAATTTACCTTTGGCCAGTTTCAGGGATGGATGGGCCCTAACTACTCAGTATCCTCCTCTTGTTCATTTAGCAACGTTTGTATGCTTAATTCTGCAAATCATATCATCAGAGGTGAAACTGTATAAGCCTCTCACTTGTCCCATTGAGATAGTATTTACAATGCTGCTGCTAGATCCACTCTTGTTTCAGGAATGCATCTAATCTTTCTTTATTAAACATAATTTCTTGGTAGAAGTGCTCATGGTTATGTAAAAAA
>Ga0325404_1001366_pt1 | contig 25899 bp, 16 predicted proteins | sample PopdelMetagenome_18_FD_205664 | JGI IMG/M metagenome (GOLD analysis project Ga0325404, IMG submission 205664) | Populus deltoides microbial communities from Bellville, Georgia, United States - Xylem-Control-R1 | ecosystem: Host-associated > Plants > Phyllosphere > Stem > Wood/Secondary xylem...
GTTGACTCGAGAAAAATATATTTTTGAATTTTTCTTTTTCTTAATTTTTTTGGATTTTTATAAATAATAATATAAATAAAATAACATTTGAGAAAATCTTGGTGGATCCAAAATTGGGTTACAACACAGGTTAATTGTTTTTGCATGGTTACCTTAACCAATAAGTAATTAATAGGGTATGAATATTATCAAAACATACTACATACTGGGAATTCACCTGATCCTAAACAATATATATATATATAGTTTAGTAATTTGACACGTGCGCACACACTTCATATTTATTTTTTATTTAATTCTTGATAGTTGTCCGATAATAACTATCCATGGTGATAGATAATTTCATCCCTCGATGTAATAGATGACAATTTAATTCAAACTCGATGAATGATGTCCTAAACAGGTTAATATTTTTTTTATGATTGTTGTGTCCAATAAGTAATGAATAAGGTATGAAAATTATCAAAACCAACCTCAAACCATTTCAAACTTAACATGAAATGTATATTTATATTATATAGATATATTTGTTAAACATTTTCATTTTTTAATGCAATATGATATATTCATATCTTAATATTGATATAAAATTATAATTTAATACACACAAACACACATACACACACACACTATATATATATATATATATATATATATATATATATATATATATATTATTTTTTATTGAATAATAAATAATAATCATATGACCGATAATTTATGGATATCTATATTTCTTACTTGGCAGGTAACAAAAAACGTATGGATATCAAGAAATCTGACATGCAAGTACTCATTATCATCCATTCTCAAAATTTCATTTTGATTTATTTCTTTGTCAACTTTTATTCGCTTTTTTTTGTTGCTCTTTGTTTTGTTTTAGTTAATTTTTTATTGCCTTTTTTTTTCCAAATTTTATCCCTCGGTGTTTTGTAATTGAGAATTTTACTTCGTTAATTTTTTTGGTTTACCTTCAACAAGGTTTCAAATATTAATATGGATTGACCTTCATCTTTTTTTAGGTTCTTTATTGATTTTTTTTCTAATCTCATCCTTTAATGTTTGGTTTATTAGGAATTGATTTTCATGTTTTCTTTCTACTAGAGTATCTCAATCTCATGTTCATGACCTTGAGGTTAACAAGTTGACACAACTTGACTATGATTTGTTTTTTTTTTTTTTTAAGTTTCTTCTCTCAACACTGGATTGTTTGATAATTCAACTATCAATTTGCTTCTGATGGGATTACCCTGGTGTCACGGCTAAGTCTCATATTTTGCATGTTAACTTGGGTGAATTCAAGTTTTTTTTAGCTTCTTTTTTTCCATTTTCTTCATTGTTTTATTCATAGTGTCATAACCCATTTCTGAGTTATTCCTCAAATTCACCTTTTTCCCAAAATCAAAAAATAAAATAAAGGTTAACAACGTGTAGAAAACAGGTAGAGGAGGATTTCAAACATATAAGAAAATCAAGCTGCAATTTTAGATGAATGTCGAGGCCTAATTGTACCATATTATGCCCAAAAATAGAGAAACAATGCAATTTCAAAGTCAAATTAAATAATTATTAAACGAATCTGTATAAAAATTAAGGCTAAGACATAATTAAATTTTTAATAGGACAATTTGATTTAATCATGGGTCAAATTAAATTTTAATTATGTTTAAAAATTAATTTAGGTTCAATTAAAGGATTTAATTAAGTGCAAGGACTTCATTATACTTTAAATGGGTCAAATTAATTTTATTAGGGGCTTAATTGGTGAAAAATTAAGTTTAGGAAACCAAATTTAATTTTACAAAGTTAATTGACTGAAATTAGGGGTAAAATCGCAAGAAAATTAAAGTTTTTGGATCAATTAGGGGTTAAATTGAAAATTTTCATAGCCAGTTACCATTTTGCAAAAAAACACCGAATTATATGTGTTTAATTGATTGAAACCGGGGTGAAATTGAAGAAATTGAAAGTCAATGGTCAATTAAGGATTAAATTGTATATCCAAAACTAAGGACCAAAGAGAACAAGACGCTTAACTCTGGGGCTGAAATTGAAGTTTTCTTATGGACAACATTGCATAAAATAAAAAATTTGAAGCCAATCAGGGGTGTAATTAAGACAAATCAACAATCGAATGATTAAAGTGAACGTTACCAAAATGACGCCGTTTTTGTTACTGTTTATCTTCTTCCTTATTTTTCTCTGAAATGATAGCACATGGAGGCTATTTTGCAGGTGTATTTAATGCCTGTAATCTTCACCAAATTCGACAAAACTTGCACGCAAATGATCACCTGACATTTCTCTACAACCCCATATAGTTCGTTCAGTCTGATTGACACCATAGCGGTCACAGCACCGGCCTAAAGTGACCAACTTAGCCAGCCTTGAACTGTTAGATTTGACAATTCATGATGTCTACTTTGAACCAACGGTTGAGATTTTTCTCAGTCGAAACAAGGGCCAAGATATGACACCATTAAAGACAAAACTTCCCTCTTCCACCTCCTATAAATATAGGTGGATTTCATGGCCCGAGCATGAAGAAAATCAGGTTTAAAATAGGCTAAAAACCAACTTCTTCCCCTATTTTTGCTGCCAGTTAAAGTTCTTCCTTTTCTTTCTCTCTCTCCGCCGCCTTTTTAGCCACTCCAGCCTCAACACTGCCATGAACAAGTACAATGCACACCTCTTTAGAAGGCACGATAGACCTCGCCATCACCCCCGACGTCGCGGCACCCGCAACACATGTTATCAAAATTATAAGGGCTTATTGATTTAGGTCAAGTCAATGACCCAGGTCTCAATATTTTTTCTTTGAGAAAGCTTTCATTGCATGGGTTTTCCTTTTATATAATGGAAAAAATTTGAGTCGGCCCGCAGCCTAACTTAGGCCACCCATCTATTTTAATTTAAATTGGATAAATATTGACCTTAATAAGTGGGTTTTTTTAAATATTTATCTTTTTTGATAAGTAATAAAAAAAATATAAATATTGCCAAACTCAATTCAAATTCAAATCCAAATTCAAAAAATATATATATATATATATATATATATATATATATTAAATAATAAATAACACTTGGTAATGAATACTCGAAATCTAATAAATAAAGTATTAATTATAAGCATTTACAATTCAAAGAGTCTAATGTGGCCTTTTCTTCTTCTTCCCAGGTATATGACTAGCCCAACCATTAACTTTTATTTCAAAAACTTCCACTATTTCAAATTCACTGATCATGCCTACTCAAATACCAGAAGATCAAATGATTAAACTATCCTCGTCAAATGACCTCATTAAAATGATTACTTAAAAAATTGATTCATTAAATTTAAAAAACTCATCAAAATAAATGAATATGCTTAAAGTAAAATTGAAGATCTTGCTGAGCAATTTGAATAGGATATTGTCATTATTAAGATTAGAAATCCTAGTTCAAACCAATATCAAAAATACAAAAGCAAACACTACTATAACAAACCAAGATTTCTTAATATTCAAATAAAAGAGTTACCTTATCAAACTCAAGATTATTATGATGTTCATAGTATATATGAATAGAATATAGCCAGACATAGTGAACATAATATCATTAATAAACTTCAAGAGATAACAATGGCAACCGTTGCCTATAAATTCAAAAATCAATCTAACAAGAAAATAACTCAAGCTTTAATCTCTAGTTTTACAGTCCAATTTAAAGGTTAGTGGGATCATTATCTCACTAAAAAGGTTCGAGAGCTCATAATAAATGATGTCAAAATAGAAAATGAAAACATCTCAACCCTATCATAGTAGAAAATGTTATCTCAACCCTAATATTCACCATCACCAAACATTTTATAAGAGACCCACAACAGTTTCAAGAAAAAATCATCTGAAATACTCTCAAATTTAACATGCCCTTAATTTTAAGATTTTACATGGTGCAAGATTACATTCCTTTCAAAATTCTTTGTTAGAAAAAAATGTCATCAACTTTTTTGAAAAGAAAGATTTCTATCCGAACTTCTAAAACTATTTGCAAAAAGGTCAAATCAAGAGTAAGGAATTTGCATAAAGGATCAATCACTGAACATTTTATTTATTTACAAACAAAATTAAATATCATAAAAAATAAACTAGTTGTCTCAACTTCAAAAATCAAATTTTGAAGATATAACATTTATCAATTATCAATAACTCCAATTAGAGAAATTGAGGTTGCTGATAAATCTTCTAATGCAACCAGGGATAAAACTTAACTTCAAACGTTTTTTTGGATGTGTCGACTATGTTTAAGATTGTTTTCCCAAATCTTAGAACAATATATCATCGTTTTTACAAACTAAAATAATCAAACCTCTTAAAATTCATGTCAAAAGTCTTCAATATCTAGGAATTTCAAATCTCAAGGCTTTCACTCAACCACAAGTCCTCTTAATTCAACTCGAGTCATGGCTTCTTAAATAAGACTAACTTTTACTTCAATCAACTAGTTTCCAATCATGTCAAATTTGACATTCCATAGGTGTACTACTTCACCTTCAAACTACAATCAAGCCTTACAACCATGGTGTAAATACTCATTTCAAACACTTCATCAAAATCTTCTAAAAAAACATGTCAAGATCAAGAAATTGTCAAATGTATATTTGTCCAATTAAAAAAAAGTTTTATAATAAAGATCAAGATCATCCCTTATATTTTTCCTCCTCAATTCCAATTTTTCCTAGAAAGTTTGCAATTAATCATACAAGTTTATGAATTTATCTTGATTGACATTAACTCAATCGAGATTATTTATAATCAATATATGGATAATTCTTCTAGAATTGCATATTTAAAAATAAAGATTTTGAAGGTTTAAACCTATCAATACTAGAATCAAAGTCTTTATACTAAAATATTCTTCTCCTCGAAACTTTCAACTTCTTGCATTCAATTAACTTGATTATCAACAATCATGATTCATTACCGTTTACTTAAAGAATTATGATTATTCGGAGTTTATTTATTTTGATAACAATTGTCTCAAGAATTTTCCAACATGGTTTTCAAACAAATGATAGCAATACTTCTCTTTTAAAACTGTAATTCTTCCACAGAAAGTTTTAAAAGCTTTTAAACTATTTACATAAAAAGAAACTTTTAAGATATACTCTTGCCTCCTTACTCTTCATCTCTACCTTTGGGTTCTCTTGGATTTGATGTTGGGATTTCATGATAATGCATGATGCAGATGAAGAAATTAGTTATTGCCCAGGTCTCTTAAGAGATCTTAAGGTAAAATGGTGGCCTTAATTTAATAAAGGCTTTTAATGAAGACCAAGTCTGCTTTTAAGTTGTTCAATCCTAGCTATAGTCTTCTCAATCTCAACCAATACAACCAACGTAACGTCGTCGTCATCGTCGTCCTCAGGTCAGTATAACTTTTTATCCTCCAAAAGTAAATTTCATGCATATCTTGCTTCATCCAGCTCAAAACCAGAATACAAGAAAAAGATTCAAGAAGCTCTTTCTTAAATTTGAAGTTGAGATGAAGAAGGTGACCATCCTTGTAATGCTTTCAATCATCCTGTAATATATTTCTCTTTTCAGTAAACATATTTATGTTTCTAAACATTATATAAAAAAAATTACATCAATTCTAATAATATTTATTTATCTGATAAGTGTTAAAGGATGTATAAATATTTATTTTCTTTATTCCTTATCAAATAAGATAAATATTATTAGAACTAAAGTAATTTATTTTTTTTATAATGTTTATATATATATATATTTTATATTAAATAATAAATACTTAAAATATAATAAATAAAATATGAATAGTTAAATTTATTACTCATAAAATATCTATTATTTTTCTTATAGTGTGTATGCATATAGTAGTGATATGAAAATTACTTAATTTTGCTTTTTGTTGGAATTACGATAATTCATGTGCCATTTCACACGGGTAAAACTTTCATTGGAAATTTTAATTCGAGAGCATACGGTGTATGAGCATCTCGCTTTCTGTTGAAACTCTTCTATGAGCGCTGAGTTTTCACGACTATGAGAGGCATGTTACATAACAAATGCTCAACGGCTCCACCTTAACATGGCTGTGAACCAGTGGTGATTACCACATACCAATTAAAAAAAAAAACTAAAAGGCCTTGAAGAATCATTGTGGACCTAGAGAAAAAAATCCTATTCACCACAACAGTGCTTCCTAAACAACTCCCTTCAAGTCTTTTATTTTTCTTCGGTTGGGTTGTGGCCCTTGTGGGCTCAAGCTTGCTGTTTTTGAGGGGTTAGATGCTGATCTAGATGATTTCTAAGTCTGATTCACGGGTCTTCCTCGCCTGATTGGTGTGCTGGAATGGCTGCCCATGAAAGACGCTCCCAACTTGGCAAGTTGTGCGAGATTTTTGCAGGATGTTCGGGGTATTTTTTGTTGGGATAGGTGCTGGACGAACATCTTCTTTGATTAAAGAGAGTTTAGGTATGAATTTTCAGCTTGATTTGATTTCAAGTTGCTGTGCAGTACAGCCTTGCCATCCTTTGCTCATGCTCTGTCAATTTAATTTTAGGTGACTTGCCACGTTAGCTGTAACAATGATGCCTACTGCCCTTGATATCATCTTTCCCATCATGGACAGTTCGGAAATTTTTTTTCCCATGGGTTGTGCCTGTTTGGGCCTGATTTAGAGACCTATAAAGGAGTCCCTATGCGAATCTATCTCTTTTCTTTACGTTGTTTTGCTGCTCTTTACGTGTAGCTCGGCTGGGATTCCATTGCTTTTTCTCACGACATTGTCGTTTGACGGTTGTTTTGTTCCTTTTTCATGCCATGTGCTGTCCCGAGATTTTTTTTTCTTTTTTTTTTCCCTACTAAGTTGAATTTAGCTCAGGTATTTTTTTCCTATTTCCTTTCTCAGGTTTTGGACTCTTTTGATGACCTTTCGCTGGCGCAACCATCTTATGTTCCATGGCTTAGGTTGCTTGCTGTTGTGTCGTTCTTCAATGTTTACTGCGTTTTTCAGATATATTCATTTGGATTTTATTTTTTTTTGCCTTCTGCTATTCTGTTCCTTTGGAATCTATTTCTACATATTACTATCTTTACTCTTTTTAAAGGATTTTGCTGCTCTTTATTTGGCAGCTTGGAGAGAAAGAGTGTATTGACACCCTTTCATCTACAGCTAGATAGCTTCAGCGCTGTGGTTAAGTCTGCTGAAAAAGAGTAAGCTGTCACCTACAATACTTTTTCTTCCAGGTCTGTGTCTTTCCTTTTTTTTTAATTTTTTCCTTTCGATTTGGTTCTAATATTGTTTTTCAGCTTGCGGCAAGAAAGCTTGCTAACAAGCAGTGGCCGTATGTTTTGTTTTTAAATATGTAGCTCTTCACCTATTATCCCATGAAAACAAAATTTATTCTGATCACTGAAATTAATTTTCATTCGTGAAGGATATTCCCAAAGAAAACATTTCATGGAGAGATTCTTAAGGAAGAACTTAATTACAACTCCAAACAGCCTAATAAGTTCAGTGTAATGTTAATTTTGATAGCTGGGGTAACCTCTCAGAAAAATGTGCCCTTACGTACGTATGAATGTTCTGAACATCCTGCTTTTGTGAGAAATAATGGCGAAGGCTCAGAAGTTGCTGAGAATGGAGTGTTGAAGTCAGCTGGTGGAACTGACAACGTATGCAGCAGGGCAACTGGTTAGTATTCGCTGTCATGGTTGGTTGTACTTAACATTGATGTGAGATCTACGTACATAATCTGGTTTGCAGAGATAAAAGTTTTTTGTCGACTTGAATTTGCTGCAGGTTGTGACTGATTGATATTTCTGATGCTCAGCTTTTCGCTTGGGGGAAGGAGGGTGTCATTTGATTTTTGTTAAAATTAGTTCAAGAACCCCAGAGTAATTGAGGGAAGTAGAGGAATAGGATGAATAAACAAAAACCAAACACACAAGATAAGACAGCATGAGATTAACAGTCATGTTACTAGAAAAGAGTATCATGCAGAAGAAATCTTATTGGATGATAAGTCAAGAAATAAATAAAAAAAACATGTCAGACTCCATTTAAATTGAATACTCATGGTAGTCGCTTGGTGTTGCCTGAAATAGCTTTTTGTCCCAATGGAGTCTTATTTAGATGCTTTCCAAAGTATTAACATTACAGTTATGGCTTCCATGAAGAACATAAATGGAACTAGAATTAAAGAACTGGGGGAGTTGATATGAAAAACTAAAAATGAATTTGAAAATAAAATAATAAAGGAAAATAATGGTATAATCATAGTTCATATGGCTTCCATGGAGAACATAAATGGAACTAGAATTACAGATATGGGGGAGTTGATGTGAAAAACTAAAAATGATTTTGAAAATAAAATAATAAAGGGAAATAATGGTTTAATCATAGTTGTTAGATTTAGTGTAAGGAACTAAAAAAAATGTATATGTCATTATATTATAGTGTCAACTAGTGAATTATTGGATTCAACCTGTATTATGTTAATTTTAACCAATATTTTAATTAAAATAAATGGCTCTTTTTATAAAAATATTATTGGTATTAAATTTGACAGCATTACTAACCAATTACATCAATTATATTTTATAAAATTAATATTTTATTTGATTTAATTAAAAATTCGATCTAGATAATTAAAAATAAAATGTTTGAAAATTTTGACCAAAATATATTTTTTAAAAGCATAAGATCAAAAGAACAGACCGCCCAACATAACATTTTCTATAAGGCTATGCATATAATTAGTGTTGAGCAAAAACAATTACAAAAATAATTAAATTAAAAAACAAAAAAAATAACTGAGAAAACCGAATCATAAAAAAAAACTAATTAAACCGATTAGAATATTTAAAAAAAAATATTATGTTTGGTTTTGTAAGTCTAAAACCGAAAATCAAACTAAATCGAATCGAAAAAATAAACCAAACCGAAAAAACCGAACCAAACCGAAACCAACCCATTAGAAAAGTAAAAACAAAAACCCAAAAAACAATATAGTTTTTGGTTTTTAATATAAAATAACCAAACCAACCCGAAACCAAACCCAAATCAAACCGAACCGAAACTTATCAGTTGGGTTTCAATTTTTAATATAAAAAACCAAACCAAACCGAACCGAACCAAAACTGGTCGGTTTGAACCGGTTTCGGTTCGGTTTTGGTTTTTTTATCTGACAAAATTTTGGTTTGGTTGTTTTTATAAGTAAAAACCGAATAAAATAAAAAATGATCACCCCTACAAGTAATATTTAATTAAATTTATTTATCATCATAATCTAAAAAAATTATTATTGCATATAAGTATGCAAATCATTATTTATATTTTATTCAAATTTCTTATAACATATCAATATAAGATATAAGAAATCACAAAAGACTATATATTAACAAATATCACTCTTTTTTATCATTAAACTGGCCTCTTGGCTAATTTGTGCCCTAACAAAATGGGTTGCATTGCATCCAATTGTGTGAAATTTCTACGCATGTTTTTATTTATTCCTTTTCTCTTCATGGTGAATAATATTTTTCAAACAAGTTTACATATTAATTGAAATTAAAATTAGAGATTTTAAGAGCAAATTCTTTTACATATTAGTCGAATGCATTCAAGGTAATAAATCTTTTTATATCTGATTTTCAGATTTTATCTCTCTAAAATATCATTATACTTTCTCTTTCTATAAAGTTTTTGATTTTACCATCGAAGAGTCCTCATGTCCATAAGAAGAGACATTTTGTAGGTACCAATTACCAACCACCTGGATTACCAGACACCACATGCTACTACCTAGCTACCAGTCATCTGACTTACCATACAGAGCCTGCTACTACAATAGCTATTAGTCACCTGGTTTACCGGGGCACCGCCTGCTACTACCACAATTACCGATCACGGTGGCCTACCAGACAACACTTGCTACTATTATAGTTACCGATTACTTAGCTTACCAGGCATCACCTGCTGCCAGTTACCAACCCTCTAAGCTTTCCATATCAAGTCACCAAATACCTTGACTATGAAGAATGAATTAAATTGCTTGAACTAAGAGATCAATCAATTATCCAACACGTCAGCCTTATTCTTAAACATCTTAGATTTTATGACTCATCAATTGGTGTCATTTATGGGAAACTAATGAAAAAATTCACTAGTTTCTAAAACTTGTTTATGAAATTTCCAGGTCATTCTATGGCACACAACCAAGACACACCTAGGTCAGGACGCAAAAAAAATCTACTCGTTACCATGAACACTCTTACTCAACCAGACCTTTAACAACTCACTAGTTGGGTGTAAACTTAGACTTTGTTGGCAATCCAAGGTCAAAATCAGATCTTTTCACCTCCAACATGTCTTGGCAATTATGGTAACACACTTGACCCCATCACCATCACCATCACCATCACCATCATCACTGGCCACTCCCAACACCTATAGCCCTTTGCACTACCCGTAAGAGCTTGGGCAGAATGACCTTTAGGAGAGTATTTTGCTTTCATACTCGTCAAGTCCCTCTAGGAGTCACTTGTGCCATTACGATACCCATACACATAGTCGGTACTACATACACGCTCCCCTCGGCTACCATGAGATGGACCTCAATTACCAATCATATTATTTCATTCCAAACTCTCCAAGCTCCCTGAAGCCCAACAAATCACCTTTTTATGCATAATATTTAATGGAAATATAAGTTTATTTTTAAAATAATAATAATGTATCTTTGACATACATTTTCTAATTATAGATCTACAGTAGAGGGCTTCCAGCCACTCTCCTAGAAGGGAACTGAATTGGTCTCGCTAGAGCAATATCCCCACAATCACCAAGGGTTGATCTTGGATCCTCCACTCTCCAGTGCAGTCTTAAATTGACACCTTCTCTAGGTTATGCCAAAGGGTCTTTCACCAGTTTGCCAGGGTTGATCTTAGATCCCCTACTCCATAGTGTAGTCTCGGATTGACACATTCTCTAAGTGATGCCTTAGGGCCTCTCACCGATTCGCCAAAGGTTGATATGAGATTCCCTATTCTATAGGTGATGTCTAAGGGTCTCTCACCAATTCATTAGGGGTTGATATGAGATTCCTCATTCTCTATATGATGTGTAATAGCCTCTCACTAATTCATCAGGGATTGATCTGAGATCTCTTATTCTCTAGGTGATACCTAAAAGCCTCTCACCAATTCGCTAAGGATTGATCTTGAATCTCCCTTCTTTCCAATGCAGTATTAGACTAACACCACTCTTTAGTGCGGGGGCTCCTAGGCCCTCATGCCATCATCAAGAGGCTATAAACCTCATAGAGACTCCCAAGCCCCCATATCATCATCGAGAAAGCTATCGACTTCACAGGGCTCCTGCATCCATGTCACCTGTCACACGTGTATAGCGTTGCGGGGATCGTCCTCCCAGAATGGGATTATCATGAATGATATGGGTGGAAAGAACTTGGAATTCTTGTCCTTTATCTATAAAACAAAGGAAAAATGAGTTGCCACCTAATTTTATAGTCACTAAGAAACCTAATGGTCTGCAAGAGTCTGGGTAAGGAGATTGGTTATGTAAGAAAAAGACGTATCACCCCCAGTGCACCATACCTATAGAATGTTGCTTTGTTGTTTGTTGTAAGTCATGTTTTTATTCGTTAGTTTGTCTAAGATTCGATAAAATTTCTTCTCAGTAAGGAGATCCTTATTTCATCAAGTTAAAACATAGTCATTCTAAAAAGCCTAGAAAAGTCTGTCTAAAGTTTAAGAAAAGTTTTCTTCAATAAAGAGATTCTTATCTTATCAGGTTAAAAACTAACCATTCTAAAATGCAAGAAAAAAAAGTTTTTTATTTGAAATTTTAGTCAAATCCTAATGGATAATCGCAAACTTATTGTGATATACATTAATAAAAAAATTTAGTTTTCAAACTATGATGAAAATGCAATTTTTATTTTTTTTTTGTATAAAATTTGCATGAAAATTTTAGAGTTTGGTCGTATGCACACAAAATAAAATATATATTTTTTATTTTTAAAATGAGGAAATGTTTTAGAATTTTTTGAAATTTCAGTGAAAAGCGGGTGTTTTTAATTATGAGTTAGTATCTTACAGTATAAATCTACAACCCTGACATTAAGTGAAATGATTGGGAAAATGTGTGAGTGGCCTATAAATAATCTTAAAATGGCCCTTGAAATTTTTTATAAATTTTGGAAATTTATTTGGGTCCTAGTTGGCAAAAAAAAAAAAACAATTTTTCTTAATTAAAACTGCCAAAATAGGTCTAATGATATGTTTGTCAAACACACCCTTAAACCAAAAAAATCAAACACACACAAAATGAAGAACACGATAAATGTTCTTCGTGAACCTAGAAAAAATAACTCTCATCATCGACTAGATATAGCAAAACCAGGGGCATAAAAAGATTATAAATCATGCAAAGATCAATAATCTAGCACTTATTCAATTCGATTATCACTAAATCATCATGATTTAGTTAGGGACAGTTTCGGTTTGAAACCGAAACCCTAAGACTAAAATCAATAAATACATGTTATTGAGGTAAAATAAATCTAGATTACTAGCAAAAGATGTCATATATAGTGGTAAGAAATAGACCAAAACTAGTCCAAATCATATAGCCAAGGCAATGAGTTTTCCAAGAACACTGCCTGGTAAATGCAGAATATGCTTAAAAGACTCAAAATGGCAAATATGCAACCAAACCCAAAAAAAATGAAAAAAAAAAACATACTAAACTTAGCAACCAAAACTTAAACAAACTAAAAAAAAATTATTTTAACCATTAAAACAACAAGAAACAAGGAATCAAAAGCAAAACAATAAGCATAATCTATGTCCTATAGCAAACCTAAAACACATTCCAACATTGTTTGAAAGATTTTTTTCACATTCTTAACCATAAATAATATGCATTTAGCTTAAGCAAACCTAGTTAACCATTAACAATGGTGTAAGAACATCAAAAACAAACAACAACCAAACTTTCAACATATACTACCATAAAGACTTCATTGACTATCTTGAACATCAAAATATGCTAAGAATGTATCTCAACCTAACATTTATCACCTTAAAAGCAATCCTAAGCATTAAACTAAACCTTAGACAACACTTAAACACATATACATGCTAAAACATGACATTGTTAAACAAAACAAAAGGCATCTATTGCATTTTAACTAGTAAATAGCTTTAAGAGAAGGCATAATGAACACCCAATGTAAAAGATAATAATAAAAATAGAATGGAAAGGAAGGGGAGGGTGTGCTCGTTGAGCTGCACCCCATCATCAAAGTTGAATGCTTACCTTATCTAATGATGTTGCCTCCTAAGTATCTTTCTTTAAGTCTGAATGATGAATGACATTGTAGGTGTGTGTTTGAGAGTAGGTAGAGAGCTAGTAACTATGGTGAGGGACAATATCAATGTTGTATTTATAGTGCTTGATAAAGCCTTCCACCAGATCTTTCCATCTTTAGATTCATGTTATCTAGTCTTATATATTAGCTCAACATTGTCTTACTTAAACTGTCTTGTCTTACTTAAACTGTCTTGAAAGAAGTGTATTAATAGTTTTTCATCATGCATTACTTCTTTTATTTTGTTGCAATAAGATTTGAGGTAGGTGATAAGATACTGGGTTCTGATGTATTTGATGAACTTGGGAACACAAAATATTTTTGGTACAACCATGTTCAAGACTAGACATATTTTCATGGCTTGCACAAGATCATACAAATCCAACCCTTCGATAATCCTTATTCTAGCTTCCAACACTGTCATCTTATCATAATCAATGTCATAAGATTTTTTTTTTTAAGATTCCTTAGCAAATACATTTATAGCTGCAGGGATTGGTGCTAGTATTATTGACTGCATAAATGTTGCATTATATTGGGGTTCTTGACTCTATTCACCCATCATTTCCTTGGGCTGAACTATTATTTGAGTCTGAGCAAAAGTGACGGCCTAATTAGATAGGCATTCACCAAAGGTATTTCTGAGCGTTTGCTCGAGGAAGCTAGCGATGTGAGTTATGCTAACCTTCAGTAATCCAACTCATCTTAGAAGTGGGCATCATGGTGAACACATTTTTTATCTTTTATATTTTTCATTTGGAGTCGGGTGTTATAAACTTTGTGAATTTGAGTTTTTTGAGGACCTATATTTCAACTTGTGTATATGATGATTTATTAACAAATGCATGATTATGATGCATATGCCAATATATATTGGATATTGATTAGCTTTTCTAAACTGATTCGTGACTCTTATAGCTCATTGGACAGGATTTATGAGTTCAACTGGTTGGTGTAAAGTAGCATTTGCCAAGTTCTTATCATGGTTGAATACCAAAACTCATTAGAAATAAAGGTGGGTTATGACCATCTCACAAGCAATAAAAGAGTTCATATATTGTTTGAAAATTTCAAAATTCAAAAGCCCTATGCATCACTACTCATAAAAATCATCTCCTTTATTAGTTATGTTTCTAAGTGATGACACTCATGTGTTCTCGGTATTTCACGATATCATTTTTAATTTGTGTGGCTTATTGTTGCAACCTTTTAACATGATAGGCTACTTGCTCAATTTGCTTTGTTAAAGCCTTATTACTAGTTGTTAAAGCCTTATTACTTCTCTCCAGCGCTTGTACCATAGTCTTCAACTATGCTACCTTAGTCATTGTCCTTTACAGCTCCTTTATCTCAATGTCAAGATCGACTATTTTGGAGTTAATTTGAGCTTTAAAACTGTCAATATAGTCTTAACATCCTTGGCGCTCTTGTTTAGTCCTAATTAACTTTTTCTCCATCATAAAGTAATGACTTCTTAACTCTTTAATCTTCTCCTCTTGGATTTCCAGCTTAAATTGTAATATCATGATCTGTCCCTTTGAAGACTCAGTTCTCTTCTAATAGTTTCTCATGTCAAACTCAGCAGCTTTTCTAGCACCCATCTCTTCCTCATACTGTGTTGCATACTGGGATCAGATTCTTCTTTTCTCATCCATGTCAAACCCGGCTGATTGATTTTTCTCTTTTTCAACATCAAACTTCTTTCTAGGCCCTGTTTATTTGCAAGAAAGTGGTTTCTTTTTGGAAAGTGGTTTCCTTAGAAAGTGAATTCCAGAAAAGTAATGTCATGGAAAATAAGTTGGAAAATATTTTCCAGTGTTTGGTTATTTTATGAAAAATGAGTTGGAAAATAGTTTATTAATGTTCTTTCTTTTCAAGTTTATTAAAATAATAGGGAACAAATCTTACAAAGTAAACAGTTGAATGAGAATGGAATTGAAAAAAATATAATTTCATAAATTATCTCAAATAATAATCAAAATAATAGAGATCAAATCTAATAGATAAAAAAAATTAAAATATGATGAAATTAAAATAATAATAATTACAATTTCATAAATTATTTTAAATAAAATAAGTAATAATCAAAAGAATAAGGATCAAATTTGATAGATAAAAAATTTCAATTAAAAAACTGATAAGATAAAAGTAAATAACAATCATAAAAATAATGATCAAAGTTAATATAAAAATTAAATTAAATCAAATTTTAAGGGATGAAATTGAGAAAAAAAAATATTCTAATAAAATATATAGCAATCAAAAGTTTGAGGACCAAATTTGAAATAATCAGCAAACAATATCATATTTTTAAATTTCTCACAACTTCTGGAAAGTGTTTTCCGTCTAAAATAAAAGGAAAATACTTTCCTGAAAATCAAGCCAGATTTTCCTTTGACAGGAAAGTGTTTTCCGGTGATCGGAAAGTGTTTTCCGTTGACCACCTTTTCTAATGGCACACAAACACAGAAAAGTTTGGAAAGTGGTTTCCCGAAAACTGCTTTCCGGAAAACAAACGCACCATAAGGCTATCTTTTTTTTCTTCAAGAAATCTATTATTCCCTTATTGGTATTTATCCTGCCTTTGACTGACCTTTTGACTTTGAGTAACTCTTTTTTCGTTATCACGTGTTTGCTAAACAACTCTTAATACTTGGCTATTTGGGTTCTCGACTCATCTTGGATGCCCTTGGCTATTCTTCAACTACCATGACCTTTTTCTTCCATTATTTTACTATCTCATGATCATTTGTCAAAGTTGCTAGTTATTTATCCTTCTATTTTTATACGACTAATGATTCATTTATGCAGCATCGGGATGGAATATCTCATGGCTCATTTCTCATGCATCCTACAATGGTTGAATGATAACATGGTTTTGGCTAAAATTGCAACTGAAAGGTTGATTCAATCATGTTCATACTCAATGAAGGCATTTGCAGCTTCTAAACTGATAACTCCAATTCCAAATAGGAACATAACTAACCCAAATATAGCAAAAGCCACTAGCTTGTACCATTCATCTCCCAACTTTCCTTCCTTAACATTCTTCTTCATTCGGATTTGATAATTTTCCACTTGAATCCTTTATCAACTACCCTACATTGGCTGATTTTTCCCAAGCATAATAACTTGACTACCTCTGAAGTAGTGTCTTCAAATTTCCGTCTAAGGTAGATCTTATAGCTATTATTTGAAAAATCTAGGATCTTTTCATACTCCTCTAAGGTAGGTGTCATATTGAAGTTCCCAAAAGTAAAACACATATATTTGGGATCCCAAAAATTCAGTAGGCTTTTACAACTGTTGCTTGTAATGAAAGACTCATTAGTTATGCAATCCTCTAATATCGCCTCTCAAAGAGGATCTCATCGACGTACCCTATAATAGGTAGCAATTTTCCTAGGTCATTTACCACATAATTTATCTTAGTAATACATGACAATCCACTATCATCGATTATTAGATAGTTTCCTCCGGTTACTTATGTTAGCTAAGATTCTTGCCCAAATTATTAAAAAGATGGATACTTACGGAAGTCATGATTTTGGTTCAGAATCCTGCAATACAGGATTAGCATGGTCAAACTTGCCTTGATACAAATTACAGGTGCCACATATAGCCTAAGGATAAGTTTTATTCATTAAGTGAGCATGAGTAGTTTTTCTACCTTGTCTCAAAAGGATCTCAGACCTATCCAATAACAGTCTTCGTAAAGACATTATAAAAGCATTGCGAGGAATGATTAAAGCACATATGTCCACCATTACCAAGCAGGAACTTATTTATGAGTTGGGTGTTTCACATATTTGAACCCTAACTGATAGTCATATGGCAGATCATTAATCTCCTATCTAACCTAGAAGTTTCTGTGTGCTTTCAAAAATTAAAGCAAGCGATGCATGATGCATTAGTTTATATCCAATATACAAATACATGTGCCACATGTACAAAAGAATGCATGTTGATAACAAAAATGATGGGCAAAAGGCAATACAATTTAAAGTATAAAAAGAATAAAAATGTACACACTAACAAAAAAAAAAACACAACAATCAGATAAACAAACAAAGCTTAGTCCATGATAGTTCTCAGTGGAATCACCATTTTATCCAGGCGATCGTCATCCCGAAGCAGGCATATTAGGAATGATATGGGTGGAAAGGACAACAAATTATTTTCATTTATCAGTAAAACAAAGGGAAAGAGAATCTCCACCTAGTATTATAATTATTAGGAAACCTAATGGTCTGCAAGAGTCTGGGTAAGGGGACTAATTGTGTTAGGGAAAGATGTATCACCCCCGATGCACCTTACCTATAATAATTTCCTTTGTTAATTGTTCTAAGTCATATTTCTATTCGTTAGTTTATCTAAGGTTCGAGAAAAGTGCTTCTCAATAAGGAGATCTTTATTTCATCAAGTTAAAACCTAACTATTTTAAAAAACTCAAAAACATTTGTCTAAAAGTCTTCTTTAGTAAGAAGATTCTTATCTTACCATATTAAAAATTAACAATTCTAAAACCCAAGAAAATAGGTTTTTTTGTTTTAGATTATTGGATAATCGCAAACTCGTTGTAATACCCGTTTACTGATTTTTTTATTTTTCAAAGCATGATGAAGATGCAACTTTTATTTTTTTGTGTAAACTATGCATGAAAATTTTAAAATTTGATCGTATGCATATAAAATAAATTTTTTTATTATTATTTTTAAAATGAGGAAATGTTTTAGAATTTTTTGGAATTTTGATGAAAAGTTGGTATTTTTAATATCTTACAGTATAATTTTATAATCATGATATTAAGTGAAATAATTGAAAACGTATCTGAGGGACCCACAAATAATTTTAGAATATTTTTTCAAAATTTTTAGAATTTTTTGGAAATTTATTTGGGGTTTGTTTGGCAAAAAAACAAATTTCTTTAAATAAAACTGTCAAAATAGGCCTAAAAGCGTGTTTGTCAAACATGTTCTTAAGCTAAAAAATCTTTTATCAAAACACTTGACTATTGACTATTTAACTTTCAATTTAGCTATTGATTTCATCAATTTCAATCCTTATAGTCTCGTGTGTTTTACAAGTTGGTCATTGATTCTAAATCTTTTTAATTTGGCCCTTAATTAACCCTTAAACTTTGATTTTCTTACAATTTCATCCCTAATTCCACCCAATTGAGTTTGGAAAAATAAAATATGGTCTTTTAAAATTCTAATCTTCTCAATTAAGCCTAAATTAAGCTTTCAAACTTAGTTTTTCACCAATCAAGTCCCTTATAAAATTAATTTAACCCATTAAAAATATAATTAAGTCATTACACTTAATTAAATCTTTTAATTTGACCCAAATTAATTCTTAAACTTAATCAAATCATTAATTAGGCCCATGATTAAATCAATTTAACCTATTAAAAGTCTAATTAAGACCTCATATTTAATATTTTACAGATACGTCCAATAATCATTTAATTTGAGCTTAAATCTGTATTGTCCTTTAGTTTTAGGCATAATAAGGTATAATTGGGCTTTTAATTGTGTCCAAAATTCGAGCTTGGTTCCTCTATGCATTTGAAACCTTTCTCAGTCTGCTCTTGCCAAGTTGCTAATCTTTTTTTTTCATTTTCAATAAATTTTTTTTATTACTTTTCATTTCAAAAGAAAATAGTAATTTTAAGGGAAACTCAAAATTGGGTTATAACATCATCCTATGGAGGTCACATACCTCCCACACTCTAGTGCGATCACTCTCTAAATGATGGACTTAGTTTACCTGGTGTAATAGAACCACCCTCCATGGATTCGTCCCCACTATACTTTAGAATTTTTTCTAAATATAGGTGTCGCCATTAATCACCCTCATTAGGTTCCACTTAGCCTTTTATAATATTTTCTAAGTATAGGCTCACCCTCCATGAGTTTTTACTAGCCACTTAAAAAAAAAAATTCTAAGTTGTAACTTTTTCTCCATAAGTTTCCCCTGGTCTTTTAGAGAAATTTTCTAAATATAGAGTCTTTTATATTTCACCTCATCCTCTTAAGAATTTTTTTAAGTATAGGTTCCTCCATAGTTTCCTTTAACTTACTTAATTTTTTTTTTTCAAACTGGTGCACACCTTTACACACAGGCTCTTTGGTTTATTACCCGGGATTTCAACCATTCTTCTTATATGAAAAATAAATTGATGAACTCATCATGGTAACCATGCATTTTTACATGTCTTTGCAGATTAAAACCACAAAAACTTGAGAGACTACTGATGGATCCAAATAAAATTGACCAAAAAAACCCAAACGAGCCCTAAAAGCCCTATAGGCTCAGGTACATATTTTATATGAATCCAATTTGTATTATTTTGAGTAGAATACAACTCAAAATATCACAAAGGTAAAAATACACTTCAACCCCTTCTCTCCATAAAAGGACAAGATTCATGAGGTATAAATACACCATGAATCCTTCAAGCCAAATGTTCACAATCTTTTCATTCTTAATATTTTTAGCATATATATTTTCAGAGTCTATCTTTCTAAAATATCATTACACTTTCTCTCTCTATAAAGTTATTAACTTTACCATTAGAGAGTCCCTACGTCCATAAAAGGTCCATAAAAAGAGACCTTTGCAGGTATCAGCTACTAATCACCTAGCTTCACAGGAACTACCTTTTACTATCTAACTATTGGTCACCTAACTTACCAAGTATCACTTGTTACTACCACAACTATCAGTCACCTGGTTTATTAGGCACCACCTGCTACTACCACAACTACCGATCATTATGGCTTACCAGGCACCACCTACTACTACCATAGTTACTGGTCATCGTGGCTTACCAAACATCATTTGCTACTACTATTGTTATTAATCACCTAACTTACCAGGCATAACCTGCTACCAGTTACCAACCATTTGGGCCTTCTATATCAAAATCACCAGATACTTTGACCATGGAGAAGGAATCAGATTGTTTGAACTAAGAGATCTTCTAATTATCCAACACATTAACCTTATTCCTAATCATCTTGTATTTTAAGAATCATCATCATCATCATCATCATCATCATCATCATATATATATATGAGAGTGGAGAATGAGTCCCCTTGTCCAAATTTATCACGCGATAAATTGTTAAGTATTTCAATATATTATTCCTTTACAAACATATTAGTAGATGTAGTGATAAATTAGATTGTTGGTTTGCTCTATGTCATGGATTGGATAAAAAATATTAAAAATAAAAATAAATATCCAGGCATTGCTAATTTTTTTAGTAGAAATAAATTTTAAATTGTGTAAGAGTTGAGCCGATATGACTTAGTTGATTTGGCAAGTCTAAAAGAAACCCGAACGATTGGTAAAAACTTTTTTTTTACTTAAAAAAGCAAAATTCAAGACGACATGATTTTTTAATAAAAATATTGAGATGTCAACATATTGGATCAACCCGGGTTAACCTACTTATTTTGTGATCTTGGTCATGAGACCATGATAATCCCATATAAAGTAAATTGAGATAAATTATGAAACATAATTCTCAATCAACCTAATGGTGAAGGATGAAATTAAAAAAACTTAATTGAAATAAGAAGGACGAAAAAAAGTACCTGAATAAAATGCAAGTTAACTTGTCAAACCCATAACCTGAGTCATGAGATCAAGATAATCTCCTAGAAAATAAATTGAAACAAATTATGAAACTCAATGCCCAATCAACCAAATATTCAAAGATGACATTGAAAAAAAAAAATAAAAAATATAAAAAATGACCTAAATTAACACGGGTTAACCTGTCAAACCTATGACCTAGTCATAAGACCAGGATAAACCTCATATAAAATAAAAAAAATAACTCAAGTCAACCTGTCAAACTCGTGACTCGGGTTAACCCACAAAACTTGTGATCATGTCATGAGAATGAGATAACCTCATCGAAATCAAACCAAAATAAATCATGAAGTTTAATTCCTAATCAATTCAACGCCGAGGATAAATTTGAAAAAAATTTAAAAAAGAAAACAAAAAACCTCAGTTAACCATGTTAACCCACCATACCCGTAACACGGGTTATTATATTGGGATAACCATATAGAAAGAAAACCACAACAAATAACAAAGCTCAATCTCCAATAAACCAAATGTTGAAATGTAAAATTAAAAAAAAAACATAGATTTGAAAAAAAAAAACACTAATGCAATGAATAGTATTTAGCAAAGTGATACACAGTAAAAACACAACCTATTTTAGTTTCTATTAACTAGACCACTTGCCTGCATTATGTCCTGGGTCGAATCAAAAAACTTTTTGAACTCCAAAAAAAAGTCTAAGCATTGCTAATGTTTTTTTTTAAAAAGAGATTTTAATCATGAATTCAAAATTATTTTTTTCTAATATCAATACGGTGACACATTAACCATTTTTTTATTTAATATTACAATGAAAACATATTGGATTCATCTTAGTCAATCTAGGTTGAACTGCAAAACCTGTTGGGATAACCCAACAAAAAAAATAGGAAGCTCAATCCTTAATTAACTCAATGTTGAAAGATGAAACTAATAAAAAGTAGCACTCAATTAAAAAAAAAACCTAGTGAACTCGAGTCAACCAGCTAAACTCACGATTTTAGTCATGCACGTTGCCATAACTACGACAGGCACATGGTACTTAGGTAACAAAAGTAGGCCTAATTGTTTTAAGCTAAATAAAAAAAGGTCTTTTTATTTTAAGTTAAATAAAAATAAATAGATTATTGATAACAAAAGGTGAAATTATATATTTTTAAAATTAGGGGACCGAAAATGCATTAAATAACAAAAAAGAATAAAAAAAACAAAGAGGCTAGAGGATAAAATATAGGGGGGAAGAACAAAAGAAAAAAAGCCCCTGGTTAATAAATAGGAATCAATTTCCCTTCAATTTTGCAATTCAAGGGCTCAATCAAGGAGAAAAAAACTTTAAGGATAAAAACAACACTTCTCTAGTCTATAGTGAAATGTGAGAGGGAGTGTAATGCACGTGGGTACAATGTTTTTGCCTCACCTCTTAGTTTCTTTACTATTGTTGACTCATGTTATGCTACAAGTTAGATCAACTTTTTTTTTTTTACATAAAAAGAAACATTCAGGAGTTGCTAATATTTTTCTAGTGAAGAAAAAAAAAATAAACCATGTAAGAATTGACTTTATATGACCTGATCAACTTTGCAAATTCAAAAAGAACTTGGACTATAATTAAAAATATAGTTTAACTAAAAGAATTCAAGATGACATCTTTTTCTTAATATATAGATGATAACAAATTGGATAAAACTGGGTCAACACGGATTAACCTGTCAAATTCATGACCAGAGTCATAATATCATGATAACCCCATATAAAGAAAATTAAAACAAATTATAAATTTTAATTCCTAATATATCTAATCTTGAAGAATGTAATTGAAGAAAAATATCAACTAAAAAGGAAAAAAATAACTCGAGTCAACCCAAGTTAACCTGCCAAACCCAAGACTCGAGTCATGAGATTGAAATAACCCTATATAAAGCAAATCAAAACAAGTTATGAAGCTCGATTATCAATAAATTCATTATTAAATAATGAAATTAAAAAAAAAACAGAATAACATGACTTGAGCATACCTAGGTTAACCCATAAAACCTATGACTCGAGTCATAAGACCGAAATAACCTTATAGAAAGCAAACCATAATAAATCATAAACCATAATTCTTAATCAACCTAATATTGAATGATAAAATTAAAAAAAAATATATACCAATTAAAACAGAGAAAAAAAACTTGAGCCAACTAGGTTAACTCGTCAAACCCGTGAAACGAGTCATGGAATTAAGATAATCATATAGAAAGAAAACCACAATAAATCATGAGGCCCAATCTCCAATATATCAAATATTAAAGGATAAAAAAAGAAGAAAAAACATAGATTTAAAAAAAAATAAAGGAAAAAAACATTGTTTCACAATGAATTGTGTTTTGTGAGGTAGTTCACACTAAAAGCACCATTCCTTTTAATTTTTGCTAACTAGATCATTAGTCAACGCTATGTTGTGGGTTGAATCAATTTTTTTAACATAAAAACATATCCAAATGTTGCTAGTATATTTTCTAATAAAGATTTTTTTAATCATAAACTTAAAATATGATGCATATTGGATATCTTTTTAAAATATTGAGACAACGATATATTAGAAGTCATTGTTTTTCAAATATTGAGACTGTCACATATTGGATTGACTTAGGTTAACTTATCAAATTTACAACATAAATCATGATATCGTGAAAACCTCATAGAAAATAAATCAGAATAAATTATAAATATCAATTTCTAATCAACCAAATATTGAAAGATAAAATTAAAAAAATATATTAAATTATAAAGGGATAAAAAAAACTACCCGAATCAACTCGGGTTAAAATGTCAAACCCATAACTCAGGTCATGAGATCAAGATAACCAATAAAAAGCAAATAAAAAAATTACGAAGCTCAATTTCCAACCAACTTAGTATTGAAGGATAAGATAAAAAAATCAATTAAAAAAATAAAAAAATAACTCAAGTCAACTCAGGTTAACCTTTTAAACTCGCGACTTAAGTCATTAGATCTAGATAACTTTATAAAAAATAAAAATAAAAATAAAAATCATAAAATTCAATTTCCAATAGATCCAATGTTCAAGGTTGAAATCAAGAAAACAAATTCAGGAAATTGAGATAACTCCACATAAAACAAATTGAAAAAATTATGAAGCTCAATTTCCAAACAACCTAATATTAAAAAATAAAATTGAAACAAATAAATAAATAAAAAGATTAAGTTGTTGGATGGTGAAATTAAAAAAAATATTAAATTAAAAAAGAAAAACAAATTGGATCAACCTGTCAAACTTGTGACTCATGTCATGAGATCAGGATAATTCCGTGAAAAGAAAATAAAAAAAGGTTATAAAACCCAATTAAAAAAAAATCAATTACCTCTAAACTTGCGACCTAAGTCATGAGATCGAGATATTTTCATAGAAAGAAGATAAAAAAAAATTATGAATCCCAATTTCCAACCAACTCAATGTTGAAGAATGAAATAAAAATATATATCAGAAAAGGTAGTAAAAAAATAACTAGAGTCAACCCGGGTTAACTTATTAAACTCACGATCTAGGTCATCAGATCGATATAAATTTATAGGAAGCAAATAAAAAAAAATATGAAGCTCCACTTTTAAGAGATATAATATTAAAAATTAAAATTGAAAAGAAAAAAAAAGCTAAATATATGAGACTAGTATATGACCTAACATCGAGAAAATTGAAAACAAATTTTAAAAACAACTTAATATTAAAAGATAAAATAAATAAAAAAATTAAGTTGTTAAAGAGTTAAATTAAAAAAAACACAAAATACAATTTTAATAAATAATATTTTATTGATGTGGCTACACCGACTTTGTTATACCTCTTAGTATTTTGTAAAAGTTTAAATAAAATGTTAATAATAATAATAATAATAATTTTATTTTCTTCGCTGATCGAGGAAGCAAGCAGATGACATCTAATAATTTCTTCTTGTCCTATGGTTATTCCTATAAATCTACTTTTGAACGAAGGTGGCACACACAATCACATATTCCCACTGTTGCTTTAACTTTTTGTGCGTATTGTTCAAATACAATTGGGCCAAATGAGAATTATCGTCAAGTGAGATTGGCTTCTCTCCGAATCATGGACGGTCACACAGAAGGTAGCCAGTGTCCCGTCGCCACTCCACAGCTCATTCTAAACTTACAACTCTTTTGTTAAAAATATTCTTTTAAAAATATTTATTATTTTTTTAAATTAAATTTTTAATATATTTAGATTGTTTGCATTAAGTATGGATAAAAAATTAAAAAAATATTATTTTAATTTATTTTTAAATAAAAAATAATTTAAAAAATAAAAATTACTAAGATACTTAATAGCTCTAAACACAATATCCAGATCACTTAGAGCCTATTTAAAAACGTATGTCAATCTGTTTTTTTAATTAATATTTTTATTAAAAATTAAAAAAATTATATATTTTAAATTGTTTTGATACCTAATTTTAAAAAATAAAAAATATATTATTTTAATATATTTAAACATAAAAAAAATATTTTAAAATAAAATCACAACCAAACTCACTTATGCAAACAAACTCCCAACCAATCCTAAGTTTGCTCCACTAACCAAATCTAAATATACTCGTCACAGACCCACTTGAACATCGTGTAAATGTCAATTTAGTAATATTTTTTAAAAATATTTTTTTATTAAATAATTTTTTTAATATTAATATATAAAAATTATTAAAAAATATATTTCTACAACTCACCTTACAAATACAATGAAAAACAGCCTCCACAGTCATACTCCGACCAGGTCACGCAAACAAAAACTCCTTTCCACTCCTCCATTTAACCTTTTCAGTTTCTCTCTCCTCCTCATCAACGGT
>Ga0325404_1001369_pt1 | contig 25856 bp, 17 predicted proteins | sample PopdelMetagenome_18_FD_205664 | JGI IMG/M metagenome (GOLD analysis project Ga0325404, IMG submission 205664) | Populus deltoides microbial communities from Bellville, Georgia, United States - Xylem-Control-R1 | ecosystem: Host-associated > Plants > Phyllosphere > Stem > Wood/Secondary xylem...
TAATATAATGGAAACAAAAAAATTCATAAAAAAAACCTAGTTCTCCTAATCAAATTTAAAGTTGGAAAATTCCAATATGATTTGAAATTTAAAGAGGGAATGCACTTCCACTTCTAGGCATGGACCCACCCGTTAGATTGCTGGGACTCCTTCTAACCATCTGGGTTTCACAATTTCTCTGGGCATTAATTGGCAAGCCCAGAGATTTACCTAATTCCGCCACTTCAAGCATCGGCATTTAGACGCTTGCAAAACGGACGTTGAAGGCCGCCAAGACAAGAAAAAAAGGCACAAAGTTGTTGCTTAACGCAAGGTTTTTTTTATTCTTGTTTTGTTTTCAAGAAAGACATTTCCCCACAAGATTCCAGCAATGTTGCAGAGCCAGTAAGAAGGAAAATAAACCATGGAATCTCAAATATCAGAACTAGTATTTATTTCCCTCACGAACACGGCAGCATCAAAATCAACATTTAAAGTCTCAGGGCTCTCCTGGAATGAATCGATCCAGAAGGAAACATATCGTATTAATCAGCTGTTTATAAGTTGACTGCTGATGAAGACGCTGATACATCAAAAGGATCGTGGATTTTTCACGACTAATCTTGGGCTTGCTGTGAGCTTGAATGTTGATGGGCTTAGATACTGGCCTGCTATTTTCCTACAAAGCAACTCCCCTGTGTAACTAGGGATCCTCTTGTGATTAATTTCGTCAAAATGATAAAGAGTGAGAATAGCGAGAATGAAAAATGAATGATGTGAGTGAGAAGGTTTTGTGTAATATCTAGACAATAAGCAGAGTTATTATATTAAATTTATAATTTAAGCTATGGATTGGACTAGGTTTAATAATGTTGTTTTTATAAAACAATTTTTATTTAATTATATAATAATAAAAATATATATTATCAGGAAAGTGACTTGATAGATTTTTTAAAAAACAATGATGGGTATAAAAAAAATCTTGCTAATATTATAAAAATATTGATATACTTATTTGAAAATAAAATAAAATTTGAATGATATTTAATAAAATAATATCTAAAATATATTCTTAATTGATTTAAAAATTTAATATATTTATAATATTTTAAATTAATTATTTTATAGTAATAATAGTAACTCTAGGCATGCGGGCCTATATAACCTAATCTCTATACACATTGGATTGCGAGACCAAGTCCATGTATTAAACCTTAATTAAAATGCCTAGATATGTTTGGTTTTTTTTTCCAAGGTTGTTAGCTTCATTTTTATTTCTTAAAAAAAAAAATAATTGGCAATAAATCGCCTTTAGGTGACACATCACTTGCTAAGTTGTTATCTAGAATTCGATAACTATTGGAAAATCAAGGGAAGGTTTGGTTAAAAAATTTATTTTCACCTGAATACATATAAAAAAAATCTACAAACCACCTAACAACCCTAAAGTCATTAAAAAAAATCACCTAAATCAAAAAATTATACAAAGATCCTGATCTATTTTTCAAACATGTTTATATAAAAAAAAAACTATCATCGTTAAACTTTTTTCATTGATTGGAACCCTTTAACACCTTTAACACTTAGATCATTCATTTTTGTTTCCATAACTTGGCCAACCAATAAATTTCTCTCTTCTCTATTATGTTTTCTAACAACTCTCTCTTTTCTTTCAAATCCAAAAACTTATAAATAAATAAAACAAACTTTTAGATCAAAATAAAAATTCTAAAAACTTTGAGATTGATCACATATTTTATTCCTATCTTACATCATGGTCTTGTATCTTTTAATTTTATATTTCTGTTAAAATTTAAAATTCTATTTCATGAAATTATGCCATAAAAATATCAAAAAAAAAAGGATAAAAATTTAATGAAAATGCAAAGAAGAAAAGGAGAGGAGTTTCATTGTTCATATGAATAGCGAAGGGCTTGAAAATACATCTAGAGATATTTCACTTATATTGATAATAACTAACTGTTTGACTCGCGCTTCGCTAAGAGTTGAATAATTTTTTTAAGTAACAAAAATGAATATATGTATATATATACACACACACATCTTTTCTAATCATAGAAAAAATGTGAAAAGAAATGAAAACAAAATGCACAAAGATTAATTTCTAAGAAAATAAATGTTGAAGGATGAGAATGAACTTTTTTTAGATGACCTAAAAAAATCATAGTTAACCCGTATGAAACTTCAAAACTCGCGATCATGATCACAAGACAGGGACCAACCGCATAGAAGGAAAAAAAAACAATAAAGCAAAAATCTTAATAAAAATACTTAGTGATGAAATTGAAAATGAAATAAATTAAAAAAACAAAGAAAAAAAGATCCTAGTTAATCCAGGTTAATCCACTAACCTCATGATCATAGATATAATACTGGGATAACCCACATAAAGGGAAGTAAAAAAAAACACGAAGACCAGTTTCAATAAAATTAAATATTTAAGAGTAAGCGCGAGCACCTCCTAGTGAATGGCACACGCTTTGCTCAACGAATATGAGCACCTCCCAACGAGCGCCATAAAATTTTATTTGTTTTTAATTATATTTATTTTTAAGAAATTTAATTGTCACTTATTCAAATTAATTATAACTAAAAAATTACGAGGAAAATACAAAAAAGCCTTGGAAGTTAATTTTATTTTTTGCTTTTAAGAATAATATAATTATTTCACCGTGTAGTCAAAGCGTTTAAAACCATAAAACCCCTGTACCAAAGTTTTAAGAATATATACGTTATTTTACCATGCATCTAAAATGTTAAAATAATTCCTTTACCCCTTGTTAATATGATAACAATAAATAGTCCTTATAAAAAAAATACCGCTTTACTCTTAATAGCTAGTTAAATCACTTTGTTTGAGAAGAGCAAAATAACCATTTCACTATGCTGACTTTCAATTCACATTGAATTATAGGAGAGCTTGAGAACGTAGTAATTATTGTTTTTTAATATGTTTTTTTATTAAAAAATATATTAAAATAATATATTTTTTATTTTTTTAAAATTATTTTTGATATCATCCACGTAAAAAAGATAAAAAATATAAAAAATTAATTTTAAATATATTTTTTAAAATTTGATGAAACAATGATTGCATCACCCAACTAATCACTCCTGTTCACAGTGAAGTACTGATTTTTTAAACCTATTTTTTAAAGATATTTGTGGAAATATTACATTTGGATTTTTTAAGGCCGGACACGTCATACCTTAGCGAAGAACCACGTGCCCTCCGTTTCCTTTTACACCCTGTCCTCTCCCGCCATTTTCTCTCCCCCTCTCATCTCTCACATAACCCCCCCCCCCCCATCTCCGAGAGCAACACTTAAGGAAACCCTCTCTTTCCAGTACACGCTCCAGTCTCTTCTTTCTCTCTCGACTTTCAAACTTAAAGAACTCAACAGCTGAAGATTAATTATTGCTGGAAGCTGCAATTTCTTGAAATATTGACTGGTTTTTCTAGTGAATTAGGTCCCTCTCATTCATTGCTATAAAAACATAGCAGAATCTTAATACTTGCTTGGAGGTTGAGGATTTGACTCTGTTTCTTGTAAAATACCATTGCTTCCATTCATGGAAATACCTGCCTTCTTTCTCGAAGAATGTGACAGTAGCTAGTATATATGTTCTTTCTTGGTTTACTGGTTTGATAATCTTGCCTGTTGTTTTAGATATGGCTAACAATTTAGACACAGCGAGGAATATCCCACCTGGGGCTTGGCTTACAAGGAAAATAAGAGGCAAAGATTGGAGTCTCAAGACTTATAGGTACATGGTTTTGTTGATTACTTTCATTGCATATACTAGTTACCATGCATCAAGAAAACCCAGTAGCATAGTCAAGAGTGTACTGGATCCTGAACCTGATAAGACCTTAAATGTGCACCCTTGGCCAATTGGAAGTGTCTTTCTTAAAGATGAAATCTTGGGTAAAAACAAATATAAGTCTGAATATATAGGTTGGGAGCCATTTAATGGGAAAGGCGGGACAAAGAAATTGGGATTGATTGATGTTGCATTTCTTGCTTGTTATTCTTTGGGAATGTATGGTGCTGGTCATTTAGGTGATACATTGGATTTGAGGTTGTTTTTGACTTCTGGGATGATTGGTAGTGGAATTTTTGTGGGGTTATTCGGTATGGGATACTTTTGGAACATTCATGTTTTCGGGTTTTATTTGGTTATGCAAATGGTTGCTGGTTGTTTCAAGCCACAGGTTGGCCTTCTGTGGTGGCCGTAATTGGTAATTGGTTCGGGAAAAGGAAGAGAGGGTTAATAATGGGTATTTGGAATGCACATACTTCAGTTGGGAATATTACTGGCTCTCTTCTTGCTGCAAGTGTTTTGGACTATGGTTGGGGATGGTCCTTTATTGCTCCGGGAATGTTTATTGCACTAGCAGGGGTATTGGTTTTCTTGTTTTTAGCTGCCTATCCTGAGGATGTTGGATTTCCTTGTTCAAATGTCCCGGCAGCAAGCGCCGAGGCAGTGGCTCACGATGCAGAAGCTCAGGCACAGAGCGAAGGTATTGTGGAAAAGGGGAAGAATGCTCCCATAAGAGAAGGATCTGGGGTTAGGAGAAGCGTTGGGCTTCTCGAAGGTTGCATGATACCAGGAGTACTACCATTTGCATTTTGCCTGTTCTTCGCCAAGCTAGTGGCTTACACATTTTTGTATTGGTTGCCCTTTTATTTGAGTCAGACAGGTATTTCTGCCCTCAATTTCTGCTATTAGAATTTTGTAATTTCATCAATAGCTAGCCTCCTTAAATTAGATATTTTTTTTGCTGGTTTGTGCCATGTTTTGAATATTGATTAGCAATGCAAAAAGGGATTGCCAGTTATAGGGATTCTCTAATTTTCTGCAATTAATCAGGATCATGCTAGCATAGAAGGGTTCTTGCAGTGGGCTAAGATCTCGTTGGTGCACATGATTTTACGAAGTGGAGTCAGCTAGCTCCTATTGTATTTTTCAACAGATTAAGTAATTGGTTATGTCCTTTTTGCTCAAATGACATCTCCCCCATTTGCAGCTTTCACTTGATGTGATTTATTAAAAAAAGAACAAAAAGGCGGTGTTAGTCTTACAAATGGAGGCCATCAGAATAATTCCGGAAGCCTGGAATATATTTTTGACTGTAGGTTGGGCAGTTGTCACCTCTTTGAAACAATTTTGTTTGATGGATCATGTGAAGAATTTGTAACTCATCTATTTAATTCATTCTCCGCTGCTATGACATGCACTTTTTTTTTTTTTGCTGAAACAAAGTTTTGATTGGTTCTTTATTAATTATTGTTGGAGCATTAGGTAAGAGTTGTGGTCATCATTTCATCTTCATTTAACTACAGTTTTGACATCAAAGTTTAAATTGAAAACGGGGTTGTATTGTGCTTCCTGTTGACATTTTAAATTCTAATGTACCATTTGCTTTTGGACAAGTTTCACTTACTAAATCTATGAGACATGCTTATTAGTGACCTTTCCGAAAACGGTTAAGGCTCGGGGGCTAGGCATTGTCTTTAGAGGACCATCATACAAGATAGTTTCAAATTTCCAGTTGCAAGTTTGAAATAGTAATTTATTGTTAATTATTGCAACAATTTGTCCTAAAATCGTTATCTGTTGTTTTTTTAAATAACACAAATACTTTTTGTGATGAATGTGTTATATGTAACGTAATTTTTCTCTAGAAACTAAGACCATAACAAAGACAGATATATAAACGCTGCAAACGCTGGTACAATTGTATTGACTAAAAATAAAATAAAATTCTTAGTACTTCCGTGCAGGCATTTTGAGAATGGTCATGCAGAGCAGAGCATGAGGCTAGGCTTTAGGCAAGTAGATGAATCATGAAATCCTTGTAAGATCAAATGAGATCAGGCATAATCTGTGCTTGGATATTGTTATTGGAAAAGAGCACTTGCAGTAATTGGCGATGTTTATTTGTGAACACATAAATTTTTCAAACCAAGTTTTTGCAGTTGTTGGAAATCTTTGCAAGATTATCCTGTTTTGTAGAGGTAATAGTTCAATTTTCTTAACTGCAGGAATTGGTGGAGAATATATGTCTGTGAAGTCAGCTGGAAATCTCTCAACCCTGTTTGATGTAGGGGGCATTGTTGGTGGAATTCTTGCTGGCCATATATCTGATAAACTTAGAGCTCGGGCTATTACAGCAGCCAGTTTCATGTATGCTGCAATTCCTTCTATGCTTTTGTACCGCATATATGGGAGTTTCTCGCAGACCATGAACATTGTACTCATGATGATTGCTGGCTTATTCATAAATGGGCCATATGCACTTATCACAACTGCAGTATCTGCTGACCTTGGTACACACAGTTCTCTCAGAGGGGATTCTCGAGCATTGGCAACAGTCACTGCCATTATTGATGGTACTGGATCAATTGGTGCAGCTCTTGGTCCTCTTCTCACTGGGTTTCTTTCAACTAAAGGATGGAATACAGTTTTTGTGATGCTGATGCTCGGTGCTCTCATTGCGGGGCTTCTCTTATCATGTCAGGTTGTCGCTGAAATTAATGATAAAACTAGTAAATTGATGCGTTCAACCAGTGGACTGCAAAGTTCTGAAGGTAATGCCATGAACTGGCTGAGATAATCCTGCATGCACACACACTGACAAAGTCACTCATGTACCATTGTTTAACTTTTATAGGACATATATCTATGGATTATGTATCCTGAGAGAGGATATGAAATCTGCATTAATCTTATTGGTAATTGAAAATTTAAGATAAAAGGATAGAAACTTATAAATTTCATAGTTAGGAGCAGCAGCAAGTTATTTTCCAGTAAAATTTATATGGCAATACAATTTCCATTCTAGTTGCAGAGTACCTCTGAACTGGAAGAAAATATTGTGTGTTTTTATATGGTTCACAATGTCCACCAGCCTGCTGAATACTGATGGTCATGTGAAGAAGAGATTAATCTGGAGTGGTAAGAGCAAGAAAGGGGGGAAGTGGGGGGCTAGAATATATGGTGATGTCTGTTACTAAAATTCGTTTAGAATCACATCAACCCTACAGACAGTTCATTCCAAAATTGTATGGTGGAAGTTATTTTTGCAGCTGACAACAACTAGTTTGGGAATGCAGAACATGTTAATTTGACGACAAGTGATATACTGATAATATCGTTTTCGCATTGCTTCTATAATTCTTATTCCATCACTGTTTATCAATATTTCAATTCTATCTGTAGCTGTACTCTCTCGCTCTCTCTCCCCTCCTCCCTCCCTCTCTCGCCCCCCCTCTCTCTCACACATACGTACATACATACACGCATGCCTCTCTCTCATACATGCATGGATACATGTATGTCCTGTCCCCATAATTTCCACGTCACTCTATGATAATTTCTTTCCCCTTCCATACATGATCTATGCTCTTCATTTGTTTTGCAGTCCCTCCATCTCAACCACTTCTAAGTGAGCAGAGATGAAAATCAGGTATGGGCCCACGAAGCTTTTACAACACGAGTTAACCAAGAACAATGTCAAAGGATAGGGTTATTAAAACAGTAAATTATTTGTCTTAAATAATGGGCACGAAGGTATGTTTCTGTAAAATTTTTGATAGAGATATGGCTATGGTTCGTGGTGCCCTTTTTTCTGCAAGACGAGTACACCGATGTAGTAGTACGTCGGGTATTTTTGTCTCTGTGGCCCCGATTAACTTGTTCCAGTGAGCACTGAGGATGATGGAATCCACTGTTTCTCAACTGTATCCATTTGTACAGATTTGGCAGAACTGATGATGTTAGGTTTCTGCCATTGGTTTGTGGATTACAGTAGAAAACAGGCAGATCATTTCTAAGAGAGCTTGATAGGCTCTCATTCTTCTGCCTTCCTTCCTTTCAATACCAAGCACAGCTCATAACGGATTTTCTTTGCAGACAACAAGGCTCGCCTAAACTTTCTTCTGGAGTGCGCGAGACATGGCTAATCTTGCAACCAACCGAAAATCCTTAGTGAGGAATAACATCCAGGTCTCAGGGAAATAAACTTTTAGACAAAGTATAGAGAGCATCCTTTTACTTAGTGGAAAGTTGCAACATATTTGTTAAGGTGCATGTCCTGCGATATTGGAGAGCAAGTTCGTAGCAGATCAAGCCATGAGACGTGTTGAGGTGTTTAGGACATGAAACGGTAGCAGTTTCACGATTTTTTAGAAACTATTGTCGTGCTAAATTTCACCATTTTCTTTAACATTTTCCCGACCATCCTCAATGAACCCAAAGACAAGTAAGGCAATTATTTGCTATGTTATCAACCAAGACCACAGATATAGCCATCACGGGGAGCTCAATTCTGGATAACATTGCTAAAGAAAGGAGCGGTGGCTCTATTTGAAAATGAGGTTTCAGGCTCCACGTGGATATGAGGAGGGGTCAACAGAACACAAGACCTCGGAACCCAGCTGTTAGCTCCTCGAAAAATAACAATTCCTCACCAATTTATTTTTTCCAAGAAATTAAACGATAACTAATCTATGATAATTAAATTATGAATAAATAAGAAACTAATCTATAGCCATTGGCTTTTCTACTTAAATAACTATTGATTTTTTTAGATTTATTTTTTGATTTATAATGACTAATAAAAAAAATATAAAATAAAAATTTAAAACTTGAGTTTTTTAGATTTTTACATACTTTTTATTACCATATATTTTAGTGTTTTTTATTTTTTTTTATTTTAAGCTTTAGTTTTCCTTCCATATCTATAACTTTAGGTTTATCTTGTTAAAAGATATTTAAATTTTATATTTTTTTGTTCAAATACCTTGTTTATAAATGTATTCAAATTAAAATGGTGTTGTTAAAATCTTAGAATATGTATTACAAACCTCCTGTTTTCACTAGTAAAAAGCAATGAAATTTTAAAGATAAAAAATTTATTATTAACAACAATAAAAAATTTATTATTTTAAAGTGTTTCAACAAACAAATACTTTTGGAGTTGTTTCACTATTTCTTATTGTTAATTACATGAGATAATTCTTAAAGATAAACCAATTTCTGGTATTCCCAGCACAAGAATGAATGATTATATTTCAAGCAGATAAAAAATGAGTTCAAGATTTTGTCACTTGGTGTATTTTGGATTCTGAGTAACTAGAGATTGCAAGCAGCAGCAATAGCAGCAGTGGATTCTTGCTATTAATCAAGCATTATACTAGTTCACAAGTAAAATGATTTGAAATACAGAAAAAGATTTTATGTTTTTTGCAATTCCTTCGATTCTACTACACCACTTTATTGGGAGTGTCTCGCAGGCTTGAACAAATCGTTGCTGGCTTTTTCTTTAATGGCTCAAATGCTCTTATCACAACTGCAGTCTCCACCGACCTTGCCACACACTTCCATTAGAGGGAATTATCGAGCCCTGACTATTGTGATTGCCATTATTGATGGCACTGAAAGACACAACATGCTATTAGTTGTGTTGTTGTTTGCAAAGTTTGTTCTGGGCTGAGTACTTACCGAGCATTACTTCAGTTGCAAATTACAAGAAATAAAATGTCAGGCTTGAGGAATTGATGATGTGATTGTGTCAGCAAACATGGTGAAGGCTAACTGGGGCTTGCTTAGGATCAAATAGCTTACAAGACTGATCTTAAAGAACCAGTATATCACTGTGAATTAAAATTAGAGGATGGAAAAAAAATCCTGGAAATCATCTGAAAAGAAATTTCCAAGTGATACTTGCTTGAAGTAACCCTTAAGGAAAGTTGCCAGATTCCTTTCCACGGAGGCAGTATAGGCGAAGAAGTAATCGTATATTAATATGTTTGATTTAAGTGTATATTTCCAGTGATACTTCGTTGCTGTATCCCATCGAGATGGTGTTTTCAAACAACCTGGAACCAGCCAGCTTGCAGCAAGCTAGCTATTTCCCATTGACAATGAAATATCCATCAGCCTGGATTACGACTCTTGGAATCATTAAATTTGCCAACATTGCTTTGCTGGAAGCACAAATGAGACATATCCATCAGCCTGGATTACGACTCTTGGAATCATAGAACACCCAAACTCGCTTTTCTCTCATAGCTAGTGATGATACAGTAAATTTGTTAAAATAATTATAATTAAGCAGCCTGTTTGGGCCAGCAGCCCAGACAGAGCTTTTTCTGTCGTTTAAATATTTTATATTTAAACCATGTTTTTTTTTTAAAATTTTATCATAATTTTTTTTATATAATCAAGTTGAATGAGAACAGTTTAGTTTTTTTAATAAATATAAAATATTATTTAAAACAATTTAACTTACCTTTGTATTATTCAAGCGACATATAAGGAGGCATTCAGTGGCTAAACAGTGGCTTACAAAACAATATTTGAATTATCTTGATGACCTCTTTATCCATGGACAATATATATGGTGTAAGGACCTCTAGTTTGATGTCGAGAACTATTTCTCTTTTTATTTTCTCTCTCCTTCTTGATTTTTACCTCTGAATTTCAAATTAAGTTTTCAAATCAACTTTTCAATTTGTTTTGCTTTTAGACTTGATCACTGTTCTTTTAATTATTGTTTATCTTATTTGAAATGATTTATAAAATTAAAATTTATTTTTTTTCATTTGCTAGATTTGATCATCATTTTTTTTTATTGCTATTTGATTTGTTTTGAATCCTTCTCTTAATTGAATTTGTTTTTTAATTTTATCCCTCAACATTTGGTTTCATTTTATTTTCATGTTAAATTTTATTTCTTTTATTTAATTGTTATTTGTTTTACTTTGACAAATCTTTTAGATTGAAACATTTTTTTAATTTCACCATTCAACATTAAATTGATTCATAATTGAGCTTCTTAGTTGAATCAGAGCCTAGAATTATAGGTTGTGGGTTTGAAAAACTAACCCAGATTTAGGAGATTCGTTGAGGTTTGCTTCCCCCCTCCTTTATTTATGCTCATGTTTTTTTAGTTTTGTTATGGTCATTTTCATTACTCGGGTTGTAAATTTCAGCATGAGATCAATTAAGACCCAACCAAGAAGAGAATGAGGGAAGCAAAAAGAAAGACACGGATTATCCAACCAGTTTAACTCATTATAGTAGTATCCATTACCTGAATTGTAAATTTCACGTGTTAAGCGAGTCAGTGCAATGTGTCACCATCTTTTCATTTCACCTCCTATATTTATTTTTTAGTCATTTGACATTCTGTTACTTCATATTTAAACTTAGGCTATGTAGATGTTAAAACGAAGACAAATTAATATTTTTTTTTAACTAGATAATCTTTAAACAGGGTAACTAGTTCGTTCTTGACCCGCCAAGTCAAACAAGTCACACTAATTTTTTATTTATATTTATTAAAACATATGGTAATTGATTAATTTAATATTCTAATATACTGGTCAAGTTATTTATTATCATTTCAAATATTTTATCACATGTATAAAAAAAAATAACAACACTCACACTTGTTTATCATCATTTCAAATATTTTATTACATGTATAGAAAAATAACAGCGGTCGCACTAGTTTTATACAATAATTGGCTTTTAATCTTGCTCTCAACGAATCACGCGCACCGGACCTAGTGATATGAGAAAACTAACTGTAAGTCATCCAGTAACCGGATTAATCTGAGTCATTGAAATTGGAAGGGCTTCAGCTTCTTCTTTTTTTTGTTTTTTTGGGATAAAGATAGGCTTTCACTGCACAAGTCACGTGTTAGCCACTGTGTCCTGTTGCGTGAAACATCCATGCACTCATAGGTTATAGGACCGCATACTAATCAACGTAATCTCCAAACTTTCTGTCCTTGCAATCTATATATCAACCTCGGCACTCCTCCTCTTATGCATCTGCACAGAAAACGTCTCTATACTCTTTAGCTCTCTCAAACCCCAATTCATTTCACACCCTATACTCATAAGAGTCATGGCTTTCTCACGTGCCATGCTCATGCTAACCCTAATGCTAGCTCTCATAGCCACCTCCATTGCTCAAGGCCCAATGTCATCACCACCAACAATGCCACCACCATCTAGCAGTGCTGCACCCCCACCAAATACATCCACTCCGCCACCTGCCATGACACCCTCCCCAGTTGCCCCCCCAGTCTCGTCACCTTCACCAATGATGTCCCCACCTCCTTCAGGATCCCCATCAATGAGCCCTGGCCCAAGTTCAAGCCCACCGCCTTCAGCACCTTCACCTGGACCACCAGCACCTTCACCTGGACCACCAGCACCTCCATCAATGGCTCCTGGACCATCAGCACCTTCATCAGGACCAGCAGCACCTTCACCAATGGCTCCTGTACCACCAGCACCAGCATCAGCAGGAAATGGAGCTTCTGTTCACGGAATAAATAGAATGGCCTTGTCGGCATTGCTTGGAGGAGTAGCATTTCTGTTTGTTTAGTTACAACATTTCATGTAAGAGCTTAGCTTGATGTAGATTATGATCATGATGTTATCCGTGTATTCTTTTTGTCTTTTAACTTTGCTTTTCTTGTTTCTTCTGGATGATTCTTCGATGAGCTGCATTTGTTTTTGAATGTTTTAGATATTTAATTAATTGTGTTGCAGCTCTTGTGTAGAAGCATTTTGGCTTCAGCTGAATAAAGATCTTATTCTTGATGGTCTTCGTATTATGCTTGCCCGTTTCCTCTCATGCTTGGCATTGATATTTTACTTGCAAGACTTCAAACTTCTTGATATCTGAACTATAAAGGAGATTGGTTTGATTCTGAAAGCAAGAATTCATGTATGGTTACTCTAGCAAGCAAGAAAAGATACTCTTCTGATCAATGTAAAGCAGTGGAGAGCCATTGTTAAATGATCATTTATGGCATAAATTTTAATCCTATTTTACTTATCAACCGAGCTTGATTATGACATTAAACATGCTTTACAACTGACGGTAAAGTAGAAAAAGTTGGGCGGGTGCTTGATGCGAGTAGATGGATGCTAGTGAAGAACAAGTGTAGCTGGAGGTGGTGGGGAAGGAGTGGAGAGGAAAAGGTTAAGGTGCTAGCTGTTGAGGTAGAATTTATGTGGACGAAAGATAAGGTGAACATCTTTTGGAAATGGGGAGATATCCTACGGACTTTTCTTTCAAGTATGGGCTATTGGAATAGTGATGGGAGCATTAGACGAAGATGGCTGGTGCGGTGGGGCTGTCTTGAAACAAATGAACGTGTAAGAAAGTGACCTTCACATGGTGTGTTAGCCACCGCTCCCACAAAGATGAAGATGTGTGGAGAGGGGAGATTTTTCAGTGCTTGAACATTCTGAACCTCAAAAACTAGTCTTGATACAAATCAGAATGCTCGCGAGATTATTATAAACACACTGAAAACGAATAACACTAAAGTATGTCATTAAACTGTGGCACCAATCAAAACCGCTCAAGAACACAGCAGGACATATTATGAGATCAAGGCACCACCATCCACTTCACTCCCTGTGTTTCAATATTCCTTTCGTAGATACAACACGATGCTTCTTCTCACATTAAGTATTCATGGATGCTTAATGAAAGTAGATACAACACTAACTAATCACGTAGTTTGATAAATTTGACAAACAAATGGAGTAATTAGTCACAATTCAGGACTTCATTACCACTTCTACATAGTGACCTCTGATACTATTATTATTCGTTCCACTATATATATGTAGGGAATAGAGAATAAATTCAGTTTGTAAGAAGAAACTGGAATCTCATGCCACATACTCAGAAGGCACTGTTTCACATAAAAAAATCACAAAAAAAGCCTTGGATTCCACTTCAAAGGACTGCTTAAGTAAGAGTCATAAAAACCTTTCTCCTCCTCTTTATCCACCAAAGGTATGATGCCAATGCATGCATTCCTTGAGAAAACTCTACCTAAAAGTCAAAACCCACAAACTTACTGAGTCAGGTGAACTGGCTAGTCACTATTGACAGTTAAAGTTCTGAGTCCACACACTGAGGCCTATGACACTTCATCTTACTTCACCACACAAAACAACACATTTTTCATGTCATTTTCTCGAGACTAGTAAATAAACACTAAATCTATTTACTGCGAACACTAAAAAAAGAAAAGTTCTCTGTTGCAGCTATCATTTTTGTCCTGCACAACTTAACCCTACATTTAGACGTGGTGAATGAAGATGTTCTCGAGCTAGTTTGTAGAAATACAAACACGGAAACATGTCGCAACTCATGCTGACATGGCATGTCCAGGTCACAAAATCCATTTTAGTATAATGACCTGAATATAACTCATAAACATCTTTTTCTGTCATTAATCAGCACGCCACCAACTATACAGAGCATTTCCAATTGCAAAATAACCAGGTTAGAATTTTTTTTTTAACCTCAATTAACTCTTTCTTGGTCTTGGCATGTTACTTAAAATGAGTTGGGTTAGATATTTTCAATCCGGTTTGGCAGCTACACCTGCTTTTGCTGTCCTCTAGCTATTGACTTCCAATTACAGCCTGTAAAACTGTTTTGCAGCCAAAAGCTTAAAGATATTTATTCTTTTTCCTTTTTCCCTTTTTCTATTTTTTTGGTATATTCATAGCATTCATTTGTTCAGGGAAAAAGATGCAAAACGTGCCCTACCAATTGCAGTAATCAAAACAACAAGGTCTCTAGGTGCAGAGATAGACCAAAACCAAAAGTTGACATGTTCACCTATGAGAACTCAAAGCCGCACAAGTTAGATTTAACAGCAAAGACACGCATTATTAAAAATGAAAATTTCGGTCCATCGACTAAAAACAAATCGTTTTTAAAAAGGTTGAAGCTTAACGAATACATGTAGAGAGTTGAAAAAGTAAATGTAGGTCAATGAATGGTTAGATTACCTTCTGGCTCAGAAACTCTTCAAGCCTTTGGATAGATGAACTTTAATCAATTATTTGCAAGAATACCTGCATCTACCTATATAATCTCATATCCCCTCTTTGTATAGAATTGATGCCTCCTGAGAATGGTCCTTCAAAATTGCATTTGAATCTGGGGCAAAACATCCAAAAAGCTCAAAAGGGGCATTCATCAAGATCTTAATGATCAAGAATATGAGAAGTTTAGTCATCTTCATCTACTTTTTTCTCTGTCTTCTGCGGCACTCAAAACAATCAGTGCATGGAGATTTATTTATAGTTGAGTGACTGGCCTGGAGCTTGTTGAGGGGTATTTTTAGGTCTTCCACAAGTATCTGACGAAGCTTTTGATTCTCCTCCATTAGCTCTTCAATGATTTGCTGGTGTCTCAACACCTGAACAGGATAGATTTAACTTGATAGAACATTTAACAAATTTACGTAAAGATATTAAACTAAAGAGTTGTTAACTAGTGGAAGAGTTTGCATCCTATAATAGTCATATGTGATGTATGTAAAGAGTGAACCAATTCAAGCAAATTTAGGAGCTCCAGTTATGATTTGTTACTACATTGGATGATTCATTAAAAACTATCCTTCAAAGGGGGAAAAGAAACTTCATATTAAAAGCCATTGCATTCTACCAGAATTCCAAATCACTGATGCAAATTTTCACAGAAACAGCATCAAGTTGATAGAATAGCTTCATGATGCATAGGGAAATACTGATCAGCATGAAAGATTACCATTTGAAGCATGTTGTTTTCTGACCGCAAACGTCCAGCCTGCAGACATCCGATCCATGTATCAGATAGAAAATTGTAATCCTTCAGGCCATGATAGTATCATCTCAAGTCAAGTGAAATTAGGTTTGTTAAAAGGTTTTGTTATGTTTATGACAGAGAACTCTCAGTTGAAAATGTGTAAAACTGAAGTGCCAAATTTTGAGGATCTAAAAACAGTGCTTCCTTCAATTGTTACCCCCAAAGGACTGTGTAATTATTTGTATTTGTGCACTCACAACTTACACCAACAGCTTAAAAGCAAATATTATGCACCATACATACAGATTCCAGAGATAAGTTCCAACAGTTTTCAGATTTGAACTAGGTCAAATCATTGGACACGATAGAAGCACAGAACACTAACTCTTAGCTTTAAATTTTTTCCTTCAATTCTATATAAAGACAGATTCTGACAAAAGCTACTCATATTCTTGTTTTGAACTGAAAAAATGAACCTGTCTACTTCATAGTTCAATTGGTGTTTTTATCCTCTAAAGGGAATTTTATTCTCCACTATCAAAATGGAAATGGTTTTGGCCATAGAGGATCGACCTAAGCAACTGAATCATATTCTAAATATAGCAATAAAATATCACTAATGAAAGCGATTACCTCCAAAATTGAAACAAATGAAACTACTGGCTTTCTAACATTACACTTCCTAATACCCTTTTCCTTAACAGAAAAGGAAACCTATTGCCCCAAGCTGATGTCCAAGGACCAACCAATTGAAACACCCGAGGGACAAATTGCATCACTCATCTATTAATCAAGCAAGAGAGAAAAATATATTTATCATACTTACCAATTCATTTATGTCAGTGCCATCTTCTTTCAGAATAGGATTTTGGAGAAAACTGCTAACCACCTTCTCTGTTCGGCTACCAAAAGAAGTATCACTGCCTTTTGACGTGGAACTTTCAGAACTTGAATGTGAACTAACATTTCCATATCCATACAGACTTTGAGATGTTTGATCTGGGAGTTTTCTTGCTAATTGTGTAATATTTCCCAATGGGTTTTGGATTGAAGATTCAGTCAACATGCTCACGCCACTTTGCAAAGACATTGGAAGGGCACCTTGACCAATTGATAAATTGGGTGCTATTCCAAGTTTTGTCATCATCTTCATCAATACTTCCTGAGAAATTTGGCATCCAAATTTCAGATAAACAAGTTGTGAACTTGAAATAAAGTTTGTGCATGTATATTTGAATGTATGATGTATTTATGCTGTAGGAAATTATAATTACATACTAGAAAACAAGCTTGCATCTTCTGCACTGCCCCAGGTTTCACCGCAAGACCTGACATATAAAATTTTTGTTTTCAGCTATCAAATGTGTGGATAATTATAAGGTGAAAGGGGATTAGAGAGAACAACATATTTAAATAGGCTAGCAAACCTATCACAAGGCCAAATTTTAAATATATCCAATATGATTCATTTCAAAATTCTGGAAATGTAAGATATTCCAACAGAAGTCTTGATATTTTGGATAATAAGCCCAAAAATATCAAAGGGAACTAAGTTGTGTTCCCAGGACAAAGCATTATACTGAAATTTTTGTTTTCAGCTATCAAATGTGTGGATAATGATAAGGTGAAAGGGGATTAGTGAGAACAACATATTTAAATAGGCTAGCAAACCTATCACAAGGCCAATTTTTAAATATATCCAATATGATTCATTTCAAAATTCTGGAAATGTAAGATATTCCAATAGAAGTCTTGATATTTTGGATAATAAGCCCAAAAATATCAAAGGGAACTAAGTTGTGTTTCCAGGACAAAGCATTATACTGAAATTCCAATAAAAAACATGAAAATGCTCAAAGCTTTGGATAACGACCTAGGTAGAGCAAAAGGACGAACAATCAGAAGAATCCTCAAAAAGTTGTGTGTGTGAGTGTATTCTAGTAAATCTTTCTAGATCACAATAAATTCATGTCCAAGCAGTCCAAAAGCAGAGACAAGCAAAACAATTAGGTGAAATCCATCATCATTTCCTGTATCAGCCAGCTAGACAAATGCCACGCATGCTAATACAATGGCAAGCCAGAATAAGTGTCTGGTAAGAGTCCACATTGTCAAAGCGAAAAATATTGCAGTAATATTAAGCACTGACTGCTTCTTCAGAAGACATAACACATAGCATACCAATTCCAAAGCCATGGCCGAAACCAACTCCACATCCAACGCCTGCTTGAATGTTCTTAGCTCCCAGCTTCCAAAGCTGAAGAATGAGACATGAGAATTGGGGGATCAGATCAATTTAGCTTGCCAAACCATGTGAAGAAACATTAATAATATGCATTGATAGGAATGAACATTTGACTTACTGCAGTATTTACATGCCTGGTAATTCCAGAAAAGGCATCAGTTGCGCCTCTAGTTGCACTCATTACTTGGCCCACCATTGGCAATGCACCTAGGATATAGTTCAAATCACAATTTGCAAGTTAACAACCACATAACATGTTGTAAAGATTCAGAGATGTCCTTAGAAATGGTATCACCTATAAAAGAAGGTAAAAACAACATTTTGTGCCTATTGGAATCAACTTTGACCCCAAAGTCTAACAATTATCCATGTGAAAGTACTTAAGATTACGATCACAAATCATGTACAGGTAGGTAGTGGCTGACTTCATTAATTGACATTTACAGGATGATCAAAGAAAACCACACTTTGAATTCAAGGACTATGGTCAACAAGAACATGTCCTGGGACTTGACAAATCCAAAAGGAATTGTTTTGTATCAGTTCAAAATTCCAAACGGTTATCTGTGGTGATTAAACTCTTTTCTTTCCTATATTTTTCTTTCTTTACCTTCGCTGTAGTAACATCTTTTATTGCAGGCAATAAAAGGCACTGACAAATGCAACCAGAAGAAAGGACTATCATCGAAACATCCAATTGCAACTCAACAAAATGAAACATGCACAAAAGATTAACCTGACTCCAAAAAACCAAAGCTTTCAAATTCTTATCTTAATTGGAACATAGAACACCAAGAAACAAACACTAACCACTGATATAAATACTGTAAGCAAAACGCAGTCACATTAATTAATAGGAGCACTCAACACAAATGCTTCTTCCCACTCAATCAAAAAAGTCAAACACAAAACTTCTCCTCGTTCCCACATTTTCCAATCAATCAAACAAAAATCACACATTTTGAAACAAAAGAAAAGAAAAGAAAGAAAGAAACATAAAACGATAATTTACATGGAGTTTTAAGGATAGATTTCTCATGGGTTTCTTCAACATTCTTGGGTTTAAACAACCCACCAAAAAAAGCCATCATGCAATAGGCAAGTATGAAGAATGGAACTTTGAGAGATGAAAAAAGAGCGACAGGGAGTGTACCCATATTTATAGGCATGCCTTGACCAATACCGATACCACAGCCAAAACCAAAGCCAGTAAATACTTGAAGTACTTTGAAAGTAAAGGGATTCTCTATTTTGATTCCTTGCATAGGCTTTTTCTCATTTGTCACTACAATCCTACTGTTACTGTAATCGCTGCTGCCACCACTGCTGTTCTCCATTTTCTTCAATAAGCCTCTCTCTTTCTTTTAAAAAACCTCTTTATGCATACCTTTCTCTTCTCCTAAGCAAGGAAGCATATTTTTCTGTCTCTCTATAATCTGCGTCCTCTGGTAAAATAAAACCCTTTGATCTTTATTTATTTTATTACAAGGGAAAAACATAATTAGGTGACAGAGGATGGACTATGGACTCTGGAGGAGATTAGCTGTTGTTTCCCTGCTAACTGGAGGGTTTGGTAATCTATGCACTTGGACAGGTGGCAGTTAAATGGAATTCCATGTGACAACTTGAGAAGGTTGAATTACTAAAATAGTCTTGGGTTTTTTAAATATCAAAACGCAGGTTGTCTTCCGATAGACAACAGATTTTGCTTAAATTATGACCATTCTGGAAGTTTTATTCAAATTCTAGCCGGAAGATCTCAGTTATATACTGGTGATTCTGTTTCGGTTAAATAATATTTTTTTCTTCTTCTTTTTTTATTTAACTATTATCCAATTTTATAATATTAATTATATCTTTCAATTCAATAATTTTATAATATTAATTATATCTTTCAATTCAATAATTGAATTGAGTTAAAATTTTAGAAGAAATCTCTTTATATATTTTTATATCTTAGGTTAACATTTTAGAACAATCAGAGTTTAGAAAAACCTTACAAAACTAACGATGTCATTTTCATAATTTTGTTTAAATTTATAATTTTATTTAAAAAGATCAATTTATTGTGTCCTTTTTTAAATTAAAATTTTTTCAATTTCATCATTCAATAATAAATTTATTGGTAATTTAGCTTTATAATTTATTTTGATTTGTTTTATTTGAGGTTATCATAGTTTCATGACCTGGGTCATGAATTTGGAAGATTAAACCAAGTTGACCTATGTCGATCCAATATGTTGTTGTCTCAATATTTTTTTAAAATGTTTTATTGAATTTTTTAAGTTAAATAATATTTTTACTAGTTATTCAGGTTGTTTTTAGACTCGTCAAGTCAATTAGATTATATCAATTCATGTTTTTAAAAGAGAATATCATTCAATAGTGGTATTTATTTGTTCTTTTAAATTAAGGAATGAGATCATTCAATAGTTGTATTTATTTGTTCTTTTCATAATGAAATTGATGTTGATCATGTTATGCTCCTCTAACAATAAAGATACCAAGGTGTTTCGTATGTAAGCTTGATGAAAATAAGCAAAAAAACCCAAGCTTTTAAATTCTTATCTTAATTGGAACATAGAACACCAAGCAACAAACACAAACCAGGTTGATCTAAGTCGATCCAATATGTTGTCGTCTCAATATTTTTTAAAAAAGTGTTTTATTGAATTTTTTAAGTTAAATAATATTTTTACTAGTTATTCAGGTTGTTTTTGGACTCGTCAAGTCAATTAGATTATATAAATTCATGTTTTTAAAAAAGAGTATCATTCAATAGTGGTATTTAAATTCTTTCTTCTCTTCTTTCATAAATCCTTTCTTTCTCTTTTTTATAAGAGATGATGGGAACCTAGTCAATTAATAGTGGCCAATATAATTTTTAACGATGCATTAATGTTTAAGATGTTGAATTTACGTGAAGGTGAAGATGAGTTTCATAATGAAATTGATGTTGATCATGTTATGCTCCTCTAACAATAAAGATACCAAGGTGTTTCATATGTAAGCTTGATGACAATAAGCAAATTTGAATAAAATACTTCAAGGGTGTTGAAACTAATGTCAGCAATAAAGTAATATTTGAAGTTGATATGAAAGATTTAGATATTGATGATGATAATGTAAATGATATTAATGTTGGCACGAATGTAAATATTCATAATGTTAGCATGCATGTCGTTTTTGACAATGTTGGCTATGAAAGGGTTAATGATGATAGTTTATGAATTGAAAGTAATAGTGGGTTAATATTGGCATTAATAATGTGCATAATAAAGATGGTGATGGATATACAGAATATAAGGAAGATGATGAAAAAAAAAAGATGATGATTATATTCCTTTTGATGATGAAGGATTTGAATTTGTTAATGAAAAATAAGATGAATAGATTGATAACTTATAAGTTGATGTATGTTTTGGTAAAATTTTGCATGATATTGATAGTGAATGTAGTGCAAAATTAGATAGTAGGTGCGAGGGTGATGTAGATAATAGGTGTGAGGGTGATGAAGATGGAAGTGGAAGGATTAGGAAGAAAATGAGGAATTTCGATTGCACATATGGTTTTAGATGCAATACATTTAAAGTGAGAGTTAATTGATCAATAAAGTTTGAGGAATATTAGATATTTAGTAATGTCAATTACTTCAATGAAGTTTTAAGAAAATATAAAGTGAAACATGAGTATCATATAAAAAGATGTATTAATCAGATGGAGAAGGTTGAAGCCATATGTATGGGTGCTAATATCAGTGAAGGAACACTTCTTTTATTTTTAGTATCAAGACTTTCATGGTCAAGTCTTTGAAAGATAAACATAGTTGTATTGGATCTAAAACTATAAAAGCTATTAATTCAACTTGGATAGTAAAGAAGATACAACAAGTGATTAATATTGATTCAAACATTTCTAATGAAGTACTAGATATAATCTTGGATAACAAGTTTGGGATCAAACAATACCCAATATAACTATAAAGAGTCAAGATAAAGATGAAGGAGTTTGTGAAAAAAAGTCATAATGAGTCATTTAAGAGAATCCCTAGATATATATAGTTGTTGAAGTAGTATGATTGAGGATATGATGTCTTTCTGGGGTTTGATCTCAATTTTCATTTACTATAGAAGTTTCAAATAGTATATCTATGTTTAAAAGCTATGAAGGAAAGGTTTGTGAATATATATACATCTTTTATTGATATTTATAGATATTATCTAAAAAGTCTATATAGAGGTATCTTGTTATTGGTATTGGGGTTGGATGACAATAATAGACTTTTTCTCGTTGTATATGTTATTGTGAAAGCTGAAAACAACAACACGTGGTGATGGTTCTTGTATGTCTTGTATGGATTCATCAAGAATGAAGTATATTAAAGGTTTTTTTGCATTGTTTCTTATAGGAAAAATATATATTATCCATAATATTTCAACTTGTTAGTAATTTATAATGTTTTTTCTGTAGCAACGATCACTTTGTGGTAATTTTGTTATTTTTAAGTAATATAGGCTCTTCAATCATTAAATTGAATATAATAGCAAAGTTTAAATAATTCAATATTTTTTATTGATTTTTTTGCGCCAAAGCTTGAGTATGTAAAGTTTTATAAAGTTATCAAGTTTAGAATGTAGTGTGTAATTTCTCAAATAATAAAGACAAAGTAAAAAACCAATCAAAATATAGGAGGCTCATGCAATTTTTGTTAATATTTATTTAAAAAATACTATGGTATTATAATAAGTCTTTAGCATTATTTTTGTTAATTTTAGCAGCAATTGTGATGTATCTTTACCGGTATTAGATTTAAAAATATTTGCTTCAAAATCCAGCAAGATTTTAATAACATTGGAAACAGATGATTTTAAATTCAATATCAATAGAGATATTTATCATAAAATTAATATATTTTTATAATTAAATAAGTATTGATAAACGTGTATGATACATACATATGCCTCAAATATCATCATAAAATCTATAAATGCCTGCATATCTAACAAACAATTGTAATTAACATTCCATATTTTGTAGTAATAGCAGATTGTCATGGGTTAGAATCTCATTTTGGAACAAACCATTATTTTCAAGGCAGCATATATATTTCATTTCCAAATACATGAACAGCTCCCGTGCTCTTGATCAAACATTCAATGTTACAAGTGCACTCTAGCGAAGAGAAGAAATGATGCATGCACACACTGTAGGAGCCAAACCAAACCTTACTTGGAGCTCAATTTCCTGCAGGGATTGTAACTATAACGTTGACGTCTGAAGTATTCTCAGTAGAAGATGGAATCGCCATAGCAACCGCCGATCCAATCCAGCAAGAAACGTGAGAAGGCTCATTGCCATCGTGGAAAGCTAATTCTTTGATCCCTAAATCATCCAAGGTGATCACTTGACACCTAAAGTTCAGATTAGGCTTAACAAGCTCGTTTTTCTTGCAATTCTCGACCCTTTTAACCTTTGGTGATTCTTTCACAAACAAAGAAAACTCTGATGACATTTCACTGCCTAGTTTGTGCTCTGCCTCCTGGATGCAATGTGATACGGCTCTCTTGCATAACTCATTCTTCACACCTTCAATTTCGCTATCGCCTGCGATCTTGAATATCATTGTCTGGCCACTCTGTTTGCTAGGCGTGGAGCTCGTGGTGTTACTAGGAGATAAACTGGTGTTTCTGAGATTGGGGAGGTAGAATACGGGCTTTTCGAGTGCATTGTTGTTGAGCAGTAATTTCTTTTGAATACCTGACCACCTCGGGAGGAAGTTGTCCATGATTAAATGGTCTGCCAAGAGAAGGCTAGAACTAATCCCAATTGAGTACCCACCACACTGGAAGTTGGTGACCTGTAAGAAGTAAAAAAGAAGACCTTAAGTACTGTTACACGCCATTTTCTTACACCAGTGCTCCCTTATATTCACATTAAATTATTACTTGTATCCTTGGACATCACCATATTCAATCTGGGTAGTTAACTACAAATTACAACTTAAGCCCCATTTATTTATAGAAAAGTAATTTTTTTAAAAAAAAAATGATTTTCTTGAAAGTAAATTTATGAAAAGTAAATTATTTTCTGATGTTTGGTAATGTCATAGAAAATAAGTTGAAAAATACTTTTCAGTGTTTGGTTATGTTATGAAAAATGAGCTAGAAAATTACTTATTAATGTTTATTTTATTTTCAAGTTTATTAAAATAATAAGGAACAAATTTTACAAATTAAAAAGTTGAATGAGAATGAAATTGAAAAAAATCTAATTTCATAAATTATCTCAAAAAAATAAAAAAATAATCAAAATAATGAAAATCAAATCTAACAAACAAAAAAATTGAAAGAAGATAAAATTAAAATAATAATAATTACAATTTCATAAATTATTTCAAATAAAATAAGTAACAATAAAAAAAAATGATGATCAAATTTTATAGATAAAAATTTTCAATTAAAAAAATAATAAGAGAAAAGCAAATAACAATCATAAAAATAAGGACCAAAGTTAATATAAAAATCAAATCAAATCAAATTTTAAGGGATGAAATTGAAAAAAAAAAAAGAAGGATTCAAACAAAATATATATCAATCAAAAGTTTGAGAACCAAATTTAATATAATCAGCAAATAATATGATATTTCTAAATTTTCTACAACTTCTGAAAAGTGTTTTTCGCCCAAAATAAAAAGAAAACACTTTCATGGAAATCAAGTTAAATTTTTCTTTAACTGAAAAGTATTTTCCGTTAACCAATTTTTTTAATGACAAACAAACACAAGAAAGTTTAAAAAGTAATTTTAAAAAATTTACTTTTTGGGCAAACAAACACCCCCTTACCTGAACATAGAGTACTGGAGAGAATTGGGGATTTTGTTCGTCGATATCCATCCAAAAGACGAGGTCGGCCTCTGCTTTTTCCCTTTCTTCCAAACCAAGAAACTCTTGCAAAGTCATTGTAATCTTTGCCTCAACAAGTCTAACTCCGGTATCGTTTGACACCATCTCTAGTTCTCCATTGCCATCTTCAACTCTCCGTAGTCGTCCACTGAGCATCGGTTGGTCCTGCAATGCTCTCCCCAGGGACTCCTTAATCCATCCCGCAACAAGCCAACCAGAATCTTCCTCCACGGCCTTGTTGTAGCAGAGGACTATGCTCAGGCACCCTCGGAAAATATCTGAACTAACAGGGTCCTCCACTGACACTAGGCACGTTTCTCTTGGATCAGTCACCTTGGAGGGTACCACTGTTTGCACACCTTCAATTTGTACTTTATGCACAAACTCACTACTAATCTGGGACATTGCCATCTTCTGAAGCACCATGACAACCAGAAAATCGGTGTGCTATTTATAGCTAAGGTTGCATCCAAAAGTTTGCTTTACACCCGTATTACTGTGGATGTTTACTGGTTTCATCAAGGTGAACCTTCATGTCTGAAAAGAAATTAACAAAGTAAGGCCATTAATTAATTTAGACTTTTAATTTAGGACCTAACTAGACGAGTCTCGCGCTATGCCGCGGGACCAATTCTTTTCCTTTTTTTTTATAAAAAATGTTACGATGATACAAGCGCATTTAAAACAAATATTGTGATTCAGATTATAGATCCATCTAGATCAAATAAAATAATTTTATTTTAATTATATGATAAAAAATAGACAACGATAACAAATAAACCAAAAAAATTGATCACGATAACCTAGGAAAAAAACCTTTTTTCAAAAAGAGAAAAATAATGCAGCTAAATTCTTAGGCAATTAAACACAGAAGGATAAAATTGAGTAAAAAAAGAAAAAAAATAATCGACCCAACCTGAGTTAACATGACAAACCTATAAGCTTGATAATAAGGGTCGTGCAAACCCAAATTAACCTGTCAAACTTGTAGTCTAGGTCATGAGATTAAGATAACCAAATAGAACAAAAAACCGAAGAAAACCACAAAGCCCATGTCTTAAAAAAAAATATATGT
>Ga0325404_1001375_pt1 | contig 25808 bp, 10 predicted proteins | sample PopdelMetagenome_18_FD_205664 | JGI IMG/M metagenome (GOLD analysis project Ga0325404, IMG submission 205664) | Populus deltoides microbial communities from Bellville, Georgia, United States - Xylem-Control-R1 | ecosystem: Host-associated > Plants > Phyllosphere > Stem > Wood/Secondary xylem...
GCATAACATATAGCATAAAAATCTGAACTAAACCTTCCTCGTGGGATCGACCCCTTGCTTGCTCTATACTATCTTGTGTGTTTTAAGCTAGGGTAATTAATTTGTGCGACCGCGACATCGCAACATTCACCCCACAACATAACATATGGAATGAAACTAGTAAATAGTAAAAGAACTAAAGTATAACCGTAACTGCTTCACTATTTATATGAACAGTGAAGCAACTTAATTTTTTTTCTTTATTTTTTAGACTTTTTTTCTTCTAATTTAATAGCCTAATTAGATGAAATTAGTTTTAAAATTATGGTACAACTACCAAATTAAAATAAATATGATTGAAATGTAACACACAAAGAAAATATATGCCTGACCCTAAATTCTTGACAATTTTTATTTTAGTTTAAAAGCTTATTTTCTTTACATTTCAATCACTGGGTTTGAGAGAAGAGAAAGAAAGTCACTTGAAATTGACTAGGAGACAGAAAGTCATTGGTTTCTCCACTTTTTAGTGAGGAAACTCATTGTTCTTTGTGTCACTGAGTATCCTTCAACAAGAAGAGTTCGATGATGGCGGATTTTTTCTATAAACATACCTCAAAAAAGGATTGATTTTTTATTTGATTTGATTTGATTGATTTTTTTTTGGTGAATTTTGGGTGTTTAGGTGTTGTTAGATGGTTTGTATTGCTTTTTATGGTATTTTTGGGTGAAAATTGCTTGAAAATAGATTTTTTTTTAATCATTCTCCTGATTTTTCAGCTAACATAATGGTGCTCAGATTTTGAGACTAACAGGCTATAGATTAAAAAAAATAAGAGCAATTGTTCGCTCCTCTTTCAAAAAACAAAAAAGCCCTAACATGGGTGTGCCTGCCTAATTTGTTTATGTATTTTTCATTAATTTAGTTTTCTAAAAATAATTAATTTAAAATATTAATAATATATGAATTTATTAAATTCTTAAATTAATTAAGAATATGCTTTAGATGTTATTTTATTAAATACTATCCAAATTTTATATTGTTTTTGAATAAGAGTTTAATAGTCTTTTTATAATATTAGTAAGTTTTTTTTTACAACCTATTATTATTTTTGAAAAAAATAAATTACCTGGTCGTTTTTGTAATAGTGTTTATTCTTATTGTCATATCATTAAATAAAAATTATTTTTTAAAAATCAATGTTAGTAAGCCTAATTGAGTTCGCTACTCAAGTCACTGATTTAATAAGTTTGTTTAGGTTAACCCCAGTTGATCTACAAATCAATATTTGAAAACAAATATTTCATATACATTGAATTTGTAGTTTATAATAAAAAATTTACTTACAAATAAAAAATATATTAACCATGCATATAGTTTTTTATGTTTAAAAAAATTATATGACCTACTTTGAAATGTGCACCAATTACTCTAGTGTAAAACTAAAAAAATGTTTTTTTTTTAGAATATAAAATGTTAACAAATGCTTTGGATTTTTGTAGGTAATTTAAGAAATTCTTTGAGAAAGGAACAATATACAGAAACAGGCGTAATGTTAATTTAGAAAATACCTTAAACTTGGCCCACTAGAATAGGAAGTTAAAAAAAAAAAAAAACTAAACTTAGGCCTTGTTTTAACTATAAGTACTAAGAATTATTTTTACCGTCACACTAAAAAGATTCAATCACAATTTTAGATGCGTCCAAATAAATACAATTGTTTTTTGAATTAAATAATTTGCTTGTTAGGGCATAATATAGATTTTATGAAAGGATATTATCTTTGGATTATCTAATTTTTTCCCTAACTATTCTATAATTATTCAAAACATTATGCTTTTTATATATACACATAATGATTGTCATTACATATTTAAATAAGAAGATATCATTTCATACACAATATTAGATATAATGAATAATTCATGTTGGTCTACCCTTCTTCTTCTGATTGAAAAAAAATATTACCTATTAATTTATATCAATTTTATCTTAATGTGTGCTTCAACAAAAGAATTATAAACCCACATATCTAAATGGTGAAGCCATAATTATTACAAAGAGAAAATTTCTTCGTTCACACGAAAAACAAATTATGGAGTAATTGATGCATTTTTATTTGAACTAGGTTGAAAAGAAAAAAAAACATATAAGAAATAAAGAGAAAAGTTCAAAAAATTAAAAGAAAAATTAAAAGAATCATCTAGATATGGTGTTGGTGAGACCCAAAGACTGCTAGATTTGGTATTGGCTAGATTCAAGTACTGTTGGGTTTGGCCATCGCCAAACCCATCTCTTGATGAGTTTGGTGCTGCCAGACCTAGACGTTGCTGGACTAGCAACAACTGCTAGGTCTGGTAGCTTGGCTTGACATTGATAGATCAACGAGCTGGTTCTAGCACGCCGCTTTCGAGGATGTTGAGCAAGGGAATTTTCTACCATCATACTCCGATCATGGTTGGATCTGCTACACCTATGAATTCACACATAATATTTGAATCTAACACTATCAAATTTTATAGATTTTTATATAAAATCTTAGAGGAATTATTTCTCAATAAATAAGCTTAATTAAACAAGTCTACACTCCACCAATATCATTAGGTGTATTAAATTCTCTCATGGCCTACTATGTCTCCATCTTTTAGCTAGATAAAATGAGTGGAATATAGCTTGCAATACAACTTAAAATATCACAAAGGTGAAATTACACTCTAGCTTGTCCTCTCCATAAAAGGACAAAATTTATGGGCTATAAATACACCACGAATCTTTCTAATAAATCACAATCTTCATTCTCTACTGCAAATATATTTGAGATCATCTCTCTCTAGAATATTATTGTACTTTCTCTCTCTAAAAAGATATTTACTTAAGTATTTGAAAGTCCTCACATCTACCAAATGAGATCTTTTACAGGTATTGACCACAAGCCAACCACAAGTCACCTTGACTTACCAAGCACCAAGTATAAGCTATCAACCACCTTGGCTAAAGAGAATTGATAAGATTACTAAGACTATTTGATTAATTGATTATCCAACCTGGGAGTCCTGTTCCTAAACTACTTGGATTTTTAAGACATCATAAATGGCACTGTTTGTGGGGACTGATAAAAACACCATTGGTTTCTTTCTAAAACTTTCTTTTGGCATTTCTAGGTCAATCCATGACACATAACCAATTCCCACCTGGGATAGAATGCGAGACAAGTCTACTCATTGCCGTGGACACTCCTAACCAATCAGAGTTTCAACAACTCACTAGTTATGCATAACTCTTTACCCATACCGTATTGGCAACTCGATGGAAAAATCAGACTTTGCCACCCTAACAAGTCTTAATACCCTTAACAATACACAATGCCTTAGCGCCATGGCTACCGACTGCACTAGGAGCCCGAAGACGATTACATTACCTAGAGGACACTAGGCAAAATAACAGTTATAGGAGTTCCTCAAGGGGTCACTAGTGACATTGTAAAAACCATGCATAGAGCAAATACTTTAAACATACTCCCCCTATCTACTATGGGATGAACATTAGTCACCATAATTGTCATTCTACGCCAAGATCCCAAGAGCCCAACAAACAAATGATTAAAAGACAGTATGTGCATGAGCGAGAATGTCTATATCCCCCATCAGTGAAGAGGTTTTTTCTTGTCCAAACATATATTGAACACTTGACTTCTTGAGAACTATATTTCTATAAAAATGAGTTTGGATAACTATGATGGCTTGATCAATCCAAGATAGCTTAGAGTTGGTCATCTAAGACTGTGACTCGATGTACAAGATATTCCCCACAACCTTCAGAGGATCTGCGGTGCTTAATATAACAACTTGGAACTAAACTCTATTGAAGGATTTAATGACCTCTATGCTAAGTTAGTGACACGCTTTAGCACTAGTATACTTGCCAATAAAATCTCCATAAGCTTTTTAGTGTTTTGTAAAAAGATGGCGAGTCTACACAAGCATATTTAAGGAGATTTAATGAGAAGATGCTCAATATGAAAGAATTGCTTGAGCTAATAGTCTCAGAAGCTTTGATAGAAAGAGTAAAGGAACACACCTTTTAGAAAAACTTTTATGCCTTACCAGACATAAGCTTTTCCAAATTGAAGCAATTTATGAAAAATCGCATACGGGTTGAAGATGTTAGTTTGCTATAATATGGATCTTCTTATATTTACAAGGACAACCAACGTGAATGACCTTCAAAGTAAAGTAATCAGAGTAGTCAAAGAAAACATCTTAGTGCCACTTCCAAGATATGTTTCCTCCAAAGAACCTCTTCTATACCTATCACTCAAATCACCTTAGGATGTATAATTCTTGATATGAATAGAAGTTTCTTGAATATGAATGACATATTAAAAATGAATTTTTATTTTTTTGAGGTGATGGATGAAGGTCCATCAACACTTATCCTATGAAAATGCAATTCTCCTAGGAAAGGATGGACTTGGTCTCCCTAGTGCTATTTGCACCACTTTTCAAGGGATGAACATGGTCTCCCCAGTGCTATATGCACCCCTCTCTAAGGGACATACTTGGTCTCCCCAGTACTATATGTACCACTTTTTAAGTGATGGACATGGTCTCCCTAGGACAACAATCTCACTCTCTAAGGGATGGATTAAGTATCTCCCTGATACAATAGCAACACCATCCAATCAACACTCTTTAGCGAGGGGCTCTCATGCCCCGTAAAAAATATGATCATGATGACCACTCTTCAATGGAGGGTTCTTCAACCCCATGGAAATGCTGGGAAAACAATGGGCTCCCACTCTCTAAAGAACCTATAATCACTTAGAAATTTCTAAGTATATATCCACCCTTTTTGGTTTCCATACAACAACTTAGAAAAATGATAGACATGGTACCCTCAATCTCTTAGAATTTTTCTAAATATAGATTCTTGATATTTTTTATCTGAAAGAATTTCTTTCAGTTTAGATTTTATACGAGCAAAACTCACCTCTTTACCCGAAATGATATCGCAAAGACTGGAGGCTATTGATCAACCAAGATTTTTTCAATATATTTTTATATATTTTTTTCAAAAAAATACCGGATAAAAAAACATAAAGGTATAATTTATTGTATTTTTGGGCGTGTTAGACTGGCACGCATCAGCACCAAATGCACTCCAATGAAGGCGCCCTAGGTCTGGAGTTGCCAGAAATAAATGCTGCTAGACTAACAGCTACTGCTAGGTCCATCAGCTTGACTTGGCATTGCCAGACTAACGAGCGGGGTATGGCACGCGACTTCTGAGGGTGTCGAGCCTGGGGATTTTCTACCATCGTGCCTCAAGCATGGTCAGATTCATTACACCCATGGATTCAAATATAATACCTAAATCTAATGCCATCAAAGTCTATAGATTTTTACTTCAAATTTAGAGCAATTATTTCTCAACAAATAAGCTTAATTAAATAAGTCTATACTCCACCAACACTATTAGGTGTATTAAAGTATCTCATGGTCTCCTGTGTCTTCATCTTTTAGCTGGATAAATTGAGTGGAATACAGCTCATAATACAACTTAAAATATCACAAATGTGAAATTACACTTAATCCCTTCCTCTTCGCAAAAGAACAAGACTCATGGACTATAAATACACTATAAAACCTTCAAAATAAAAGTTTATAATTTTTATTTTCTACTGCATATATATTTAAGAGCATCTCTCTCTAGAATATTATTGTATATTTTCTCTCTAAAAAGACACTTACTTAAGCATTTGAGAGTCCACACATCCATTAAAAGGAATTTTTTGCAGGTACTAATCACAAGTCATCTTAGCCTACCAAGCACTAAGTACAAACTATCAATCACTTTGACTAAGGAGAATGGATGAGATTATTAGAACCAATTGATTAACTGATTATCGAATCTGAGACTCATGTTCCTAAACCACTTGTATTTTTTAGACATCATCACATATATTTGATTTATTAGAGGTCTAGGGTATTAGTCGAAAACAAAACAGCTTTATTCCCTAATATATACTTATACTCTTCTCACTCATTTAATTAGTTATCTCAACATTTGAAAAATTCATTAAAAATCATAAATAATAATATATTAGTTTTCTATATATATATATATATATATATATTGGATAGCAAACGCCAAACAATTTTGCCACCCATAACCTAACCTAATTGGTCATCTCCCTTGATCACATGATTTGAATGGGTTATTTTTTTTTGAACTAGTTTTTAGTACATAAAAGTAACTTTAAATTTTCATGTCTCTTAATTAATTAACTTGGTAATAGATCTATTATATTTAGACAAAAATAATAAAGATAAAAATATATTTGGTTGACAAGGTAGAGATGAAGAAATAAAAAAAAAATTATTTTTAGAACAATTTTGGAGTAAATTTCTGTATTTTTAAAACAAAAGGTACATAAAAAACATGTTTTCACAGACAATATTTTTTTTTATTTTTGAAATATCCTTGTAAAAACTCTCAGTTTTAAAATTTCTCAATTAAAATATATTAGAATAAAAATGATTATTATCAGAGTTTTAAAACTCAACTTAAGGGTCGATCTGGGAAAAATCCTTGGTCACGGGTCAGGTTGACCCTAGTCAGCATAAGAATAAAATTTATTATTATCATAGTTTTAAAACCCAATTCAGGGGTAAATCTGCGGGCAAGGTCTGGGTCACAAGTCAGGTTAATCATTGACCACGTTGACCTCGTTGACCTAGGTCAATGTAATGATAAAAATGATTATTATCATAATTTTAAAACCCGATTTAGGGATTGACCCTATATAAGGCATGAGTCACATGTCAGGAGGGTTACCTAGGGTTGATTAAGATTAACATAAAATAAAAATGGTTATTATCATAATTTTAAAACTTAATTCGGGGGTCGACCTATGACAAGTCCAGGGTCACGAATCAGGAGGGTCAACTCGGGTTGACCTGAGTCAATGTAAGGATAAAAGTTATTATTATAGTTTTAAAACCTGACTTAGGAGTCGACGGGACAAGGCTTAGGTCACAGGTTGGGAGGGTCAACACCTTTTGACCCTAGTCAGCTTATGAATAAAAAAAAAAATATTATTTTCATAGTTTTAAGACCTAACTCGAGAGTTGACATAAGGCAAAGTTCAGGTAATTAGTCGGGAGGGTCAACCTAGATGACTTAAAATTTCTTTAAAAATCAAAGCAACTTTGTTTTGACCGAAAAAATTAAAAAAACAAAATCAAAAGGTTCTTGACCCAAGTTTTATCTTAGGTTAACTTGTTTTTTTTGTCTGGTTCAGATCGAATCAACCCTTCCTATATTTTTTCTTAAACTTGGATTAGTCCAAGCTTTGGGTCAACCCGTTAAGTTAATCCTGGTTTTATAACTATGATTATTATATTATTATTAATTTCAACATTCAATATAAACTAAATTAAAAAAAATCTAATTATTTTTTAAAAATATGCAAGTTTAACAATAATATATATTTAGAATAAAATAAATTTTTTTATATTTTATTCTATTTTATCCATCTAATCAAATAAAAAACAACAAAAATCATTACTATCAAATACAGAATTGTCTGTCTCTTTTTGTGTTTTCTTTCTATATCTTCATTGTTTATGTTTCTTGTATCCGGAGAGAGTAACCAATCTCTACCCTAAAGAATACTCAAACGCTTGCAATATGACTTCGATAGTACAGATTAATTCATTTTCCCAGCTTGAACTTTCGTTAGAATGGTAGCCTTGGAGGCCTGACATCATATGGTTACTACTGGCGAGATCTCCTTTATCTAGGGCAAATTATTTGGCTTGTTTCTTTCACTTCTCTGAGGGTATCTTGAAGCATCTGGGATTATTTTCCTTTCCTCTTAATTGGTTTTGAGATTATTGATTTAATTCCCTTTTATTGATTTTAAAACTTTACTACTTGAGAATTATAGACTATGATCATCTACAGAATATCTAAGTTATCTGGAGATGATATCATTTACGTGTATGGACAGCAAAACACACCCACCAAACTTTTAATAACCAAAAGCACATTCTTATACATCAATCACTGGTATGGCATCAATATTTACCAGCAAAATGTAGTAGTATGAGCATCATGCAAAGCACATACACAATCATGTCTGTAGCAGTAGAATAAGCTAGTTAATATTATATTTCTTGAAGGATCAAGTACTCTTACACCGAAAGATTCAGAACACATAACATAATCATAAGTAGGAGTTCATCAGATGTATTTTTTTTTCTCACTGATCTACATTTTGAGCCCTTGCATGCTGCCATCCTGCAAAATCAACCAAAAGAGAACCAACACATATCTAGCTAGCTAGCAAGCTATTTCCTTTTGCTCATCAAAAAGGTTTTCCTTACCTTGGAACCACTTTGAGCTGAAGCATTATTAGCTCTTTTTTCCATAAACGCCATTGCCTCTTTCTCTTCCTTTCTTCCACTTTCAGCTTTTTTGTTTTCCTTTGGTTTGTTAGCTTTCATCTCCATTTGATACTTGCCAACATGCTTATCTTCTTCCTGCTTCAAATGAGCTATGCCATGATGGCTTGGGCCAGAAGAAGCATCAGAAGCCATAGAATCATCACTGTCATCATTGTAACTTTTATTGTCACTTCCACCACCATCAGAACTATCTCCATCGTCACTGTGCTCATCGTCATCACCACCATCATCATCCTGTGTTGGGGAGCCAAGATACATGGTCCACCCAGATTCACTACTGTGACACTCTTCCGCGACAAAGATTTGGGAAGGCTCCATTACTGCGAGCAAGAAGTTGAAGAACAGGATGTTTGTGAAGGGTTTGGCCTTGGTGAGAATTAACAGACAGGAGAAGCGTGTGTTCTTATATAGGAACTTGAGGACCTGTGTATGTAGACACCTGAAAAAGCCACTTAAGCCTTTTATCTCTCTGACCAAGAACTGTTTTTCAACACAAAGAACAGATATACTCTTCTCATATATATTTTGAAAGCTACACAAATCCACTTTTCTTTAATGGCTAGGATAAATATCACCACCTGGAAATCTAAACACAACCCATTAATTCTCTGACTTGAATCAGCTGAAGACAGCTAGAAGCTGTCAAGGAAAGTGAAATGCATCTTTACAAAAGGCATAAATATCAAAGTTTCTTGAATTTGAAAGGACATGAGTTGTTCACTTGGTCATTGGGTTGCACAAGTGAAGATACAATCCATCTTTACTCCTCTGCATTTGTCATTAATAAAAAAGGATGCTTTAAATGCAGAGGGCAGATTGGCTCAGTCCACAAAACTAGAGAGAATATATATATGTATATATCTGCAAGACTCAATGTTTTAAAAGCTAAATAGCTAGAGGAGTACCTCTTCAGTCTTCACTACCAGCTCATTTAACTCTCACTCCTTTATAATTTTGTCCTGTCATTAAAAAATCAACAGGCTTTGTACCTGTGTAAAAATTGCAAACAAGCCAACTGTGAGTTAGGTTTTAGAGATAAAGCTACTTGAGAGGAACTTGTCAAAATAGCTTTCTGCTTCTGCAATCGTGTCCTCCAATATGCTGGAGCCTGTCCCCTACGCAAAGCAGGATTATGTCTTTGGTATGAGAGGTACTGCGTGCATATATATATATATATATAGTCCAGTTATTAGCTCCTCGATAGACACATTTCTTACTCTGTCTTATGAGTTAAACAATTTGGTATCAGTAACTTGTATCTCTTCCCGCGTCAATGGAATATGTTTTTCAGCTTGTTAAAAGTGAGATCTAATGAAACAATATCGGACTAGATTGGTAGAAACTCAAGGAGATCCATTAATATTTCTGCTGGGAAGTTAACGAAATCTTTGGGCACAATTTGAATGGTCATTCCCTTGTACATTAATGTTTCAATTTCTTTTTTCCCTGAAAAGTACTGCTTTGTATAAAATAATAGTGATCAGACAGATAACTTCCAGAATTTACTTCTGCATTAATTCATCTCTGAAAATGAATTTCGTAAGATTGGAATGACCCTTTGAATGGTCATGGTGTATTTACTGAGCTTTCATGGGTTTGGTAGGAAATCTGTCCTCCTTACTGGGGTGGGTTCATTTTATACTCTTGCTGTACAGCATATTCATTGTGAGAGACCCATGATATATTTTATTTACTGCAATGTAAAATTACTCCTTGCCATGATCGTATAGTCTTCATAGCTTCATCATTAACGATTTGACTCTTGCTTCTTTAATGATCATTGTAATGCAAATCAAGTAAAATTCAACAAAGTGGTCATCTGATGCCCACTTTTCCATCCCTTTTTACTAAAATTATATATATGGCCGTGCAATTCTACCAGGCAAAGCCATACCTACCAGGAAAATACATAAAAAAAAGGGTCTCGTTTTGCAAGGAGCACATGCTGCGCTCCTTGGGCACTCGTGGATTTGATGACCGAACACCAAGTAAGATGAAGAACATCTGGTTACTGCTAGAACTACGTGTTTGTCACTGCTAACCCTAGATAAAAACAAGGAAACAAACGTGGTTAATTTGCAGTGATGATTGACTAGCCCGTCGATGGGGTCCTCCATGTTTTGGAGGTTAAAGAAACAAAAAGAACTCGAAGAGTTCAAATCCAGTAGGTCTGGGCACCCCATGTCCCCATACTCGAAAGCATGATTTTGATGGTTCCCCACTTATAATTAATCTATGACTTATTATATGGTATTACCAGACAGCTTTGGCCCATGAATTATTCTTGCTGCTTGTCCTGATCTTTTCGAATTCGCACCTTCAGCTGCTCATCTCTCTGGCCCCCACGTGAGGATTGAAAATATGCATGGTTTATTACAAATGGGGAAATCCTTTCTAGGATGGAGATCTTATAATTCTCATTACTTTTAGTTTTTACCATGAAGAAGAGCGTGTGCATTAAAAAAGAAAAAGAGAAATTAAGATGCTGTTTATTCCCACTTTCTGTTCGAAAACTCATTTTAAAAGTGTTTTAAAAAAGAATTAAATTTTTATTTTATTATTTTTTTTTAAATTAATCTTTTTAGATCGTTTAGGTGCAATGTATTATTAAAAATAGATTTTAAAAAATATAAAATATTATTTTAATATATTATATATGCATGTGCTTGGCTAATTTATTATTCCCAGAAACTCAGCCGGCAACAAAGCACCCGCATGCTTAGTTTGACAAGTACAAAGCTTGTAATTTTCAAACACTCCATCCGTCCTCAGAGAAAGGTGAAGGGGGTGGCCGGTCGCACTTTCTCCGATTGGTAAATTATGTGACTTTTATCCTATTAGGGGCTCTCGCTCTATTATAACTTCATCGACTGCCTGAATCAGGCAAAATTGCACTCACTTGTAAGTTGACTACCAATTGTCAAATATGCTTAAGAAACAAACAAAATAATTTCTCTTAAAAATCAAAATTTCCCATGATGTTTAAGAAAAAAAAATTATAACGACCCAGTTTTTTTTATTTCCTATAAATTTTTATTTTTAACTCTTCAACATTGAAAAAATAATTGTTGTGAAAGTTTGATATTTTCTTTTACTTTTGGAACTTGTAATTTTTTTTTCTTTAATGTTTTGAAAAATCTTAATTGTTGAGATGTTTTGAAATTTTTTAATTGTTCGATAAATCAATCTTTTGACTAATATTATATTGTTCAATTCTTAAAAAAAGGTTAAAAAAAGTTATGGTCCATTATTTTCTAATTGTTTTGTTAAATATGTTTAACATTTTGACTCTTTCACAATTTAAGATTTTCTAAATTATATGTTTTTTTAAGAAAAATAAATAATTAAATTTAAAAAAATTATTGTTTGACAATTTTTGTGATTTTTTTTGAGTAATTTGAACTTTTTTTAATCCTTAGAAATTTAAAAAGTTTAGTGCCCGAGTATTATTAGAATTTTTTATTGTTTAAAGTTTTGAGAATTTTTTTTTTAAAAAAACTTTTTAATCTTCAAACATTTTTAAAAATATAACTTAAAAAATACACTTTTCAAAAACCCTAATTTGTAATCTTGTTATAATGTAATATATTTGAGTTTAATAAGCATTTCCGGTTCGGTTCAGTTTTTTTCCCTTCCAAACCGGTTCAAACCCAATGATCCTCTCTACTTCTCCTGCAACCTCGTATAGCAGATCCCAAGTTGTTGGAGGTGAAGACCCATTCGAGCTTCCATCGAGCTTCCACGGCTAGATCCTTGTCTACAACCGCACCTTCGTCCAACTGCACATAGCGTTGATTGAGGCAATCCAAACAAAACTCAACCTTGCAAATCAGGTAAAAAACCCAAGACCCGAACATTAGCCCCAAAAACATAATCACAAAAACCAGAGCAGGTTGTCCTACTTTAAAAAGAAACATAAAGGAAGCAATACCATAGTCTTTTTGGTGCCGCAAGGGAGGTCGTTTTTCTTGAAATCATCTTCAAAGGTGGAGTGAGCCATTTGGCGAGTTCACCCAGCCAAGTAATCTTCTTCGTCACTTTTGTCTGAGCCAACCACAGACTCAACAGGAGAACTAAGATCAGAAGAAAACCCAAAGGAACCAAATCCATAAGGAAGGGGAGGAAAATCAAAGCAAAGCAGAGAGTAAAGTGAGAGTAAAGAGAGAGAGATGCAGAGAAGGGAGAGGGAGGGGGCGACGACTGATGGCTGATACTCTAGGGTTAGAAAACATTGTATTTGTACTTGTTTTTTTTAAGTGCTGGTTGGTTGCACCGGTTCGGTTCGGTTCGTTTCAAACTTTAAAAACCGAAACCGAACCAAACTGAAAATTTTTTATGATTTTTTAATCGATTAATTTGGTTTTTTTCGGTTTGATTTTTTCGGTTATTTTGTTTCTGATTTTCTTAGTTTAATCGGTTTATCGATTTTTTTGCTCACCTCTAGAATTGACTAAAGTTTTCAAACACATTAAAATCTGACCAAATCTTTTTTATAGAAACACATTTGTTGAATTGAAGCAAATACATGGATGATTTTGAGGTTTTTTTTAACTAATAAAACTTATTTAATTAAATAGATTTTAAAATAAATATTGCAAATAATATAGGGAAAAAGTTTAAAATCCTTCAAAAAAAAAAGAAAAGAAAAAGAAAAGCCAACCTCATCTTTAGAACAAAATGGTCACAATAATTGTCCACTTACCCCCCCTCCCCACACACAAAAATTATACGCAAAAATATAATTAAAAGTTTTTTCTAAGATAAATAGTTATGGGTGTATTTGCTATTATTATGGAATGAATATACGAGGTTTCATTGGACTTGAAATCCACAATTATGGAGTGCTTCAAGGCGTCCCTTTCTTGGCTAAAATAATTGTTTAGTGTTTTATTGCAGTAGATGTTGTATTAGTATAATTAACAATACGTAAATAAAAAATAAAAAGTATCAATTGTATTAGTATTCACATTATAAAATCCTTAATTATTTGTCACATCCAACTTCTAGTGGATTTGAATTTTAAATTTATGTGCAATTTTATCTATATAACGTTATAAAGAGGTTATCCAATAGATGGAGATCATGACCAACTCTGTACCTATAATTTATTCACAAACTTTATGCAATTTACAAGCTTTTGTTTATTTGTTATTTTTTTTATTTATATCTCTTTTCAATTTGTTTTTTACTTTTATTGCTTCATTTCTTTGCGTTTTTATTTACTTTATTGCTTTTGGCATTACCCTCATTTTTCTTTCTATTTACTTGTTAAAGTCACAAGGTTACTATACTTGTCTCCGCTCGAAATTAAGTTTTTAATTATGTTTGTCCTTGTTGGGAGGAAGAACCAAATAATATGTAGTATATTGATTGAAGAATCAATGATCAATCAACAAATTATTAACTGACAAATCAACAAATTATCATGTCTGGTGGGATTAATTTGTTAAAACAACAATAGAATAGCTAGTGACTAGTGATCAATCATCAACCCAACTGATTGAGGTCATCCCCTAGCCACGAGGAGGCAAAAAATAACTCACAAATATAGAGGTCTATGGAGTAGCCTCCATCAGACATGCCATTAGATGACTTTTCATCATTTAATTCCTCACATCAATATAGAATTGCATTAGGAGATAATAGTAATTTCCACATACAATCCATAAACTCTTCCATCTTTTCCAACAATATAACCTCTACTAAAGTCTAATGAGTATGTTAGTGTTTTATAGCTTTGAAACAACCACTTGGTTATAACTTTTAGAGGTTAGATGGTTTAGTCAAATGGTCATAGCTAGTTTGGACTAAACTCAAATCAGTCACCATTAACACCTATTGAATGCGTGTCTTTTTATTTGAATTTAAGTATATCTAATACTTATTTAAGGAATATTGAATTAGAGATGGAAAATACAATCAACACAACTTATCATAATAATATTATGCTAGTCAATAATATCATACACACTATGACATATCAACTAACTCAAATTCCAAGCTCAATAAAGTCGATTAAACACTCTTTTTTTTTTATCCATATACATAAAGGCAAGTCTAAGGATATATACTGCAATAATGAAAACTCAAATTGAAATGTATGGAAGTTTTCAACCTAAGCCTAGGTATCACATTCCTACATAACATGCATCATAATAGGCCTTGTTTGATTTGGTCATGATCGATCATGAGATACCACCTACTCCATAAGTGGATGGGTAGACTTGTAACAATTATATGGCACAACAACCTTATCTACAACCACCATAACCTTTAATCGAGCAATTTAGTGCTCTATAAGCTGTAATTCAACAATGAAATCTTAATCTTTATATGCCCTAAGTATTAGTTGTTAACTAACAAATAAGAGAAATAATTGTTAAGCTTGAGTTAGAACAATGCGTAAGAGGGATGGGTTTATAAGTTGGACGATGCAAACCCTATGGATATAATAACCTAGAAACCCACAATTAAATTGCCTTTCCAGTAAAGCTAAATTCAAGATTGTGATTGAGCTTGACACAATGATAACCTGGATCGAGGCACCGAGACTATATGTAACCAAACTCCTACCTAATTCCTATAAGAGACATGAACAAGAAGTATAATAGATGCCACAAAGCTTGATTAATTCTTTGATAAGTCATAGTAGTTTAATGAAGAATAAAAAAGTATAAGAAAAACCTAACACATAATAATTGCTTAAATCAAGGTTTATCTCTAAAAAAACTAAATACAAGCTAAATAACCATATTTATAATAGATAAAAACATCCTAAAAATACTGGAAAAATAATAAAAAGAGCTATAACTAAAATAGGAAAAGAATTATAAAGCAACTAGGAAACTAATGCAATTCTTCCATAGTAGCTTCTGGACCTTATTGCAAATCCTTCCCTATGTTGATTGCCCTAAAATCTTAACCCAATAGACCTATAGAAACCTTTGGTAAAATTCCAGCTCAATCCAATGCTCAGATAAAATATTATGCTTGTTAAAGTAAAACTGTGTATTAAAAAAAATAAACATTCAATTGCTAAAATTAATTAGCCCATGAAGTAGCTAGATTAGGCCCCTCTTGTGCTTGAATTAAATTGACTAAGGTCTGATATTCACTTATTGATGTTACCTCCTTGAAATCCATTTTGACTCAAATATTTTAAATAAACATATTAAATGTATCTTTGAGCTTATTTGCCATTGATCTTGTAATTGGCCCAATTGTAACTCTCAATAGATCTTTTGGTGTAATTTGGATCGTATATTTAGACATATAACCAAACTTATATATAATCATCTATACCTTAAATGGATTGATAGGCTGCATCCAATTCCTGAAGAAATCAAGATAGCTAACTCTAAATAATTTTTTGAAGAGGATAACCAGTCAACAAGGGAACACATTACTAAGTTTACTGATCATTATAATGATGATGTTGCTAATACCTTTGTGAAATAAAAATTACATGGTTCATAACTAACTAAGACTACCTTTCATTAGTTCTTTATATTGCCACCTAATTAGGAAGAATTCAAGACTTATTTTCATAAGTATTTTTATAGATGTGAACTATCGATAACATTGGTTTACTTAGCTAGGATATTCCAATATCTAGAATAATCCATATAAAGTTATGCCCTTCATTTCAAAAGTTTAAAAACCAAGTGCACTCCACCCATAATGGAGCAGGAATGCATTAAATTAATTTTAGAAAGAATGCAATATATATATATATATATATATATATATATATATATATAGGTTTTTAGAAACTAAATATTAAGATTTTTATATTCTTATAAGTGATGTTGCTCGATATGAAAAGACACTAGCAAGACAAACAAAAAAAATCCACTTAGGGGAATATACCTAGTTTGCTACTTAAACAAGGTAGCAATGGTCCATTTAATGGTTGATTTAAACTTTGAGAAGGATTTTGAAGTTTTAAAATAACTAATATCAATCCCAAAACTCAAAAAGGCATCGCTATATTAAGAAGGACAAAAGGAGGCTAACAAGACTATTGATAAAGAAATAAAAGTGGTCAGAAAAAACTAATGGAAATAAAAAAATACATATTCAACATTAAAAGAGCTAAAAAGAGATATATGATCATTTGATATGAGGACAAATCAATCTCATGGGAAATCACATTGTTGTTGAAAAAAATAAAGGAGAAGAAATATTATAAGTGATAAAACTTATAAATACATGATATTAATAATTATGTCATCTTCAAAAATCAAATCTAAAAAGGCATTGGAAGCAAGTTGCATTCGCTTATTGGATAAGATAATTAAGTTAGGTAACAACCCCTTACTTAAAGTAATAATAGTAATAACTACTCCTCAATCAAATGGACTTATTGGTAAAAGAGAAATACAATAGACAAAGTTTGATCGACCATGATAAAGGTTGGAGTTGTTCATTAATGTTACCACAAGTAAGAGATATATCGATCATGATAAGACTAAATAATTGGCACTAAAAGATCATGTAAAATCACTTTATAAAATATACAGGTGCTCTACTTAACATTTGATCATACACAAGAGAGAAATATTTGAAGATAAAATTAAATATATTGGCACATATCAAAAGTAAAAAAAATAAAAATTAAGGCCAATTGACAATGAATGAAATAAACTTTAACCACAACATTAGTCATCCAAACTTAGAGGATGAAAAATTAGCCAATGATCACCAGCATCTCCTAAACATTGAAAAATGGTGAAAACAAAGTCAGTTAACCAAAACTCGATTTAAAAGGATGTATTCTTTGAACATACAAATGTGAAAGGATTATGTTAAATCATACAATATACCAAATGAATAGGTTTTGTAATTAGAAAAGACTAGTCAATAATAAATAGCAACAAACATTTGTTAGATTACTAAAATGTGATATTAATGATCTACCACACATATGATTAATGCTATATTGGATTAAGGTAAATCCAGCATGAAAATAGTTATACAACACTACCTAATAGTTGATTTATGTAAGGACATACCAATTCTATATAAAAATAAATACCTTGGTAAAAAGGGTGGTGAAGGTTCCAAGTCAAACACCAACTTCATCCATTCAACAACTCAAGAGGCAGATTTTAAAGAATCTTTTAGAAAAGTGGAAAAAGGCTATCACAAAAATGATAAGGAAATCTAAATAAGCCAATCAACACAAGCAAAAAAAAGAAGAAGCTAAGATAATGGTTAATCATGGGAAAAAATAGAAACATGAAAAAGTCATTCAAAGAACAATAGCTAAAGAATTAGAGCTAAAAAGATGAGTAATACAATAATGGCTTAAAATTGTGCCACTCAAGTAAGATGCTTAAAATATCTCCTTGATCATTCATGCTTAAAGAATCGAGAAAGTTGCCCCAATTAAGAAGAAAACATCAAGTTGTTGCAATTATGGTGAAAATTAAACAAAACAACAATACTATCTAAACTAACCTTTCAAAACCTAAATAAGGTTTAATTGGTATCTTCATAAATGAAGATACATAACTTTAAATAGAAAATGACTTTATGGATGATAATGACACTTTCTTAGATTAAAAAATCATAGAAGAATTGATCTCTAAAGCTATCCCATTAGACCTGAGAATTTTTAGAGAGAGAAGGTCTAAATAGAGTTTAAAGAGAGAATGACGTTATTGGAGCCATAATGCCTCCAACCATTGTTAGATTTAGCTCATTTTCATAAATGTTATTCATCTCACTATGCGCTACAATCTAATCGGATGGATCTCAATTATGATTATTTAGCAGATGGTTATTGTCCTTGTGACATTTTAGGTTATTAGGGGAGATTTTTCTGGTTAAAAAAATCTCCTCATTGGCTTTTTTTATAGAATATAATTGTTGGATTTGGCTAAGATTTCTATTGTGGTCTCATTGCCTTATTTCTTGTTGCTGAATGGTGGGAATCAGATTTAAAGTTTCGATTGAAACTCCTTTCTTTTCTAATAAAAGTTGTCTACATTAATGTTGTCTGACATTGTAGAGGCCATCTTTCTACAATCAGCCATTGAATTTGGATAAAATATCTTCTAGGACAACCCCCACACCCTCTCCAAACCACCCAAAACAACTTGAAATTAAAACCCCCATTACCCCTACAAAAAACCTAAAACACCACCACGGTGCCTAAAACCATCAACATAAACAACCCCACCCCTAACACTATTAACTAACCAAAAGGCTCTTGGGTTAATAAAGGAAGAGTATCAGACTCCACAACTCAATCTAAGATTGCAACATTCCTAATACAAGCCATTGGAATAATTTTAAAATCTTAAACCATATAGTTGATAAGAGCACATCATGATGGAACCGTTGTATGGTGGGATTCTTTCTGACTTCAGCCTTAAGAGTGTCATGACGGCCTAACAAGGCTTTATGATTTTTCAGTTTAAGAGTGAAGATGAAATTCATCTGGTTATAAAGAAAGGCTTGTGGATGTTTGAGGGGAAAAACATTGTCCTTCAACCATGACACCCTTATTTTATCTTAGATAAGAACAAAATCTCTAAGGTTTTAGTTTGGATTCGCCTTTAGGGATTATCGTTTCCTATATGGAATGAAACAGGGCTTGGAATGACTGCGAGTTTAGTGGGGTGACCATTGTCATGCGATGAGCGAACCCTTAACAACACCTATCTCGATTATGCTTGAGTTTGTATTGAGCTAGATGCTTTGTTGCCATTGGTTTATAGTCTCTAACTGAGATGTAGGTTGTCTTCAGAAACCATCATGATTTTGGTTAACTATGAGTGGAAATCGAGAGTTTATAAATCTTGCAAAGTATTTGGACATTTATACAAGGCTTTGATTGAGATTATAAAATAACATGTTAATGATATGCTTAAGATCATGAATGGAAATGATTATTTAATGACATGTAACTCACAAATTAATATTATAGTAGTTGCTTCAACTTTTCCAAGGACTGTAGTTATTTCTAAGACAGTAGCCTTAGATACCATTACCCATGAACTAGTTAAGTGGTTGAAGAATCCTAGGAACCAGCCAACGAGTTATACATAATAGTAGCCTCGATTACCAATGCCCTAGGAATTAATCGACTAGATTAGGAGTCAATTGATCAGTTCTCTCCGAAAGCAATTCTAGAAGTTATTAAACCTACTAACTTGATCGTTGTTGTTGGGAAGGACATATTGGATGATGAATGTGAGTCAATTTATGACTTGAATATTAATATCTCATATGTAAAAAGGGACCAACTAATTTTGCTTACAAATGCTTAGTGTAAAAGCTCGACTTCGTATGATAAAACAAGGTTTTCAAAGACTTCTCCTCCTCCTCTTGCTACTAGAAAAGGGAAAAAAAAAAGGAAGGGGAAAAGTGTCTAAGGACCATTGATTATGTTCTTTTATTTAGTCTTCACTTACTATTTTTATGTTTGGTTGTTGGAATATTTGGGGTCTTAATGGCAAAAAAAATATATATCTATATAGCAGTAAAGGTTTGGATAAATAAATACAGACTTACTTTAGTTGGTCATCTTAAAACTAAGATTGCTTATAGCCAAATAGGGAGAGTTGATACAACTATTAATCCTTCATCATGATAGTTCTTTCTAATGTTTCAAATTCTATTAATTGTTATATTCTTGTTAGTTGGGATTCAAATGTGTATAATTGTCTGCTTTCTTTACTTAAATGGATAACCTATAAGGTGTCTAGTTTGTTTGATGAGTGCTCTTTTATTGTCACTTTTATGTATGGCCTTAATACACTTACTAGGTTTCAGGATCCATGGGATTATTTTAAATGTAACTTTATTGCATTTTAGTCTAGAACGTGACTTATTTTGGGAGACTTTAATGCTATTTTAAGCTCTTCTAATAAATATAGGGGTAGTTCTACCTGAAATGGTTACATGAATGATTTTGGTAGTTGTGTGTATGTAACAGAACAGGTTAAAGTTTCTTATTTTGGTTTGAGGTTTACTTGGCATAATAGCCGACAAGCCATCAACACTATCTTTAAGAAGCTAGATTGGATATTTGGTAGCTCATGTTAGCTCTCTAACTAGCTAACTACTCGCTCTAAGTTTGTGTCTAGGGACTTCCCAGATTATAGTGTCATGTTTGTTCAATTTGGTATACCTTTTCTTAGGTAGAAGCTCTTTTTAAGTTGAATTTGTGGGTTATAGAGATGATTTTCCAACTATAGTTATAAATGTTTGGCAGGTTCCTATTGATGGTAACCTAATGGTTAAGTTCACTAATCTTTTGGGAATGCTTAAACCTAAGTTGAAGAGCTTACATCGACACAACACTAACCACGTCTTTAGTCATGTTGTTGAGGAAAAAGCCTAATAGACTATAGTATAGGTTCTCCTTGATGTCTCTTCACACTCTAAAAGGTATCTAGGCTATATAAATTTGTGGGCTATATGGCATCTGAAAAAGAGCTTACTAAGTTCCTTTAATAATGTGAGGATAAGGAAACCTTTTATAAGCAAGGATCACATGTGTAGTGGCTCACTTTGGGTGACATGAACATTAAATTCTTCCCACGTATCTCTCTTTTATAGGTAGGTTAAGAATATGATACATGGTCTAATTAATAAGATAGGGATTTAGTTAAATAAGGAGAAAGATTTGGGTTAGTTAGTAGTTGGATACTTTTAGATACTTCTTTCAGCTCCTTCAACTTCCTGCACTGATGATGCATGCTATATTCCTCATGACATGATTTTCTTTGGAGCCTTTTATCACAGATGATGAGATTAGGGTTGCCTTACTCTCTATTCTAGATAACAAGGCTCCTGGTCTGGATGAATATACTTCATTGTTATTAAAAAAAAAATTTAGGAGATTATTGGTGATGACTTCATTGCAGTAGTGAGGTTTTTCTTTGACACATGACTCTCTTAGATGTGTTAATGCTACCAGGATAGCTTTAGTTTCTAAAATTGAGAATCTTGTTAATACGAATGATTTTAGGCTTGTATGTTATTGCAATGTTATATATAAGTGCATATTTAAAGTCATTATCAGTAGGTTGAAGATGATCCTACCACATGTTATAAGCCCATCTCAAACTTCTTTTATGTCCAGTCGCTGGATATCATATGCCATTTTATTAACCCAAGACTTATGCATAATTATCATTTAGTAGGTCTTATGCCTAGATGCTCCTTGAAGACAGACATAAGGAAAGTTTTTGATATTGTTAGTTAAGAGTATATCTTTTTAGGTTTGAGAGCCATTGGGGTTTGTAGTTCCATGGTTAAATGGATTAAGGTCTGCATGTCTACAACGTATTTCTTGGAGGCAATAAATGGGGAATTAGATGGTTTCATCCCATCTTACTAGATTATTCAATAAGGTGACCTTTTGTCCCCATATCATTTTGTCTTGGTTGTATAGGTTTCTTAATGGTATTCTTAGATAGGCCTTATATGGTTCTAGATTCTAGTTCTACTAGAAGTGTCAACAAAATATGATCACTCACATTTGCTTTACTGATGACCTTATGATTTTCTGTTAGGTGAATATGGACTTAGTTGGTATTATGATAGTGGCCTTAAATGATCTTTCAAGATTGTCGGGATTGGTCACTAATTCAGAAAAGAGCCATATTTTACTGATGGGTGTTGATAATGAGTTGAGGACTTCTTTGTAAGCTTTTGTGGTTTTTAGACTAGGTTCTTTACCAATCAGGTATCTTAGTGTTCCTCTGATCTCCACTCACTTGAAACATAATGATTGTTTGTTTTTGATTGAGCAGATTATCTCAAGGATCAAACTATGGACCTTGACATCTCTTACTTATGTTTGTTGTCTCCAATTGATAAAATAGTTTTATTCTCCATTAAGTTATATTGGTCTACCATGTTTATTCTACCAAGCTCAGTCATCTGGAGGATTGGATGTATCTTAGTTGCATTTCTTTGGAAGAGTTCATCCTTATCCCACTTAGAGGCAAAGTTACTTGGGCCTCATTTTGTTATTCTCCTAAAGAGGGTGGTTTGAGGATTAAAGGGATCAAACCATGGAATAAAATAGCTATTCTAAATCATTTTTGGAGACTCTTTTTTAATAGATCCTAGAGGAAGATTCTCCTTAGTTGGGATTAGTGCAAATGAATGTTTATCTATTACATTGGTGATTTCAACTACTTTCTTTGGTTGGATTATTGGTTGTTAGATAGTTAGAAGATCTGTGACCTTTTGCCTTTTAGGGTTCTCTCTTTCATAAGGTTGCCTTGGGATGCAAAAGTTTCGAACATCATTGAGAATGGTACCTAGGATTTTCCTTCGAGTAATTAGGACCTTTAGCCTATGTGGGACTATGTTCTTTTCCACCCTATTATGCCCTACTAGTTCACTATATCTGGAAGAGTCATTTATCAGGGAGATTTTTTATTAACTCAACTAAGGATTTATATATATATATTTGAGACATACAGGCTCTATGCATTATCTCATCTAATTTCCATGTTACATCCTGAGACATTCACTTATTCTATGGCTTGCTACTTTGGGTAATCTTCGTACCATAAATAGACTACATGTTTATCAAATCATCACCTCCTTGATATGTATTTTTTACAATTTCCATGTTGAGACACATGACCATATGTTTTTCTAGTGTATTTTCTTAGCTTTGGTATGAGGTGCTATTATGAACAGGACCATTTTCGGGTGGCGTACTATGACATGGCAATGTTTGCTTCAATGGTTATCTTTATACCTCAAGAAAAAGAACAAGTTCTTACATTTACTTTTCTAGTTAGTCCTCTCAACCATGATTTACTTCATCTAGTATGAGAGGAAAAACCGATTCTTTTATCAGATTTATTAACCTCACCAGAATGTTAGTGAGGAGATCTTTTAACTTGTCCAGTCCTGCTTAGTAGATTTGGAATCTATTTGGCATCTTCCCAGGTCATAAGATTTTTTGTTTTAGCTATTGTTCGGGTTTTACATAACAGGTTTGTTGTTATTTGCAGAACTGGTCGACAGGTTCTAGAGTTTCCAAGAATCGGTTTACCATTTCCTAGACTCTTTAGAATAACCAATCAATTGATTTTAGGGTTTTCAAATATCAGTGAACCAGTTCAACTATGGTTCCAATGTTGTTTTTTAGTTTTTTACTCTCTTAACTTTTGAGTATTTCTTTAGCTTTTGCTCTCTTTTTTTGTGCCCTTATGTCCTTTGACTCTTAGTAATGGACCTTTGTATTTTTCATAGGGTATGCCCCTTATATTTTGTTCAATTATTCTCGTTAATGCAATTTACATTTATAAAAAAAAATCCCTAAAAAAACTAAACATCTTGAATGTAAAAAGGTCATGTCACAATATTAAATTTATATAAGCGCAAGCGCGCGCACGCGACACACACACACACACACACATATATATAATGAAATAAAATTGAGATCATAGTACAATCCATATAATTAACTTATATACTATGTCTCATACCTTTTTTACAAATTATCTATCGTTCAATACGAATTCCTTTAATCTTCTTTAATCTTGTTAGATTCTTGATTATCCATATTTGGATATTATTAATATCAGTTAAATTTTCTACATGATTCTAACTTAATTTCAAATACCATTGACTTTCATTATTTTTATGGAAAAACTCTTTACCATCGTAATTTGGATGTCATTAACCTTTGCTAATCTTATCGAATTTTCCTGATCATCCCAACTTGGACATTATTTGCCGAAACTAATTTTATCAAACATTCTCGACCATCCCAACTTGGATTCCATTAGCCGAAGCCAATCCTATTAAATATTCTCGGTCATCCTAACTTGAATGTCTCAGTCATCCTTATATGGATGCCATTAGTCAAAGCTAATATTGTCAAATATTCTTGGACATCCTAATATGGATACCATTGGCCAAGCTAATCTTGTCAAATATTCCCAGTCATTATAATATAGATGTCATTAGTAGGAGTGAGCAAAAACCAAAAAAAAAAATTAACTGAACTGTGAAAAAAACAAATTAGAATTTTTAAAAAACCAACCGGTTCAGTTTCAGTTTTATAAGTCTGAAACCAAAAAAACCAAAAAAAAAAAACAAAAAATATAAAAAACAATCGAGCCAAACCGAAGCGAATCGGAACCGGTCTGTTTGAACCAGTTTTTGTTCTAAAATAACCAAACCAAAACTGGTCGATTTGAACCGGTTTCAATTTAAAAAAAAACAGAGTTGGTAACTTTTTTTGATAAAAACCAAACCGAACTGAACCGAAAATGATTACCTGACACGATCAAAGAGTTGATGTCTTATCCCAAGTGCAGGAGTGTCACAGTAATAAATAACCCGGCAAGACCGGGGTCGAACTACAGAGAGGTTAATTGTATAAATTATAATTAATAAAACAACAACAACAATAACAATAATAACAACAATAATAGTAACAGTAATAATAATATTAATATTAATATTAATATTAATATTAATAGTAATAATAATAATACTCAGTACGTGGCGTTGTTATACCTGAGAATGATCTCAAAGATCGGGTCACAGGTTTCCAGCCTATATACTGAGTTTATGAAAAGATCAAAGAGATATATTATATAATATAAACAGATTTCTGATGCGAATGAATAAGGCAAGACCAACAATGTCAGGATCCTTGATCAAACACAAAGCATACTTAAAGTGCATAATAATAATAATAATAATAATAATAATAATAATAATAATAGCAATATTAGTAGTAGTAGTAGTAGTAGTAGTACTAATAATAATGAAGAAGAAGAGGAAGGAATTAATGAGAACTTTGAGATGGAAGATTAATGTAAAGATTAAACAATGATAAAAACAAATGTCAAGGTTAGAGGATCCACTAATAGTATTAGAGATAAGTAAAGTATAAACTCTTTATAAATTACCAACATAATCATATTAATCATCTTATTTACGTAACACCATACTTATAAATTTTATCAGGTATTCATGATGCTAACTTATGTTGACAACAAATCAAGTTCCTCTCATAATAACGATGTCGACCGAAAACTATAAAGGATCAAGTATTTGATGTACCAAGTGTTATACAACACAAATCTAGATTAACCATTTAACAAGCAAGGTATTAAGGATTGATAAGATAAAAAAGATAAGACATGTTAATAGCAAATTGTTTAGGATTTAAGCATTGAAGTCCATGTTGAGTTCATATTATACTTATTCTAACACCATTAGTGAAACTTTGTCACCTTAACATAATTAACTTAGCTAGACATTATAAAGAAGAAAAACATAAATAAACAATATAAGAACATAAACATGATATAAGTTAACTAAGTATAGTAAAGGAAATGAAAAGCATGAACAAG
>Ga0325404_1001376_pt1 | contig 25802 bp, 7 predicted proteins | sample PopdelMetagenome_18_FD_205664 | JGI IMG/M metagenome (GOLD analysis project Ga0325404, IMG submission 205664) | Populus deltoides microbial communities from Bellville, Georgia, United States - Xylem-Control-R1 | ecosystem: Host-associated > Plants > Phyllosphere > Stem > Wood/Secondary xylem...
TTTTTTTTTTTTCTTTTTTTTATGTAAATGGGCAAAGCATATCTCGCCTTTGATTATTATATGTTTTGATGGATGGTTAATTTGCAATAATGCAGTTTTTATACAAATACGCGGCTGCCTATATATATATATATCCTTTCCTTTATGCATTAGATATCCCATAGCACTCGGCCACCATGAATTTTGTTAACGTTATCCAAATATCATGCCACTACCTAGTTACGCACGTGTTCTAATAAAATATGTAATATATTTAAAAGTATAGTAGTTATTACTTTTCAAAATAATTTACTTGAAAATACATTAAATTTTTTGTTTTTAAATTCAATTTTGACATTAATAATATAAAAACACAAAAAAATTAATTTTGAAAACATTAAATTTTAATAAAAACAAGTTGAAAACACTCCATAAATAGAACTATCCCCTTAAAGTGAAGTGGGTCCTGTTTTACACTATGACGACAGATTCACAACGATGTGACAGAATGTACTTTCTTAGCGAAACAGAGAAATCAAGAGACAATTGTACTATAAGACCTGCAACCATAAACTATATAGGGTATAGTTTTGATCATGCGTGTGCATCGAACGGGCAAAAATAGGAGACTACCGACATATCATGTGTCATGATCGTTATTGATCGTGACGCTCCATCAGGAACAACATCAATTTATAGCATTTGTCACCGCGCCGGGCTTCTTATGTTAGAATTGCAACTATTATAATCAACAGAAACAAATGAAAAATTTAGACATATTGTAAGAAAAACAGTGCATTTTGTTTACACTTTTTTCACTCCCGTCAACATCTTTCACTGTCAAATCCACAGATGGAATTAGGGCATCCAGGATTGAAGACTGTTGCGTGGCATTTGTCAACAAGCTTACAAGAGCTTCCTCGCTTTTATGATTGTGGGACACGCTAACAAATTGACGCCACCAACCCTGACTAGGTGGGCATCTTCTCATTTAACGGTGTGCAATCGAGGCATTCGAGAAGCCAAATGCCAATCACTGAAAGTATTGAAATCATGCCCGAATCATGCTGGCGGTTCCAGTTCAACTACAGTGACAAACCGGTATGGAACGGCAAAGAAAACTCCCAATTTGTGGAAAGAGAATGTCAGAGTCATAAATGGAATGCCATTAGATAAGAAGGTAAGAACTTGCTCCTGTCCTGGGTCTCCTTTTACAGAAACTGCGCATCTATGACTTTTAGTCAGAAAAATATCACATTAAGGTAACCACAGCAGGATGTTATGTCTTCTGCGAGGAATTCTTAAAGGATGGCCGAATAGCTAGAATCTTAAATTTACAAAAGGAGGTGGGAGTGTCGCAGAGAAGGATAATAGCGATGATGACAACGTTGATAACAACAACAATGGTAATGGTAGCCTCAGTAGAGCACAAATGAATAGAAAAGGCTGGTTCTCAAGATTGAATTGGTGTTTAAAATTATAACGTAGAATACTTTTCAAAAATGTTTTTTTAAAAAAAATATATTAAAATAATATTTTTCAATCTTTTTATTTTTATTTTTGACACCAACACTTTAAAATCATAAAAAAAACCTAAAATAAAACATCAATTTAATATTTTTTCAACACATACACATTTTTAAAAAGCATATAAAAGCAAAACTACCGCAATATTAAGCATGAATGGCCCAGCATAAACTTTTCACTCCCGCAAAAGATATTTCGTATGTCAACCACAGTAGAACTGGTCTGCTAGATGAGTATATTTCAGTTAAGAAGTATCTTTACCAGAAGCAATGACTAGCCAAAACGCTTAAATAATTCAGTCCCTTTGGGGTCCATGGCAAGTATATATTTATAATGATTTCCACTCACAATAGTTTTCTTTGGTCCTGCTAGAAATGCCACCATCCTTTAGGCCGAGCACCTTGAAAAATAAATGCAAACATGCAATAACATGAAATGAAATATTAATATGTAATGGGATTTGATTATGTTAGCGTGTACTCGCTGCAAGTGTCCATTAGCAAATGATGCACTATTATTTTTTGCATAATATACATAATGCATGCATTTGAAAGAACTAAATAAAATGTTTCCATCAATGTCTTATGTCCATGCATTCATCTACCCATACAACCACATCAAGCATGCATAGCAAATGTTGCACCCCCCCAACTTGCAGGTCTCCCAACTCTCCCTGATTCTTTAGCTTGATTTGATCTTGACAAAGAACAGCCAACCAAAACCTTGTATCTATCTAAATGTTTCTCTCTATCCGCATCCATCAGAAGATCCTCCTAGCACCCACTACTTCCAACTAATTAAACAACCATGTTCAAAAGATCCCCATCCCTCTCTTTTTGCTAATCCAAATCTCTCCTTTAATGCTTTGTTCCCCTTGCATATCTAAATATATTCCTACATCTTGCCCCCCCGTGACAATTGAAGCAAAACTAACATTGAATCCCACAGAAGAAGTTCAAGATGAGGGTAAGTGCACGCTTCCTGAATTTTGAATAGCACACGTATTAATGATTTCAACTCTATCTTTGCATTTCATTGTTGCAGGTACTAGATTGGATGCACCACCGATCCAAAAAATCTTATGTCGAACCATTCAAGGATTTTTTGACAGGTATTCAAACAACCCTTGTTCATTTTCTTCTAAAAAGACCACTAGGTGTGCATCAGACATAGGATATGATCACATAAATAGGCCAAACTCACAAAAGTAAGTTAATCTACCACACTCAGCGTCTAGCACCAATCTTAGTAGCTGATTCTCACTTCAAGCAAAGGATAATAAACAGTGGTCCAACCCAAAGATTGATGGTCTCACAAAGATGGTCAATCGTGTCAGAAACATCTCAACTTAGAAGATTTTTCACCAATGGATGAGACCACTAATCTTCTTAGGTCTCAGGAACGGCTGATCTCTGTCTGCAATAAAGCTAGACACAACCGTCCATCATCTAGGGTGTTCATGGAAAAAGAAAAGGGTGGAGCCTCAGTGCAGGTATTTCAGGACATCCCACCTCTTAGATTTTCCACCACTGGCTAAGGCCTTTTATGGCCACTCGGCAAATGGATCTCTCTCCCAAGGGATAAGGTTCAAAGTGGGCATATTGGCATAAATATTGCAGCCACTTCGTGATACAAATAACAAGTAGTATTGCTAGGTTGTTACATAAACCAATGACCCTTCAAACCACTATCCTCACAAATCTGAAGATTGTTCAGTCACTAGTTGGCCCATGCAAAATGTGATAAAAGGGATAAGTAATATGCCCTGCTTAAAAACTCACATAAAGTATCCTTTTTCTTTTTCCATGTTTCAGGGAACTATTGTACTTGCCTTTCCGCACAGTCACCCATTGATGACCATGTTTCCTACACTGGGCCAAGTTTTAACTCCAGATATGGACCCGGGCTCTTAAAACAGCCAGATGAGGAATGTGAGAATACTTTCTCTGAAAATGAAGGAATGGATGAGAATAATGGAGATGAAACATCTATCATCAACTCTGATCTTTTTCATGGCTTTCTCACTATTGGAACCCTTGGCTCAGAACCAATTACCAGTGAGCCTGCAACACCAACATTTCCCATGTCTTTGGAGAGCATAACAGAGGAAAACATAGAGGTGACAGAAAATGAATTGAAGATCATGAACAATGAGTTAGAAAAGTTTCTAGAGGCTGAAGCTGAAGAAGAAGGTTGCAATGAATCGTTAGCAAGAAGCAGTTATGTTAGCACTATTACACTCAGTGGCATGCAAATGGAAGCAACTGATGCTGAAGATTATGGAAAGACAGTGGCATGTCCACTCCAAGGATATCTATTTGGGTCATCAGTTGAACTGCCAGAAACAAGAGTTGGAGTAAAGAAGGAAAAGGTATCACTTGGAGAGATGTTTCGTATGACAAAAGTTACAGATGAAATTCCTTCGGAAAAAGAAGTGAAAGGGGAGATGCAAGCCAAGAAAGCACATAAATCTGCCAAATACCTCATCAAGAAGATACTCAGAATGTTTCGCACTACGTCAGGAAATCCTACCCCTTCTACGAGTGACGAAGCCTCAAATTCTGTTTCTACCAAGAAAACACTTAATAAGGTGTGTCTTCCTCCACTATTTTCTATAAGAAATGATTAGGGAAAAGACTGATGATTCTATCCATAAACACACAATCCATATCACTGCATTACAATTACCTCTGGCCAAATAAGTTGAATACTAATTTCATTTTAAAGTGTACTACCATGACATCCGGGATAACAGTAGCCAAGCACAAAAATCTTAAGTTGCAAACACCTTATTCTTTTCCTGTTAACAAAACAGATCTGTAGGAAATATCATCTTATAACTTGGATAGAACTTACAGTATAAACTAGCCATATTGTAAGTGTTTTTGAACTTCATTCCACACCATCCGATAACCTAGCATCCGACAAGATCACCCCTTATGACTCAAACTTGGATTCTTGTCAAAAGACTTCGATTATACCTACGTACCTCAAGTTTTTAGATCAAGCTAAGCCATATTGATGACCAACCACTATATTTTCCAGAAAGGTTTCCATTAGACAATATTGGTCAATATCAAAAATATTGGTCACAAAGCATCACATGGAACTCCAGAGGAGTAGGAACCAAACAATACCACTCTAAATAGGTTCAGTGATAGAACTTCCACTGAAATCTTAATTTTTCTCAGTTTTTGGCATGCAGGTCCTAAAAGTGTTCCATAGAAAAGTTCATCCTGAAAACCCATTAGCTGAAAGAGAGTTTACGAAGTCCCATAAAGACAAGACAATGAATACTCTGAATGATGGTGGCTATAATGCAGAACTGATGCACCAGGTCAAAGAGAAAAGAAAGTTTCTTCCTGGATACAAGTCAAGGGAAGGGGTCCAATGCCATAAGAACAGCTTGAAACTGCCCCAACATGATCATATTTGCAGTAATTCAAGTGCAAATGGGGAATACTGGATTAAAACGGATGCAGACTGTAAGTACTAACACATCTTGACCTTTCAAAAACATAGAACATTTAGATTTTGGTTTACTTCAAGTATAGATTGCTGACCAGGGCACCATCAATCATTTGTTACAATATGCATAGATGAATAAAATGTCTGACATTTGTAATTCCTTATATGCACATGCACAACAAACGCCAATTTACAAGCAAAAAAGAGGTTTCAGAAACACAACTGCATTAATGGGATCAAGATATGCTAAAAGCAACAATTATGAAAAAGTCAAACTATTATAAACAGAATCATATTAAGAATATCTTAATATGGGAAGTCAAACATTCAATAGCGTATTTTCCATGTACGCTGCCACATTGATAGTATTTTTTTTCTCGCTTGAAGAGCTATTTTGACCTCATTGTGACCATCAAGGTGAATTATTAAAATGATTAAGCATATTGAAGCACACATCTAACCCTTCTCTAATATTGGTAATGTAGATTTGGTGCTGGAGCTGTAGCAGAGGAGCTCAAGCACACTTACAATGTGTTGTTTGATTGCATCATCTAAGTTTCTAAGTATTTGTGAGTGATTTAAGTAACCATGAACCCAAGGAGATGGAAACAGTAAAAGGTATCCATCTCATCTGTCTGTATAATAATAAAGTTGTGAGCACTGAATGTCATGTAATCATTTTAATTAGTAAACATGATTGATATGTTTGCATGTTCCATTTCAATTATTTAATTATTTTTCACTTCACAAACAAGTAAATATTCATAAAAACAAGTTTCTTCGAACATGAGAAACATAGGAGTATTATGGAAGGAGCTAGTGTTGGGCATTTGATCCCAAATTAAGATTCAGCTGCAAAGAAGGAAAAAAGGAAGTTATTGATATAGCCAAAGGTTTCAAAGTCTTGGTGATTTATAACTGAAACAAAAAAATCAGGCTGATAAATGAGAACAAAACTTGTACTACCAAGTCAGATTTGTTAACTAGAAGGATAGAAAGGGGAAAGGAGATAGATAGCTGAAACTAAAACAAAAGCCTTCATTTGCTAAGTTTTACAACTCTCACTTAAGTACCACCACCTACTTACTTGGACCTATAATTTCATTAGGCAGTCAGTGCTGGTAATGATATTCTAAGAGACTCGCCATTATGGCCAGTTGTGCTCTCTTATACTCCAAATGATAGTAAATGACGATGCTCCCCTCAAACCACTACAATAACCACAATGTCACCCTCCTATGCACTATGTTAAACATATGTGATAGTCTATGGAAGGGTAGCATTGAAATGTACTTTAATGTTTGCTAAGGGAGTAAATTGAAATCAAAATTTTACTTTGGAGCAAACTTGCAATTAGTCCCTTTTTTTTACATAAAGTGAGCTGGTAGTGTATTAGTAAAACCAAGGCCATGCACCCTATTTACATTAAAAGGCTCCTCAAATCACCCCTTTCCCGTTTAATTTTTATGGTGCCAAGCACCTCAAATTTGTGCTGGAAACGTAACATCTAAGTTCCCATAATTCACCTACCAAAATTCATCTAAGAAAAATCATTAAACTGTCTATTTAGAATCAAATAGGACAGCGAGCAGATGGTTTGAAATGGGTGCATCAAATTCCAAACTGTTGGAAGTAGTGTTAGCAGCACCTAAGGCGCACCTAAAGCGCAAGGCACTAAGCTGTGACAGGAAGGGATTTTAAGGGTCAAAGCCAGGCAATTTTAATCAAGCACACATTAGGCGAGAGAAGTGCACGCCTAGGGACTTACAAAGAAGCACAAAAAAGCATGCCTAATTAGAGTTCTTGTCTGTTAGTTTTCTGCTTGTGTAGTTTGAATTATTAAAAACTGTTTTACTACCCATGTGACTTCTACTTATTTACTTGCAGGGCAAACTTTCACTGATTGTACACGTGACAATCCACAAACTATTTTATGTGAAATTTATTCATTAAAAAAGCTAAACTAATTGTGAAAGAAACACAAAGGACAATAAGGAGAGATATGGTTTATTTGGCCAAAAGAATGTGACTTTTATACAAATAACTTTTTGTTCTTTCAAATTATTATACTATTGTTTTTATCACTTTCTTTTACTATTCGGTCAAATCACTCACTCTCTCTTAGTTCATGACGGTCATATTATATTTGACATAATTGATGCTAAGAAGGAAAAAAGAATATTGCTCTCTCTCTCTCTCTCTTCTATTCTTATAGAATCAAAGTTTAAAAGTTAATTCATTTTCTAATTAATCTATTATCAAGATTAGAAACAAACACCAGATGTATTAATATTTTTCTTATTTTTTCAAAAAAAAAATAACAATTTTCTATATGCTATTAAATGTATATACATATTATAGTAAGTATGCACGTTATTTTGCCCAGACGAGCGCTTGTGCCTTGCACCTAGGCTCCAAGAACCCTTTGTGCCTAAGTGCACCTAACACTTTAAGAACACTGGCTGTAGGTTGACTACATGTCTGGTAACTATGCCAATTAGTAAGCAATAAGTACTATCAAGGATCCGATTCTCTAAAAAAAAAAAGAAATCACTATCAAGGATTTGGATTTTAGTGGCAAGACATGTTCCTGATATAATTTGTAAGCAATTCCAGCTTTTGGCATAGAAGTACAGAACTAGAACCCACTAGGTGAAACCTCATAGCAAGTAGGCAATAGTCCACTCTAAGGTTACACTGAAAGGAGCTCTTCCATCAGAAATCCACCCATTCCATCCTCCAGGGATGATCAACTAGAGTAGCTAATTCTCTGGAAGAGAAACCCGAAGCTCTATAAGTAAGAGTAGCACCATATACATATAGTGAAAAGAGAAACAATATAAGAGAATACACATTGTGCGTCCTAAGATAGGCGAAGGTTCAATAAACTAGAGTGCAGAACCTGTAAATTAAATTAATATTGGATTTGGGAAATCAAGCTTAACTACAGAGCAATAAGAAGAGCTTGCTTGGTTGAGTCCTCTGAGCCTTCTAATGAGATTACCGATGTCTTTGTTTATGAACAAAAGGAACTAAAAATACAGTTATTGTAACCCATGCAACTTCTACAATAACATTCATATGCTTCTAAGAAGATTACTTATTTATGAAAACAGGAACTTAAAATACAGTTATTTGAACAGCTAAAATATGATGGCACATAAATGGCATTAGTACAAACCGTACCAAAAAGAAAAACAGCATGTTAACAGGTAAAGGAGGGCAATTCAGAAGAAAAGATCCAAAAGGAAAAACTCAAGACAACTATAAACAAACTTGAGATCATGACTAACAACAAGGATGGTCAATTTTTTCTCCAAGCGCTTCAAAAGCTTTATTATATCTGCCCATGCCTTCCAATCTAATCTCCAAAGCATCATTAATAATAATTAAAACAAACTCACTGCAGCAGAAAAGAATTAACAAATGGAGAAGCTAGGAGGATGTACTGAAAGCTTACCATGGACTCACTCGAGTGTGAAACACTCATCACTTCAAATATCAAGAAATGTTTTTAATAACTGATAAACATGAGGCTAAGCATTGAATTTTAGAATTTCGGGTGCAAATGAGCTGGAATTGAATTTGCAGTTAAATGATCTAAATGAAAACAGTTGGAGTACCCTAACCAGTCTTGAAAGCAAGGTGGTACCAGTCCTGCTTTCAGGGGGGAGGCCAAAGGTCCAAATTATTGAAAAGAAGAGGAATGGTTAGGGGAACCCCTGATGTATAGTTACTGATGATAAGAAAGGAAATAAGAGAACATTCAAATCCATAACTCATCATCAATTAGCCGATGTCAAGGCAACAAGCCCAGAGCGGGCCTCTCTTGACTCTTTATCTCTAAAAGTATTCATGCATTTAAAAAGTTGGAGGAAACTGCACGGCACTACAGGGATTAGGGGTTCTTAATTATTGATTAACTTCAAAAAAATCATAGTAATCATCAGCTGGGGGTCTAAACAAGAGGGAAGACAAGGAATGGTCTAGGAACTAAAAAGTACTGAGTATGACTCACAGCTAGGCCAACAAGAGGCTCATCCAAAACCAACATATCAGGGACTTTAAACTGAATATTAAATCGATAACACTCATCACTCGAAGCATGCTACAAGTATAAAGGTTATACAAGTACCTAATCTGTAACTTTAGAATGGAGCATCTCAAGAAGTGTAGACTAACATAAAGGTTATTACCAGTTGAATAGCCAAGGCAAGCCGACGTTTATATTCACCACTTAGAGAGTAAGGATCTTTACACAACGAGATCCCATTCAATCCAACCTATTATCAGTTAAATTATAAGTACGGCAATGAAATGTAATATAAAAACGACCCAAAAAAGAAAAAGGTAAAACATGCTTAATTTTCTCCCCCTTTTTGTTCCTTTTCTTTTTAAAAATAGTACCCAATTTACAGCTCTTTGCAGATTCAAAGCAAGACCTCCCTTAATCAAATACGCTTTCGCCTGGGCCACCAAAATGTAAGTTCAGCAACAATAGTGTCAGCCACAAAGTAGCTAGCTTGTAGCAAAACAACATTCTTCATCAAAGTTCAGCTCTTTATAATAAACCTAAAGCAATATATAGAAACCACATAGCATTTTCTTCCTGCCTTCCTATATTTTTTAATATAAAGATGATGGCAACCCATAATATCACTTCGTTTATTAATAAATTACTAGACGATCAAAAATTAAAAGCAACACAAATGCATAAACAGAATCAGAACAGTTAATTGATTGATTGATTGATTAAAAAAATTAATTACGTTTTCTCTGGAAGTGATTGATTGATTAAAAAAAATTAATTACGTTTTCTCTGGAAGTGAAAAGGTAACTTTATTTAAAAGATTAAGCTTAGTTCCAGGAGGTCTATAGCTAACATCCTTAACCTACAATTAACACATGATGATAGTTATAACAATTAACTATTAAACAAAAGAGAAAGAAAATTACTAACTTCAAAGGAAGAGTAACCGCAGAAGTTTTTACGATTTTGTGGAATCGAAATGAAATTGAGATTCGCGGTGGCGGTGGTAATCGAAGGCGTTAGCGATGGTAATCGAAGGCGTTAGCGACTAACAGAGGACCTGATTGCCGATAAAGTGGAAGTCGCCATCTCAGAGGCGGGAGTTTCATATACAATGACTCAACTGGGTATGGCTTTGTAATGGATGAAACGTACTGTCGTTTTGTGTGCTAGCCAGCGTTGCTTTAGCCTTAGGACCTTTGGTAGATGGTAAGATTTATTTAATTAAATTCCTCATTAACCTGCACTTTCTTTTTTTCTTATGGTACAATTTATTGGGTTTGCTATGATTACTTTGCCTTAAGTAGAGCAAATAACTATATTATGGACCGTGTTATCCTGTCGATTAGGTTAAATTTTTTTTAATATAAAAAAATTATTTTGCATATTTTTTTTAGTAGAATTTTTTTTTTGTTAGGGTTCACTCGAGATAACTCGATTGACTTTATAGATCTAAAAATAATTTCTTCAACTCATATAAACATAGTTTGATTTAAAAAGATCTCTAATTATCTTAATGTTGAAGAATGTGATTAAAAAAGAAATCAATTAAAAAAATATAAAAAAACAACATAAATCAATTCGTCAAACTCATGACTTAAGTCATTATACCGAGATAACCTCATTGAAAAAAAATTTAAAAAAAATGACTTGATTTAACTCGGATGAACCTGCTAAATCCACGACTTTGATCATGAGACTAAGATAACCCTATAAAAAGCAAGTCAAAATAAATTATGAAGTTTAATTTTAATCATAATTGTTAAATTCAATGTTGAACGATGAAATTTATAAAAATTCTAATTAAAAAAAAACATAAAAAATGAGTCAAGTCAACCCGGGTTAACTTGTTAAACACTATTACCGGGTCATGAGGTTGAGACTAATAAAAACCAAACAAAAGCCAACAATTAAACATAATAGTAAATGATGAAAATAGGAAAAATAATCAATTAAAAAAAGTAAAATAATTGAGTCAACTAGGTTAACATGCTAAATCCGTGACTCAGGTCATGAGATCAAGAAAACCTCTTAGAAAGAAAACAAAAAAACAACCTGATTTAACAAGGATTAAAATGTCAAAACACACAACCTTAATCGTGATGCCAAGTTATCCTCACAGAAAACAAATAAAAAAAATTATAAAACTCAATTCCTAACCGACTTAGTGTTAAATGATGAATTTGGAAAAAAAATCAATTGAAAAATGACATAAAAGTAACTCGAGTCTACTCGGGCTAACCCGATAAGCATTGTTATTGGGTCATAAGGCTGGAATAAGATAATAGAAAGTAAACAAAACAAATCATGAAGTCTAATTATCAATCAATTCAATATCAAATGATAAAATTGGAAAAAAAAAGCGATAAAGAAAAAAACTGAGTCAACCAGGTTAATGCGTCAAATCGAGTTAACAAGGTTAACACGAATCGAGTTAACCAGCCAAACTTGCAATCCATGTCATGAGAATATAATAAATTAATAAAAAATAAATCTAATATTAAAAGATAAACTAAAAAAAACATTAATTGAAAAAACCAAAGAAAAAAAAAGCAAAGCACTATTAAAATGAATAATGCTTTGTGAGGATTGGTACAATAAAACCCTCTTCTCTTTTAGTTTATAATTAATAAGATAGTATTTACTATATTATATTATATTATACTAACAACTAAAAACATTTAGGGTACCAACTTAATATATTATTTGAATATTTTATCATTAATTTTGTTTGATGACTTAGAGCATATTTGTTTTTGTGATAGCTTGTGCATTGTGTTGAAACCATAATTTTGTATTGTTTAGTTAGGATATAAATCATAAATTTAATCAAGTGAGACCCATTAATATTATGGTCCAGGTTCAACAAAAGCTTTGGAAGGTGTTTGTTTTAGCTTTTATGGTTGAGGTTGTGGTTGGGTACAACCCAATTATACCCAAAACTCAACCTCTACCTCTATACACATTGTTGCATGTGACTTGCTTTTGTTAATTCCTGCCCACATTGTCATAATGTCCACCGACACTGTTGAGATCATTGTATATTTTCCACTGACCAAAATATCCTCATCATTGCTTCACTCGTCTCAATTCTCTCTATCCATTTTTTTCACCAGCTTCTCTTTCTTTCCAGTGTGTTTACCTTCACAGATTCTTATCCTTCAACCTTTTTCTTTGTTCGCAATTGTCTATCATATTCTTTGATCTAGCATTTATTATTTTTCTCCACAAATTATTGCAACACCTAAAACATTAACCATTCAGCAGTAACCCATATGCATTTCCAAGATCTTCATAACCCTTTATCATATTTGCCTGTCTTTTTTTCTTCATCCCGACTTTGTTAACATCTCGTTGTAATCTACAACAAGATCTTGATAATATATGATTGACATTTAATTTATTTTACATTTCAAACTTTACATGTAATTAAAAATTACAACATTATACAAAATCATTACGTTATTCTTCCTTATTTTAAATATTTGCACTGTGTTATGTTGTAGGAACTTTAGATCTAGCATTTGTCTCTTCGGGTAAGCACACAAAAACCCATCTCATTTCTCTCTGTTTTGGTACACCCTCAATTCCAAGTGGTAATCCTTATATTAATTTCATTTACTAATTTGAAAGGTGTACTGAGGTTGAGATAAAATCTGTCATGTTGTTTATCTCTATATAGTATGTTCACTATCTATTGCCAGCAATATGCATTTTAATTTCATGTTATTTCCAACTTAATCCTGATTTTCTTAACTTATATAACATAAATATTGTGGTTAGCTACTGGTAATAAATTTATGTTATACTTTGGAAAAAAATTTAACAATGATTTATTTGGATTAATGTATAGAAATCTATATTATGCATTGCAATTAATTTTTACAGGGATTGATTTTGATTAATGTATAGTAACTGAAAATAAATAATGGTTTGGAATATGAAGTTTTTTTTTTTGGAAAGTTGAGATGTATTGAATAAAGGGTATTTACAAAATCCTAGGGGCGCACTCCAAATTGATAAAATAGGTGAAAAAACCTTACCACTACTGAAGTCTTTTATGTCTAAGAAAGAAATACATGCAACAGGGAAACATGGGCTTCTTTGCCCTAGAAGGCCTATGTGTCATTTCCAGCTCATAGGTCTAACTTTACACAAAAAAGAAACGGGCACACGTAGCTGGATCTTGGGTTATGATGGAATGCATTATGGGTTTTGCATGTTCCATATCTCTTGGATGGCATTTGAGATTGGCCATTTAGTGTCTATATTTGCCAAATGAATCCTAATGAGTTGGAGGATCTCGGTGTTGATATTTCCAGGGGAGTGGAGGTTGCTGCTAAAAATCTTGTTGTTCCTTTCAAACCAAATGTAATATACTATGGTAAAGAGGATTAACTGAGCTATGATGTGTGTCATATTCTTCCTTTTCCTGAAGTTTGTAGTTGTCCATTGTAGAAGGTTGTTCCACTGCATATTGGGCCACTAGATTCCAGACTATTTTGAAATGGCTTCCCAAATTAATCTGGTGTAGTGGCATTAAAAGAACAAGTGATCATACATTTTATTTTGACAGCAATATAATATGCATGTTTGGTTATTTGTTATCCTTACTCTGTGAAGTCTATCCATGGCTGCATCTTATTCTGCGAGGCTAGCCATAGAATAAAAGCTTGTCATGGAATATGTCCACGGTACCATAAGAGATGAAGTTGTTAAATGGACAATATGATTACAAATTGTATCTTTTTTCTTCAATCTGTCAGGTGTACTAAAATTTAGGATATATTTTGCTTTTCATTCCTCTGAAATCCTTAGTTTCTATACATCTTTTACATAAATTGTTAATATATTTTCAATTTCTTGTTGCAACAACATTATATGCAATCTGATACAAGTTGGGATTATTGTCTTTAGTTATATACAAACTTAATTACCATTGTCATTACAATTGAAGTTCCATTACAACATGTAAACAAAACTCTCAATGATTAAAGGTGTCCAAACAAAGCTGGGGGCACATGAAAGAATCCAAAGGATTTGAGAATACCACTAAAAATAACCAATATGATAATGCTCAAAATCAAATGAATAAAAACAAAGCCCATATCCAACACTGGGAGGGGCACGATGGACCATTAATTTCAAGGTCCAGAAAATCCATGAACCAAAAGAAAAGTTAGGAAATAAGAAATAATGATCCTTAGTCTTAAAATCTCTTGAACACCTTTTAAGCCTATAAATATTATTTTTCTTCATAACCAATAACCAAAACCTACGTTACATGTCCAATCAAGCCCTTTCTGATCAAATACAAGCAATTTAGATCGGTAGGCAATGCTCTCCCATACGAAAGGAGTCTTTATTCATGCAAGCAAAATGAATGCTTTATAAACTGGTTCTTTGAAACCCTCGGATTGGATCTTGAACCCATAAAACATCACTTCACATTTTCTCTAAAAGCAAACCAAAATTTTTCAACACTTATGCAAACCTATCTATAGGAATCACTTGAATTTTTTTAGAACAAGTTTGATTTAAATTGATGCCAAAATGATTTCTGTGTTTGGAATAGCTTTGAAATTCCAAAAATTATCCACGAAAACAACTCCTTGTAAATAACCAAATCTTCTTTCACATAGCCTCATCCCCAAAAAAAACCTAAATTGAACACTTGGGGGCATGATCAAGCTGGGGGGCAATCCGACAAACATATAATAGGGTTGACTCCTTAATTCCCTTTCAAAGAAAATAAAAAATGTCAGGCAGAGCTGATAACCCTTTAGATGAAGGTTTGTGGGTAAAGATGGTTGCTGACGTCAAATCCCTCATAGAGGTTATGATCATAAGATATGACTCGAGTAAGTAAGAGCGAAAGAGCCATCAAAGCTTATTATTAAAGACTCAAACTTTTGAGAAAAGGAAAACTCTATGAAGAAAAGAGGACCTATATTTCTCAGGAAAGTATACATGTATTTTGATTATGAAGCATTGTTTTTATCACTGACAAATTGATGTCTTACCATCACCTCTCGAGTAGTGTATTTTCCAATTCTACCTTATTTCGAGTGCGCTTTTAAGGAGCCCTTATCCCTCAGATAGTGCGCCTTAAAAGCCTATCTACCTCCTTCCTTTTGAATGCATCTTCGAGTTCTAAACCATCTTCAATAGTGCACTTTACAACCCTACCTCTTTCCCTTCAAAAATGCCCTTGAGCCCTCCACCATCTCAGCTAGTTTGCTTTACAGCCCTACCTCCTTCCTTTTGAGTGCGCCTTTGAGCTCTCGACCACCTTAGCTAGTGCACTTTACAACCCTACTTCTCTCCCCTTGAGTGTGTTTTTGAGCCTACGACCATTTCGGATAGTGCGCTTTACAGCCCTACCTTTTTTCCTTTGAGTGTGTTTTCGAGCCCTCGACTATCTCAGATAGTGTGTTTTACAACCCTACTTTTTTTTTAGTGCGCCTTCAAACCCTTACCACTCGGGTAGTGCGTTTTCTAACCCCACCTCCTTTCAAGTGCACCTTTAAGTCCTCATCTCTTGGGTAGTGTATTTTTCAACTCTACCTCCTTTTGAGTTTGTTTTTAAGCCCTTATCCTTCATATGGTGCACCTTAAAAGCCCATCTACCCCTCTTTGAGTACGCTCTACAGCCCTACCTCTTTCTCTTTGAATGCGTTTTTGAGCCCTCAATCATTTTAGATAGTGTGCTTTATAGCCCTACCCCTTTCCTTTTGAGTGCGCCTTTAAGCCTTCGACCATCTCAGATGGTGTGTTTTTTTAAACCTACCTTTTTTTGAGTATGCCTTTGAGCCCTCATCTCTCGGGTAGTGTGTTTTTTTACCCCTACCTCCTTTTGAGTGTGCCTTTGAGCCTTCATCCCCTCTTCAAGTCCTATCTCATTTCCTTTTAAGTGCTCCTCTAAGCTCCCATCTCCTGGATAGTGTACCTTCGAGCCCTATCATGTTGTCCCTTTAAGACTTTTCTTTTTTCACCCGGGCCGGTTGCCCATTTCAATCAAACCTCTTTGAAAAATCATTGTATTTTTTCATATGAGTAGGTCACTTATTACAATCAAACCTCTTTGAAAACTTTTTTCATTTTCACCTAGGTAGGTCGCCCATTACAACAAGACCACTTTGAAAAATTTCTGTGTTTTTCACCACTTTGAAAACTCTTTTCACTTTCCACCTAGGCAGGTCACCCATTACAAAAGGACCACTTTGAAAAATCTCTGCAGTTTTCACCACTTTGAAAACTCTTTTCACTTTCCACCTGAGCAAGTCACCTATTACAACAAAACCACTTTAAAAATCTTCATATTTTTCATCTCTTTGAAAAATCCTCGTGTTTTTCACCTGAGCAGGTCGCCTATTACAACAAGAACACTTCGAAAAAACTTTGTATTTTTCACCCCATTGAAAAATCCTTGTGTTTTTCACCTGGGTAGGTTGCCCATTACAACAAGATTACTTTGAAAAATCTCTTTATTTTTTACCACTTGGAAAACTCTTTTCACTTTCCACCTGGGCCGGTCGCCCATTCCAATAAGACCACTTTGAAAAACCCTTGTGTTTTTCACCTGGGCAGGTCGCCCATTACAAAATAACACTTTGAAAAATCTTCTTTTTCACCCCTTTGAAAAATCCTCGTGTTTTTCACCTAGACAGGTCGCCCATTACAACAAGATCACTTTGAAAAATCTTTGTATTTTTCACCTATTTGAAAAATCCTCCTGTCTTTCACCTAGATAGGTCATCCATTACAACAAGTCCACTTTAAAAAATCTCCGTATTTTTCTCCACTTTGAAAACTCTTTTCATTTTTCAACTAGGCAGATTGCCTATTACAATAAGACCACTTTGAAAAATCTTCACATTTTTCACCGATTTAAAAAATCTTTATGTTTTTTACTTGGGCAGGTCACCCATTACAATGGGACCACCTTGAAAACTCTTTTTTATTTTTTTCTGGGTAGGTCACCTATGACAATTCGACCATTTTAAAATCTTTGAAAAACCTTTATATTTTTTCTCTGAGAGCGCTTCCTAGCCCTCACTTCAAATATTTTCAAAAGAATTCATCATTTCTTGATATCATAAGCATTGTAAAGAGGAGTGCAACTATTATAACTCAATTCTGGGTTATTCCCCCAAATTCATTTTTTTCAAAATAAAAATTAAAATGAACATTGGCAACGAGAAGAAAGCAAGCTAGGGAGAATTTCAAAAAATACATAAAAAACAAGTTGTAATTTTAGAAAAAATTCAAGACCTAATTGTACCCCTATTATACCAAAAAAAACAAATTCAAGGTCAAATTAAATGATTGTTGGATAAATTTGCATAAAAATTAAGTCCAATGACATAATTAAATTTTTAATAGGCCAATTTGATTTAATAATGGGCCAAATTAAATTTTAATTATGTTTAGGAATTAATTTGGGTCCAATTAAAGGATTGAATTAGTTGAAATGACTTAATTATACTTTAAATGGGTCAAATTAATTTTATTAGGGGCTTAATTAGTGAAAAATTAAGTTTGGAAACCAAATTTGGGCTTAATTGAGAAGATTGAAATTTTAAGAGACCAAATTTAATTTTTACCAAGTCAATTGATTAGGAAGAATCACAAAAAAATTAAAGTTTTGGGGTCAAATAGGGGTCAAATTAAAAAGTTTTACAACTAAGGACCAATCTATAAAAGGCATCAAACTATAAGGGCAAAATTGATTAAAATCAGGGGTGTAATTGAAGAAAATTAAAAGTTTAATGGTTAATTAAGGGTTAAATTAAAGCAATCCGAGACCAAGGACTAAAATAAAAAAATGCACCTAAATAAAGGGAGAAAATTGATGTTTTACAAGGCTAAATTTCACTAAATTAAAAGTTTAGCGTCAATTAGAGGTGCAATAGAACAAATTTAAAAGATAGAGGACTGAATTGCACTTATTTTAGGACAAATAATTGGAATTGAGTTACAGAAGTTGGTCTTAACTTACCTAGATTGAAACTTTAAAAAACCGAATATGGAAGTAAATTCACACTAGCTCCAAGATCTAGTAAAGCTTTAATTGTATGTTCCCCAATAAAGCATGAAATTGTAGGACAACCAGGGTCTTTCTATTTCAAAGCATTATTGTTTTAAAGAATGACACTTACTTAATCGCTAAAAAGACTTTCTATTTCACATTCACTTTTTCCTTTACGGTGCACAAGTCTTTCTAAAATTTAGCATAAAAGGGTACTTGTTTAATAGCATCCAACAAAGGTATATTGATCCTTACATGTTTGATAGTTTCAAAGATTTCAAAATTGGGATTGACTTTTCTTTGTTTGGTCACAGAATGGGAAAAAGGAAGTGTTGGTGGGGAATTCATCTTTTCTTTACAATGTTCAGGTTCAACCTCTTCCTTACCCTCAGATATTGACTCATCATCTTTCTCAGAAGGTTCAAGAATAGGTTTTTCAATAACCTTACCACTATGAAGAGTAATGACTGATTTGACTTGATCCATGTGTTGGCTTCTAGAGCTACTCGCATTTGAATTGTATTGCCTTTTGGGATTTTGTTGTGGTTGAGGCAGAAACTTACTTTTCTCCTAAAAACTGGGAGTAGATGTGAATTTTACAAGAGTATCTTTCAAATCTGTCATAGCTTGAGCAATTTGAGTGTTGATTTTCTCTTGCTTTTCAATGAATACATGCAATGTTTCCTCAAAATTTCTTCTAGGAGGGGAACATAAAGAGGTGCATACCCATTCAATTTGAGTGCATAAAGAATTTTAAAAATTATGGTGTGCTTAAAATAATGGTTGTGAAGTTTGTGCATTATTGTTACTACTTTTCCAACTGAAATTGGATGATTTCTCCAACCAGGGTTGTATGCTTATGAATATGGATTATGATTTGGCCTTTGAAAACTCTTTAAAGTATTGACTTGTTCATGTAGACATTCCTTGAAAGAAGAAAAAGTTGGACAGTCATTTATTGAGTGTTCATTAGTTTTCGTTTATTTGACACATAATTTCTTGAACAGATTTTAATTGACCACACATTTTTAATTATAGTGCCTCGAATTTTCTAGCTAAAGATGCAAATTTAGCTTGGAGGTCATGATTTTCCCTGAAGATGTACATGCCTTCACTAGATGTATGAGACTGAGTTTTACCTGATGCCTCATAAGTGCCTGTAGTGTTCTAATTTTGAGCATTTTCAGTTAACAAATCTATGTACTTCATTGCTTCATCAGGGTCTTTATCTTTAAAAGTTTCATTACACATCAACTCCACCATTTGCCTATCTTTAGGTGTTAACCCTTTATAAAAGTGTGAAATCAATATCCATATTTCAAAACTATGATCAGGGCATGTATAAAGCAAGTCTTTATACCTATCCCAACACTGGTAAAATATTTCTCCTGGTTTTTAGGTGAAAGTGGTAATTTGTCTTTTGAAAGAGTTTGTTTCATGAGAAGGAAAAAACTTCCTTAAAAACTATTGTTGCATTTCATCCCAAGCACAAATGGATCCTAACCTAAGATTTTATAGCCATGTTTTAGCTTTATCTTTTAAAGAAAAAGGAAAAAGCTTTAATCTGATGGTATTCAGGCTACAATTTAAATCATTATAAGTATTGCAAACTTCTTCAAATTCTCTCAAATGCAAGTATGAATTTTCTAGATCTAAACTATACAAAATAGGTAAAAGTTGAATAATACCTGGTTTGAAATTAAAATTAGATGTATCAGGAGGGAAAACTATACATGATGGTGTATTTGTTCTTGTTGGATTCATATGATCTCTAAGTGTTCTAACACGGTTATTCTCATTATGAAGTGATTGATTATCTTCTTTGACCATGTTTTCTGAAGAGGATGAAGATTTCCTACAAAGTTTACCACTTAATATGTGTGACCAAACTCTCATGCAAATGTGGAAAGAGGAGAAAGAAAAGAAAAAGAAAATGAAAAGACAAAAATTAGATAAAAGAAAAGTGAAAAGAAAAAAATAAAATAAAATATATAATTTATATAGTTATTTACCTCCTTCCCAACGGGGCCAAAAACTTAACACGATCAAATGATTGACGTCTTCTTCTAAGTGCAGGAGTGCCAAAGTAATAAATAACTTGGCAAGTGTGGGGTCGATCCACAAGGAGGTCAACTATATAAACCATAGATAATAAAATAAATAGAGTTGAAGAGAATTTTGAGATGTGATATTAATATAAAGATTTAACAAGAATAGAACAATTATCAAGGTTAGATGATCCATTAATGGTATTTCGAATAAGTATAGTTCAAACTCTTTTTATTACTCAACTGAAAACCACACAAAAAGAAAGTTCCAATCGGATGATTTATCATTAATGGCTCATTATAAATTATTAACATGTTCATATTAATTATCTTATTTGAGTAACACTAATACTTATAAATATTGTCAGGTATTTATGGTGCCAATTTATGTCAACAACAAATCAAGTTCCTTTCATAACACAAGTGTCGGTTATCCACAAAGTAGGTTATGGAAGGATTAAGTATTTGTTGTATCAAGGGTTATACAACACAAATCTAGATTAATCATTTAACAAGTAAGGTATTAAGAATGTGTAAGATAACAATTATAAAATATGTTAATAACAAACTTTCTTAAGTATAAACATTAAAGTTCATGTTGAGGTTATACTATATTTATTTTAACATCATTAATGTAACCTTTTTACCTTGACAAAATAAACTTAGCTAAAAACATAATAAAGAAAAGAAACATAAATAAACAAGATAAGAACATAATTATGATATAAGTTAACTAGGTATAGTAAAGAAAATGAAAAGCATAAATAAGAGATTGATGAAAATATAACATGAAACAAAACTTGAATATTACAAAAATACAAAGAAAGAAAGCAAGAGAAAGGTTTTGATCTGAAAAATAAAATGCCTAAATATATGGCAAATGCCTCCTTTTATAGGATAAAATTCGAAACTATTGATTTGATGACTAACTATTGAGTTGTTGGCCAACCATTGACTTGGTAACTAATTATTGACTTGTTGGTTGGCCAAAACATCATTACTAATGTCATAATTTAAATAGATAGTCTATATAAAAGTTATGGGTATTTATCTTAGCTTTCCAACAAAAAAAGAATGAGTTCATTTTGACTTCTAGAACTTGAGATATGAGCTGAACTCCTAACACTGTTTGGGTTGTAGGACAGATTTAGACTTTTCTTTTGTTGCTATGATTTGAACTTGAAACCGTCAGTTTTCAATCTTGGACGTTTCATAAATGTTTTAGGCCTATGTCTTATCTTTCCATCAAGATAAACCAAACTTAAATCCAAGGTCTACAGCTTCATGTATAACCCAATAATCGATTGGTGTTCCAGTTTGAATTGAACCAGTCTAACTAGAATTTCTTCTCTAAGCTTAGCCCTCTTTTTGTCTTCTCAGTTTCAATAGTTAAACACATCAATCAATTCTTTGAGCATTTACCATAAATTAAAGATATCTTATATTATCAGACTTGTTATTATAAAACATGCTTAAGTTAGGGAATTTAATGATACTTTAAGTGCAATATGATGATATAAAACCTAATGAAAATGCATTTTTAAGTGCTGATCACCTAATCCTATTAAGATATTACAAAACTTAAAAATTCCAAATCAAAAATCTTAATTCAATCTTAATCTTATTAAGAAAACTAATTATATAATTAATTCAATTCAGGTTTCAATTTTAAAATATAAAATCAAAATTTTATATATAGAGGGGAAGAGTCATAATTCTATCTCACATACCAGATTTTAATAAAGATTAAATTGCAAGGCTAAATTTGTAAATTAAATCCCAAAAACCTTATTGTAATGAGTTATAGGGTGTATGGGGTAGAATTACAATTCTACCCTTAAAAACCCTAAATAAAGATCAGAATTCTACCCCTCATCTCTTCTTTCTCTTTGGAGATGGTGTGGCAATGGGCAGGCTACCCATTATTGGAGCAACCCCAGCAGTACTTATGGCGCGCTTGGTGCAGCACCCATTGCAGCACCTATGACAATTTTTTTATGAGGATTCCAACCAAATCTGGAAAAATTCAGCTAGTTCTTACCAGAACAGTAACTGAACCTTTTTTTTGAAAAAATTCAGGAGAGAAAAATTATTTTTTGGGAATATTATGTTGCATATAAAATTAACTCATAATTAATGTCAATAACAATTCAAATATGCAACCAACAACCCTAATTGTCTAACGATGGCTTCACTACCATTGTTGAGTTTCTCAAAACACATATACATAGTGAAAACCGTAAATTTAAAATTCTTTAGAAGTCTTAAGGATCAAGTTAGATAGACCTAGAGTTGAGAGTTTATACAAAGATTACATAAAAGATCAGATTTTTTTTTCAACTTTGAATAATTCTTAAAGGCTAGGTTATCTCAAACCCAAAGTTGTCCAAATGTTCGATCTTTAATGGTAATTCACATAAACCACCTATGAGAAATCATCTAGACCCTTTTAGGAGAGAGGGATTGCTATGCCTTTGAGTGTTAACTCTGTTGTTTTATGTTTTTCAGGTGTTCTTTAACTAACATAGTTTTTTTCTTTATTAAAGAATATAGAAAATAAGAGGCTTAACATTCTATTTATATGAAAACATAAAAAAAACCCTATACATGGTAAAATATCAATTTATTCCTTGAATAATATCACATATATTATTTCAGGATAGTTTTAGAAATTTATTCAATCAAGTCCCTACTTGATTTTTATAGGTCTAAAATTGCAATTCCCTGTATAAATTACACTTTAGTCCTAAATTTCTAAAACTTATTTACAATCAATAAAGTCACACTTGATTAATCATCCATTTTAATTTTTAACCAATGATTCTTGTGTGTGTGACCTATCAAGTTCTCTAATAAGTTGATTCAAATATAAATCACAATCCTAAATAAAATAGAATTAAATAAATTTAACACACTAATTTATTACCAATTGTTGCAACAATTGATTGATTGATATTTAAAAATCAAGTACAATATCAAGTAACTTGTCATAATCCCCTGAATATTAGAAAAGTCATAAGTGGTTTGACTTAACATTTTAGTGACTAGTTTCTGAGTGTAATTATTATATCTTCATCAACAATGTTTTTTAGACATTATAACATGTAGTGTGTCTATTATGTCAAATCATATTTTTTTTCCCAACACCATAGTCATTGATCATTTGAGTAAGATTTGAAATTATTTTCAAATCTCATTCCACTTGTGCAAGGATTTACAATCAATACTATTTGAGAACATATGAAATTTTTTTCTTAATCCATCTAGGGTGATAACTCTTTTAATTTCTTAAAAACCTTCATATAGCTCGTATTATACCTAATATTTGTTTATTTTTTACCCTTAATAAGGATAACATATAGCAGGATCAAAGTATAACATTCCTTATATAAGATAACTTAGTGATCTCAAGCATGATGATTACTTACACAAATGTCACGTGAGTCTTTCCATAGATACAAGTGATCTCTTTATATAAAATTCTTATGCAGATTAGTTGAGTGTGCAGGTCATATAACAAGCACTTAAATATTAGTTTTAGGTATCTTTTATACATTAGTTTATAAAAACACCTACTTCCTTTCATAAAAGAAAGAACATAATATGTATCAATGTAATTAAAGTTCAGTTTTAGTAAAGCATTGACCAATAATATTTAGGAACAATACTTTGATGCAATATGAATCTCATAATTATAACAATTTTATAATTTTCTTTACAAAATATTTTTATCCCAGTAACTTTTTTTTTTACTCTAAATGTATTAATCAAATATTAAATTCATTAATCAAATATTTGATGAATAATAAATATAAATAAATCTTAATTAATAATTAAATATATTTACATGAACAAAGTTAATATTACTTGTAACCGGCCGATTGATTAGAATACAAGTATCGTAACATACCTAGCATACACAAAAATGTCTAACAAGGGTAGCTACCGAATGAAAGGAGTATCATTTTGAGCAATGCAACTTGTATAAACCAGCCAAGCAATCCCCCGGTAAACATCCAATTAAGAGCGTCTAGGCTAAACCTGGAATAAAAAACAAAACTTGAGAGCTTAGATGAAAGAAATTAATTTCTAAAGCAGATGTAAAAAAGACTGCTGGTATTCGATACTGTAATCCAATCCCAGAGATTGTTTGGTTGGTTATGCTTGGAAGGGAAAAGATAGGGTTAACAGAGAAGCTATTCATACATGCATCCAACGCAGAAAAATAATAAGCCTGCTACTGCCAGCATATGTAGGCTTTCAGGCGAAGCTGGGTTGATCGGAGAATATAATCCACTTACTTTTCATCCCAGCAACAGGCCAGAAAGAACAACAGAGGTATCTGATGTACAAGTCCGGTGCATTTATAGGAAGGCATTTCTAAACGGAGGTGGCAGGAGGTCTTGGCACCTCCGGCTGAGTCAATCAAGCATTGATTACTAACGGATGCATAAATTCCAAACTTTTTCAAAACCCAATGGAATCCATCCATTAGGTCTCATTTGAATAAAATAGAAATGATGAGGTTTCAAGCTTAACGGGAAACAACCGATCACACTTAATGTTCTTTGAAAAAAGGGCTTACGAAGTTTCCATGTAATTCTAAAATCAAGATTCCTTCTCCTCCATCCGTTGCATATGCTCATAGTTTAATCGCCAAGTGGTGGAATCGAGTCCAGAATCTAAAGATAACGACAGTTTCGAACCATGCCAACTACCAAGCTTTGTCCTCTAATGGAAAGGGAAAACCAAATTGTTCGTCATATCAATTATCAAATCCAACACCAACTCTACTTGCGTCTTTATCTAGAAAAGAAGAAGAAAAAAAAAACAGTCAAGGGTAATTCATAGTTTTGCCATTTTACATTTATATTCTTGTTGTTAATTTAAAGTTTTTTGTATTATTCTCATGACAACTTTTATGGTTTTTAGATTTTAATTACATATACCTTATAGTATATGAGAGAGATAACATAAATAGGAGAGAAAAATATGAAATGAAAAAAATAGAAGAAATTAATTTTTTTTAATGGGAAAGAGAATTATTATCATTTTTTTTGGGAACAAATATAATTTTTTCATCCATACGTGTTTATCTTTTTCCTATACCGGAAGTGTCCGAAAGTTACAATTTTTAAAAGGGTTTCATTTTTTCAACTTATTTTCTTTTCTCTAATTTTCTCTCTTCTTCAAGATGCTCATACTAAATTATAAATTAAAAAAATATAGGGTTATAAAATTTAAATTATAAAGGGATAAGTGGAACATTGATGAATATATATAATATAAAAGCAAGAATGAAGTATGTGTTAAAATAATTAATTAAGATCAAACACATAAAAAAAATTAGAATTCTCAATGATTTGTTTATTATAAATGCTTAGCGTTAACATAAATATAAAAAATATATATAGATTAAATTAAAAATATTATTTTATCTTTAATTAATAAATAAAATTATATAAATATTATTTAACAGTTTGAACAAATGTCCATCAATTGGAGTTTGGTTATTTTTTTTAAAAAAAAAATTATTATTATATCATTTTAAACATTGTCGTTCTTCAGCATGAAAATTCAGGATATACTCTTCATATTCAGCTAAATTATCTTAAACACATAAACTCTCGCTCACACTCTTTCATTCATACTTTTTGGATTGAGATTTTTTCATATTCTTAAAAATATAATAATTATGTTAATTCAATTTAAATAACTA
>Ga0325404_1001378_pt1 | contig 25749 bp, 14 predicted proteins | sample PopdelMetagenome_18_FD_205664 | JGI IMG/M metagenome (GOLD analysis project Ga0325404, IMG submission 205664) | Populus deltoides microbial communities from Bellville, Georgia, United States - Xylem-Control-R1 | ecosystem: Host-associated > Plants > Phyllosphere > Stem > Wood/Secondary xylem...
TGTTGTGAAGAGGAGAAGGGTCGGCGTGAAATGAATCAATTTAGGTTAAAAGATGGTTGTCAGTTGTTTTAAGAGTGAGAGAGAGAAGGAGTTGTCTTTGTTTTTTTTTTTTTTTTTTTTTTTTTTGTTGCTAGCTGAAAGGTGAAGGAGAGACCAAGTATGGTAACTGTTGAAGGTAGTCTTGATGACTGCTTCTAATCGCTAGTAGCAAGGAAACGATCACAGTAGGGAAAAAGCAGAAGAAGTTATTGGTCTGTTTTGGCTTTGTCAAAGTGAGGCAATGGTGGATGGTTAGATGAGCTTGTGGTTGAAGACTGTGGCAATGGAAGCTCCTGGAGTCAAACAATGAAAATTTTTTTATTGGGAGTGAAGAAAGGTTGATTTGCTCACGGAGAGGAGTGCATGGCTTCTGGTTTAGATCTGGTTTGGTTTTTTAAACAAAAACTAGTATTAGTTTTTTTGGTTTGACTTAATTTTTTTAGTTTGTTTCATTTTTTTATTTAAGTTTAATTCAGTTTTTTTAATTTTAAACTTATAAAATCAAAACTAAACCAATTATTTTTTTAAAATTTTAATTAATTTAATCATTTTTTTTTTCGATCAACTTCAAGAATTCTATGTGCATTGCACGTTACATCAACTAATTAATTAATATATCAATGTTTATCAGGAGAGGTGAGAGTAAGACCCTGCTTTTAAAGGGTTCCTTTTATCAAAGGACATGATGCGGCGTGTGTACGGATATTGAATCTAATCTTTTACCATCTTGTTTTCGTAATTAATTAATCTTGAAAAAGGTAAGAAAATAATAAAAAATTAAAAAGGAGGATAAAAAATTAAAAAGAAAGTAGAAAACTTGGAACATCCCAAGAAGATTGAAATAACCATAAATTAGAAAAAGTAAAAATAAAAAATGTCATATAAAACGTATTTCACTGGCATAGATATATTTCTTTTTTACTTTTGATGCATAAGAAGGATATAAACATAACTTTTGACTTCAATAAAAAATTATAAAATTAAGTCGAAATTTCTCTTTAACCAAAAACTAAATTTTTTATTTTTTAATTATTGATCTAAACTTATAATACCTCCATTCAAAAAAGTTGTTTTGCATATATTTTTTTTCAAATATACTTTTAACTTAGCTATATCTAGCAGAAGTTATTAAAAATGATTTTTAAGTTATGATTCAAGGTCAAAATTTATTATGTAAGACATAATGTTACTAATTAGATTCTGTTTGAAAACACAGTGTAAATTGCATTCCCTAAAAATTCAAATATTTTTTTTATTAAGAATTAATTTTTTTTTGTTTTGAATCGTTTCGATGTGCTGATTTTAAAAATAATTTTTAAAAAATAAAAAATATTATTTTAATACATTTCGGCATGAAAAATACTTTGAAAAGCAACCATAACTACATTTACAAACACGCTTTTGAGAATTAAATGTCTTGGATGGAAATTTGAGTTGAAAACGGATTTGGATTGGAATTGAGTTTATATAAAAAGAGGATACACATTTTGACACATTAAAACTCTTATTATAAAAATTGTGCAAATCATTTACGTGTGGGCCAAAGTAAAAAAGAATAATCATTTACGTTTTGCACCTAATTTTTTACTCCAATCATTTTTCATGATGAAGTTCCTTTTTTCTAAGAGCACTATTTCAACCAACAATCAATTAATTTTTATTAACGATAATATCAAATGGAAATGGTCATCACGTGGCAAGATTTTAAGATTGATTAGTGTATTAAACTTAGTCTTAAATAACAATATTTCTTTTAATATCTATATATCATCACAATATTGTTTCGTAAATAATTTGATAACATATATATCTTGCTTGCTCTTTTCAGTTGTTTGCTTGAATTAACACCATATTTAGCTGCAAAGTTAAAATGTCTATATATATATATATATATACATACATACACACACATTATCTAGATGACGACGAATTAAGATAATATTTTAATTTTTTTTTTAAAAGAACTATATGTTATTGTACTTTATAAATTAGTAAGGGAATGATTTTAGTTAGTGGAGAGTTAAGTCGTATCTAATTAGAATTTAAGCTTTGCTATGAGGTCAACTGTAACTGTCATTATTGCCTATGGGTGAATTTGGTCCTTGTTTTACGTTAGGTAGCACATAGCATTGCTTATTACAAGTAATTGGGACAAACATTCGAGATACAATGTTTTTTTCATTTTGCTCTCATCTTTATGATCTTTCCATGGCAACATATATCTTTTCCAAATTTATTACGGGTACATAGGTCTTTTTGTCTTTTCTTAGAATAATATAACTACCAAAGAAATCCTATAGTAAAAAAAAAATTATTTAAAGGGGTTTTATGGCAATTTTAATTTTTACTGCACAATAAAATGATGAAATCACCCCTAGGTCAAGAAAACTGAAATATATAGATTCAAAAACCCATAGTCAAATCGACTCATCTTAAGAAAGCTAAGATCAATTATGGAATTAAGCTTGACACAATGATAACTTACACCGATACACCAAGATTATAAGTAATTGAACCCTCACTCAACACCTAGAAAGAGACATGAATGAGAAGTATAGAAGATATAATGAAGCCTGGTTAATGTTTTGATAAGTCAGAGTAGTTCAATGAAGAATAAAAAAGTATGAGCAAAACTTCTCATACACAATAATAATTGTTGAAATCAAAGTTTGTAAAAAAAAAAACCCTCTAAATACAAACTAAATAACTCTATTTATAATATGTGAAAATGTCTTCAGCAATATTGGAAATATAATAAAAAAAATTATAAATCAATTAGAAAACTAATACAATCCTCACTAAATAGCTTTTGGATCTTATTGCAAGACCTTATCAATGTTTGATTTCCTTGAAATTTTAACCAGTATTAAATAAGACCTCTGTAAACTTCTGGTAAAACTTCAGCTCGATCCAACAGTCAAATAAAAAATTATGCTTATTAAAGTAAAACTATGCATTTGAAAAAATAAACCCGAAACTGCCTCTAATGCTAAAATTAGTTAGCTCACTATTGTGAAATTATTAGGCCTATGCTATAGGTGTAGGTCTTTGTTAGCTTTGAATGCATATTACTCATCTTTTTTTTTTTGTGTTTGTCGCCTCGTATTCTCATAGAGAGCCTTTACTACTCGTGCTTTTTTATTGTCATAAAAATTAACCATTTCATCTATAGGTAAAGAAAACAAATCCAAAGAAGTCAAAGTATTAAAATCATAAACAATATCAAAAAGAGAATAATCAATAGTGGAATGCATACTCTTATTACAAGCAAATTCAATAAATGATAGACAATCTTCTTGATTTCTCAAATTCTTTTGAATGATAGTTCTTAACAATATAGTTAAGTCCTGTCAATTACATTAGTTTGACTATCTATTTGTGGATGATAAATAATAGAAATAACAATTGTTTTCATAATTTCCTCCACACAACCTTCTAAAAGTAGCTAAATAAATTAATTCAAACCCCCAGTCTAAAATAAAAATATAATAAATAAGAGAAATAAATAAAGTAGTGTAACAAATTGGAAAATATTTCCAATGGTAATTATTTAAATGGATATTAAAAAGTGGATTAAACAATAAGAAAGTTGGGCGTTATATTAAAATTTGTTAAATGAATGGGGAGCAAAATAAAGGACATTAAAATCCTCGGTGTTTAATTTGTAAATAGGCAAAATAAAAGGTATAAATACCCTTTTTTTCTCTCCTCAAGGCCGACAACTTGGTTTAAGAGAGGGAGTTAGGGTTTTTGAATTTTTCCCTTCAAGTTTCTTGATAAATCTTTTAAAGAGTAGTGGTTTAAGGAAATCAAAATGGCTAGAGAGTGACAAAAGAGGGAAAGTGAGTGATTTTAAAGGGTTTAAAATCTTGGAATTTACATTTTGGTGTTAGAGAGAGAGAAAAGCAAAAGTGAAAGGAAGCTTGAATTTCTTCCAAATCTCTCTTTAATTCTTTGTTGTTTTAAAGTAAGAACAACCTTTATTGTATTTGTTTTTGAAAACTTAGCATATTGAGGTTTAAAGTGATGTTTGTGCATTATAGAAAAATGAATTTTTATGGTTGTTATAATTGTAAGGACATATTTTTCTTGTTAGAATCAAATTTAGAAGCATGAATAAAGATTGGGTAAGTTGAAAAATTGTACAAATTTGAAGGAAAAACCATTCCCTTCTAAGAATGCATGTTCAACTGGAGAAAGAGAGTAGGAGGAGGGAACTTTGTTTAAGTTTCTGATAAAATTGATGGGTTTATGGGTTTAATTGAGCTAATTATAATTGAATAGGTTGAAATTGGATACTTAATGATGAAACAAAAGGAAAATCCCTTAGAGCGACCAAGTGTAGAATTTGGGAGAAAAATTGAAAAAATAGTAATGAAGTCTATAAATGGTAAATTATTTTGTAGTATTAGATTTATAACAAGAAATGTAGAATTATAGTGTTTTACTTATTGAAACTTATGTATGTATGTATGGAAGTTTTAAATGTGACGTTGGATACTTATTGTAAGAAAAATATAGAAATTGTGAAGTTGTGAATATATATAAGAAATGTGAACATGAATGTAGTCACCCATTGGAAATTGTTGAAAACTTATTGGATAAAGAGCAAGGCAACATAGGGTCTCTAATTGTGTTTATGGGAATATTGATAGTATTGGTTATGGTATTATAGGGGACATCACTACAGGAAGGCCATAGACGAGGGTGTAAGACATTCACATGTAGCAAGTTGGTACATCGATGCCTAAAATAAATAATTTAGCAATGCATTCTTTCTTTTCGGTTATTTATTATTCTGCATTGAATGAATTTCAAGAGAATAAATTGCATAAAAAATTGATAAATAAAGTGAACATGAAAAAAGAAAATTTGATTAGTCATCCAAAGAACTTATAGACCAATGATATTAGCAAAATTAATATCGACAATAATAAAATCTTCATGATAAAAGAAAATAATTTATAAAAAGAAAAGTATAGAATTAACTTGTCATTTAAAGTAAGAATGATAAATGATAGTAGCGATGTAAATATTAGCATGATTTTGATTGGATATTTTAGGAATTAGAAACAATTGACATTGGTTGGATCAATGTCGGCATGAAAGGATTAATAAGATGGAAAGTCAACTAATGATATAGAAAGCCTCGATATTAGCAAAATGTGATCAATCATCCAAAAAGGGAGACCAATGATATCAGCAAAGAGAATTAGCTAATATCAACATAAATTGATTAGTCAGTTAAAAAAATGTGACTAATAATAACAATGAATATTATTACCAGCATGGATTAATTTTAGGTGAAGGTAATTAATGATATCATGGGTATTGATATCATCATAAATTTATTAATCACTCGAGAAAAGATGACTAATGATAACGATGAATATCGTTGTTGACATGAATTAATTACTATGTGAGGATAATTAATGATGTCATGGGTATTGATATCATCATAAATTTATTAATCACTCGAGAAAAGATGACTAATGATAACGATGAATATCGTTGTTGATATGAATTAATTACTAGATGAGAATAATTAATAATGTCATGGGTATTGATATCATCATAAATTGACTAGTCACTTGAGAAAAGATGATTAATAATAACGATGAATATCATTGCCAACATGTATTAATTACCAGATGAAGGTAATTAATGATATCATGGGTATTGTTATCGGATAAATTTATTAGTCACTCGAGAAAAGGTACTAATGATAACGATGAATAACATTGTCGGTATGGATTAATTACCAGGAGAGGGTAATTAGTAATATCATAAGTATTGATATCGGTATAAATTCAATTATTACGTGAGAAATGGTAACTAATGATAACAATTAATATCATTGTCAGCACATATAAATTACCCAGTAGAATAATCAATGGTATAATGAGTATTGATATCGATATAAAATGATAATAAAAAGGGGTTTTGTTGTGATATAATAATAAGTGAAACATTGATTAATTCTAAGATTGAGAATAATTAGTGACTAATGGGATATAAAATTATTTTAGTAAATATTTTCTAAGGCCAATACTTTTGTTAGATTAATTATATATATGCTCCATGTTATGGGTTTTTTCCGGACTCGTCCTAAATAGAGAAAATTATGCTTTTGACCTTCTTTTGTTATAGTTAGGAAGTAATATAACTTCATTTTAGATTATTGTATTAAAGTATTAAAATTTAGTAAATTAATGACAATATGTACCTTTGGTTATAGTTAGGTAGTAATATAACTTCATTTTGGATTATCATATTGAAATCTTAAAACTTAGCAAATTAATGACAATATGAATGTTGAACTTACGAATAACTTTCTAGTTTATATGTGATGACATGTAATTTATTAGTTAATACTTTTTAATTAGATAAAATGTGATATTTTTATATTTTCCCTTAATTTGTTATATTTTTTCTAATTTTGAAAGATAATTAATAATACAATGTAACTATTTTGTGTTATGTAATGAATATAAATGGAATACGATAATGGATATAATTTATTTAAGATTGTGGTGATCACTGGAAAAATATCCACGATGATTAAATTATGTGATAGAAGATGATTGATATAATAATTGATGATGTCGATAACTTGATAACGTTACCAAATAGGGGAAATGTTGTTGGATTTTTAGTAGAATAATAAAACAAATCCATGTCTAACTTTATATTAATGTGTATATTTAATCTTGGAAATTAAAAATTAGGGTTTTTACTGTAACACCCTGCACTTTCCCGCATATTTATACTTAAATCCATTGATCATGTACATAAAATTCAAGTAATCTATTTTATAATAAAAATAATAATAGCAACCTCAACTCACCTTCCAACAATTTCATCAATTACTACAATGGTATAAAATTCATTTCCACACATTTCTAATTAAAACACTTATTAAATTATATACATATAATTTGTTGTTAAGGTAATCATTTGAAAATATAAGAATCCTTTCGTCGGTGACACTCTAAAAGAAATTGAGATCTTCAAGGAAAAACAAATATACCACATAATTAATATAAGTCATCACTCAATATTATCCATAAAATTTACCATTAGAACTTTTATTAACTTAAACACAACAAATCAATTCATACATATGCATATCTATTAGCCGAATATTTAAATCAACTATAGAATTTATCACTCCATTATGATCTATTCTCAAATAATTTTATTCCATACAACTTCATAATTTCTTTCAATAGTTATCTAAAACATTATGTTTTTCTTCCTTCATCCTCGATGATATACCATCATAATCCTCATCTTTTCTAATTCAAATTCCTTCAATTTTGGGCTTTATAGTTCGTTTTATTATAAAGGTGAGTGGTTATTTAATTCCAACAAGAAACTCATTAGTAATTAAACATATCAATAATTTTCTTATTTTAAAATCTTTAAATATTCAATTGATTTTATGAAATTATCATAATTTCTCTATCCAATAACCATATTTAGGTTCCAAATAATCAATTTATATTTTTCTAACTTGATAGTTGGTGATGCATTTGTAGCTCTCTATCAACCATTGATTCACTTTTAATAACAATAGCTTAATATCTTTGATATCCAATATTTTGCAATTCATTTTATACTCACCTAGTGCTGTCAACTTAACTATGGATGCAATAATCCAATAATACCTATAGTTCATACTCCGATCTAATTATGGATTCTTTAATCTATTTAATCCTCTCAACATTCATGAATAATTCATTTACTTTAGCAACTATGTTTTTTTTTTTAAACAAAATACCTATCTCAATTTCAACATTTGGTGACATATTTATACTCTTTTAATATTATTTGTATCGCTACCGAAATTTCAGCAGAGTTTCTCTTTAAATAAGACGTTCATAAATTTTCTCAAGGTGTATATCCAATTCAATCATCCTAGTTCTTATTCTAACGTGGCTTCATGGCAACCACAAGACTACCTCATTAACCTTAACCAATCTTCCAAAATTCTATAAAATTCCATATTAAACGATAAAATTAACATACAAGACAATTAAAATTATAATAATAAATAACGGTTAAATACTCCAGTTAAAGTTTTTATACATCTCTAAATAACATTATTTAATATACATGTAACAGTCTCAATTACTAGGACAAACAAGCAAACATGTTTATGAAAACATGGATTTTTTTTATATTGATAATTTACCAAAATTCCGGTAGAGTCTCCCATGTACTGAGAGATCTTAACTTATCAACTTTGTCCTGCTACACTTTTATTCACATTTTCCATTTCCAATCCAATCATCGTGGATCTCAAACCATATCAATGATACCCATGATATTACCAAAGTCTACAGAAATATGCTCACAAGTAATTATGCATTTTAAGAAAACTTAAAACTACAACATATGTATATGTATATTATACCTAGTCTATGATAATAAAAGTAAAATTGGAGGAGGACTAGTTCTGATGCGAATGAGATGGCCATGAAGAATGCAACAAATCATTATAAGTAATGAAATAACTATAAATAATAACTATTACATTGGAAAATATCACTACATTGCCTTTTCTTGTTTCAAACCAGCACTTAAAATATTATTCCACAAATATTGATTCCCTCTTATTGCATTTTCTCCCATACTCCTCATATTATCCTCAATCTTCTAGTACTTGAACAAAATTCGTAACGTCAACATCAATTACTAATAAATAACATTTCCCATCACCTTAAAAATGATCAATCAAGAGTATGTTAATACCAAATCATTAGTATTATTTGATATCATTCCTTAGATATTTAATCCAAATTTTGGAAATATGTTGATGTCAAAGTACCCTTTTTATATCATCAGCTTTCCCTATTTCCCAAGAACATTGAATCAAGTTCATTTTCGTTCTCTCAATCCTTTAGGTTATATTAATGCTGATAAATCTCATTAGCACTATTACTCTCCCTTACTCGGGATCGACTAATCAAATTCGAGGTAATGTCAATATCACATGACCCATTAATATCATTAACTATCTGAACTCAAAATAGCTAATCCATTCCTTTTAGGTACTTTAATTCATCAATCGGTAATGTCAATGTCAAGGTATTCCTTTGATATCATTAGCTTTCCCTATTTCCCAGGAATAGCTAATCAACTTCATTTTTGTTCTTCCAATCCTTTTAGGCTATGCCAATACTAATAAATCTTATTAGTATCATTAGTCTCCCTTACTAGAGATCAACTAATCTAATTCAAAGTAATGTTGATATCAATATGAACCATTGATATCATTAGCTATTCGAACTCGGAATAGCTAATCAATTCCTTTCAGGTACTTTAATTCATCAATCGATAATGTCGATTTCAAGAACCCCTTGACATCATTAACCTTCATTCCAGAAGTAGGTAATCAAGTTTCATATAAAGTCAATATCAATACAATCCATTGATATCATTAGCTATTCAAACTCAGAATAGCTAATCAAATCATGTGAGATACTTTAATTTATTATTCATTAAAATTGATGTCAAAAGCCCTTTGACATTATTAACCTCTATTCCATGAGCAACTAATCAGGTTATTCATCTAGGTTCTTTCTTTCTCTCCTTTATTCACTCATTATTTATTTTACATATTGGCACATAATACACAATGAGTAAATTCTAACAATATTAACAATGCAATAATTTACCAATTTATAGGTGTTAGGCACCTACCTGTTGTTTGAGCTTTAATCGTGATTCCATAATGCCTTCCTAATACCGCAACCTCTCTTGTACCAATAAAGATTTCATCATCCTCTCCCATTTAACCCGTATTGAAAATTCCATTTCAACTTCTCATTTTCATCTTATCATGGTCGACCATTGACTTAACATAATACAAAGTTTTCTTTGTAATTTGTCTCAATTTTCTTTAATTTATGACTAATTGCATATCTTTTAAACCACAACCTAATCATATTAAAAATTAACATTATAATTGTGTGATCACAACATTCCTTCATCAAAGTACATGGATCATTCAACCATATTCAATTTCAATAATCATATAAATTATGCTACAATTTATAAATATACACAATCATAAATATTAAACCCATTTAAATTCATCCTTCCATTATTTCTTACTTGGTCGGCTCTTTTGGCCATTAATTCACCAAGTTTCCTACTTCAATAACAAACAATTTCATATAATTTTAAAGTTATTCTAACCCATTTACATGATTTCACAAGTAATTTGTAATTCCTTAAAAATCATTTAAAAACCTAATTAAGTAAGAATTTTAAATTTAGCACTAACATGCTAACCACTTATATTAATGAAAGCATTAAGGATTAAAGGTCCATTACCAACCAAGATGGATGTTTAAATCTTTCCTTAGCAAACTGATGTTTCCAATTTCTCCTTCCTCCTCCAAGCTTCTCTCCTTTTCTCTTTCTCCAGCCATCTCTCTCTCTCTCTCTCTCTCTCTCTCTCTCTCTCTCTCTCTCTCCCCCTTCCTTTTCCCCTAAGACTCTCAACCTCTCTGTAATATCCCAAATCGACGGGTGAGGAGTTAGTTGCTGGCCTTATTAGTAGTGCTGGTTGCTAACTTGTCAGACGCGTTTTTGGACCATGCGTGGCCGCCAAGAACAAATCCGTAAGGGCGATAAGACCCAAAACGGATAATATTTGGCAGGTTGGGCCGAACTGTTACATTTGGTATCAGAGCCGACCTCACTGATTGTACGGTTGTGCCGACGGGGTCGTCGGGCTCTTTAAGAGGGGTTGGATTGTAATATCCCACATCAGCGGGTGAGGAGTTGGTTGCTGGCCTTATTAGTAGTGTTGGTTGCTAACTTATCAGACGCGTTTTGGGGCCATGCATGGTCGCCAAGAACAAATCCGTAAGGGCGGTAAGGCCCAAAACGGACAATATCCGGTAGGTTGGGTCGGGCAGTTACACTCTCTCTCCCTTCCTTCATAGCTGCACGCCAGTTTTTAAAGGGGAAGGGAAGAGTTTTTGGCTCAATTCCAATTTTACCCTTATTGTTTATATGTTATTTTACATTAACTCCAGCACTATCACAGGGCATTTCTAAACTCCGATGGACTTAAGATTTTAACCTAATGTAAAGTAACATGTCAGAAGTTTACTAGTAAAATTTTAGCATGATCCAATAGTCGTATTGAACGTATGTTTGTTAGTGTAAAACTAGTCCAAAGATGATTTTTACACCAAAATCTGAATATATATAATAATAAAAAAACCAATTTGAAAAGACAATGCCTTACTATTTTTATCTTCAAGGCTAAATTTGTAATTTTATTGTATATTAAAATATGAAATACCCGAAAAGACCATTTACTAGAGTTAAATTATTTTTTTGCTTTTAAGGATAGCTATGTTATTTTACTGTCCATAAACATTATAAAAGACAATAAAACCCTTAAACAATTATCAAGCAGTAAATTCACCAAGTGAAAAATATCATTTTACTCCTGAAAGGCAATTACTGGGAGTTTTGTTAAGAGTAAAACTATTATTTTACTATTTCAATTCACAGTAAATAAAAATATATTTGCCGTGAAAACCCTACGCAGGTTGGCTTTTCTTTGAATGCTGAGGGAGTTATTATATGAGATTTGAATACTCAACTATTAACCACGGAATTAATTAATTTTTTTTTGTTGGTTTTAAATGAGAAGTATTAAATATATAGTTTAACAATAAAACAGGTCATATTAAAAGCATATTAAGCACAAAGAAATCGGATCAACAAAAAAAAATCAGGCCGAGGAATACCGCAGGTCAGAAGCCCATAAAATAAATATATAAAAAGAAAATATCGGAGCGTTTGAGTAGGGTTGGGTTAGGTCTGGAGAGGGAAAGAGGGATCAGATGGCGAAGTTCAATGTAGTGCAGAAGAGAAGAAGAGCACAAATAGCCGAGAACAAAAGAGCAATACACGGAGACCCATTAACTAAAAAGCTTAAGATCAAACCTCAGCCCCACTCTGTCTCTGGAAAGCGCAAGCGCAAGCTCTTAAAAAATTGGCGGCGAGTATGTTTTCCTTTTCTTTCCGTTTTCTTCAATTACTCTCAACAACTCTCTCTGTATAGTTTGGATTTTTGTTTTTTTTCTTGTGATTATTTGCAGGAGCAGAAGGAGGCTGTAGACAAGGGTTTGGTCACTATGCAAGACGTCGAAATGACTTTTGCGCAAGGTTTTTCTTCTTTTTTTGAGTTTTGTGTGATATGGATTTTTTTTATGGTTAATTACTCCTTCAAGTTGAAGGGACTGGAATTAGTGGTAATGTTTTTTGACATTTTGATTACAATTAGTATCGACCGAGAAAAGCGATCAGATGATATGTGATGATTATGCATTTTTCAAAGCAAAGCAAATTATACTTTTTTTCAATAAGTTGATTGTATCTTCTGCCCGCATAATCAAAGCATTTTCTTTTCGGTATTTAATGATTTTACGTGCTTCCTTTCCGTTCTTGTCTGCAGATTTAAAGCCACCACTGGCTTAACAACCTATGGGGCTATGATATTGCTACCGAGTTATTTATTTATTTACTGGGGGTGTTAGGTGAAAAACAAATTTAGTGGGTTTAGGTTCTAGTGGGAATTTTTACCATACAATAGTTTTGTTGTCTTGATGTAAATTTTTGTAGTGTCTGTGCTTCAGCAACCAGTGTATTTTTATTTTGTCAAAAGCCAGGAACAATAGACTGTATGGAAGAGGATAAAGTAACAATAAAATTATGCTAGTCAGATGGAAGTTTTTGAAATTAAATCTGTTAAGAGTTAGGCCATTTATTTTAATCCGTAATGATAAAACCATACAATGAGGGCAATACAATCCCTTTTCAGGTTTTAGAAGCTATTTAAAAGTTTTCTGGTCATAGCTCGTAATTACTTATTGAGGTGTTGAAATTTACATGGAAGTAAAATACCATTAGAAACATAGGAAAATTTTGATATCAATGTTGGCTACCCGTAAAAGCAATATAGATATTCCATTCTTAAAAAAAAAAAAAAAACAAAGATATTCCTAAGAATTCCTATTCTTGTGGGGTAAATTTGGCTTAATAACAATATGAGAAAATCTTGGACTGGGGATTCTCAGCACCTGCACTGTTTTATTAAGTGAATACTTCTCCACATTTACCATTCTGGATAAAGTCAAGTTTCCGTCTGGACCTGCAGAGCATAGTTGTTAAAAATCCCTTGACAAGTGTTGTAGTTATTGCCACGTGATCTGTAATTTTTTTTGTAGCAATATTTGAACCATGGCATGTTAATTTAATTGAAACCATATTGAAGCTTTTGCAAGTGTTACTGACTTCAAGCTTGCATTGGTTTCTACTTAGGATATTATAATAAAGCTGATGCAAGTTAATTTCTCAGGTGAGGGCACGTCCAAAGATGTCAAGAGGACACCAGCAAAATTTAACAAGAAGGGCCTGAAGCTTAAGCAATTGAAGCTCAAAGGTAAGTCTCTGTTTGGCAATCGAAGTTGCATATTGCTGATGCCGAGTGATCTTGCACTTTGTGGTCATTTATTATTTTCATACTTTGATGTTGTGTAATTCTGTGACCCATGCTCTTTTGCTTCTCAATTCATAGGTAAGAACAAAACAAAGCCTAAGCCAGCTGCTGAAATTTCTGTGGATGCCATGGCAGAATGAGAAATATGAGGAAGCTGTGGTATGACAATAGCTGGTCTGTTTTTTGGAGGAAATAAGTGTAGAGACCTATTTGCCTTATCATGTGTACTCAGGTGTAAAATTTCTAGTCCAGAACTTTTGTTAGTTGGCTCTTTCATTTTATGACTGAAAAGTCATGGATCCGTATGAGTTTAGCTAGTAGTAAGGGGAAGGCCAGCGGAGTTTGAAACTCTGAAATGAATTTGTTATGATGCTACAGATTGTTTATTAGGTATCTTCCATGCGCTAAGGATATTTTTATATTGCTGTAACAATATTTTTCAACTAGCATTGAATTGAATTTTGTTGCTATGCTGCCCCTGTTCCTTGGTTCTCCACTCGAGGGCTCGAACCCAAAAAATCAGAGTTGCATTATTTTTTAATTATACCGTATGAAATGCCATAAAAAGTAGTTCGGGTTGTTTTTATTCGAATAGATTTTAGGTTCGTAGAGTGATTTGAGGATTTTTGAGGTTGTAAATGTGTTTATTGAGGTTTCTAGATGTTTTTATGATGAAATTAGCTATTGTTTTATAAATAATTATGTAGTAATCTAATATATAAATTTTTGAAAGTGATTTTCACATTAAGAGAATAAATTATATAATTTTAAAATTTTTATATGATTTTCTCATATTTATTTATTTATATATTTTTTCATAAAGGTGTGTAGAAATAAAATTTTTTAATTTTTGAAGTAAACCTTGTTTTCACAGTCATGAAATAACAAAGAGAAAATTGATGTGGTGTAAAGCTATTTATAAATAAATTAGAGGGACATAGTGCTGTTGGCATGTTGATTTTGGCTGTGCATAATAATAGTGATATGGTGTTGGAGTCCATGTTAGGTGATATAATATCAAACTATGTGGATATCTTTTATATAAGAGGGTGAACCAGTCACTTTACATGGTGCTATCTGCATGCAATTATTGATAAATAACTTTGTGATTAGGGTGCCAACCATCAACTTACTGAGCTTCTTGACCTCTACTAAGATATCTTCTTTATATTTATTTGTTTGCCACACAAACGTTTCCAAGATAACAAAATACATCTCAATTAGGTCACTACTTGATTTTTTCAAGTCTTGAATTATAATTTCTTATATAAATTATATTATAGTTCTCAATTTTTAAAATTTATTTACAATCACGTCATACTTGATTAATTATCCAAGTCTAATTTCTTACCAATGATTCTTAATGTGTGTTATCCATTTAGTTTCTAATATATTTGCCAAAATATAAATCATAGTCATAAATAAAACAAGATTAAATAAACTAAATAATTTAACTTATTATCAATTTAACAAATTGATTGATTTATATTTGAAAATTAAGTGTAATGTCTAGCAAGATGTCATGATCTCTCAAATATTATGAAAGTCATATATGGTTTGACTTAACATTTTAGTGACAAGTTTCTCAGTATAATTATTATATTTTTATTTAAAATGTGTTGATTTAAATGTTTTGAGCATAGAATGTGTCTACTCTGTTAATTCATATTTATTATCAACTTTATAGTCATTGGTAAACAAGTTTTCATATCTTTCTAGTTTCTAATTGAGTTGCGTGGCAGCATAGAGAATTAATGAAAAAATATTTTGGTTAATGAAGAACCCAACAACTTTAGCTTAAGAAAAGGGGTGGCTTCATAATCTCACATTGATATGTGAACTTGGTGAGATTTTTCCTTTTTAACTAGCTATCTTCCTCATAAAATTGCTTGAAATCAATAATTATTATTCCTTTAATGGTTATGTGAAGTCTATCAACCAATTCGGAGTATGAACAATTATAAACAAGTCTTATTGTTCAGCCTCCTTCTAACCTTTTCTTTTTCAAGTTTTCTGATAATTTAGATTTATCCACCCCCTTATAATACTTACAGTAGAGAATTATTAGGCAATGAGATTAAGGTTTCCTTACTATAACACAACTTTATGAGGCATATATTTGCCTAGTAGCAAGTTGATGTAATATAATTATGCGAGGCTAGAAAGTTGGCTTGTTGTTATATGTATGTCTAAGAAATGGTTGACAAGTCATGAGCTAGAATGCCTAGATTAGGTTGTGTCTGTTGTTGTGTCTAATATGTTGGGAAGTACCCTCTTATAGGAGACATGCTCATTCTAACACCTTTACAAGAGTTCTTATTCTTGCAGGATTCCCTGAAATTCCCTCTTATGCATGTACTTCTATGTATTACCATGTCTATTTCGATGAAGTTTATTCTATTTTTGATATAACAATTAAGATATGACCTATGTGATTCAATTGACCACTACTATATTATTATAATAAGTCACGTTAGTTATGTAGTCCATCTTTATTTAAAGAGTCTTTATATCAACATTAAAGAGATTTATATACTAATAGTAATATGCTTCTTAAAAAGCAATCATGACTAGTTGGCTGAAATTTACCACATCTGGTTATGACTATTATTCAATGATATTTGATGTATAAAATGAATATGCATATAACTAGAATATAGGGAGATGATGGATTTTCAAGTTTTCATGTTTAAGGAGCCAACTTCTCTTCGTTGCTTATATTGATTATTTGTCTAATGCAATAGATATGAATTTAATTGTATTTTTGTTTGGATAATTGCTTTTAGAATAGATTTTAGGTCTTTGTACTACTAAGCATACCAATTTATTATGTTGTCAAATAATTATACATAGGACTAAACTTGCAAGGAAACAACAATTGCCTCTAATAAAATGAAGTGGAGATTTTAGACTTTGAACCCTCAATAAGGGTAATTTATTCTAAAAACACCGCCGTATAAAGAAAAAACATGATTTATAAGATAGAATGATTTTGCAAAAAAACTTAAGTATCAGGTAAATAATGCAATAAGAAAGCAATAACAAAAATAAGACCTTACAAAGAAAAAGAAAAAGATCAAATTGCATGATTTTGAATATGTAGTGTTGTCCATTATTTACAAATGGTATCTTAATTTATTTATATTGCTATTATAGTGTTTAAATCCTACTTACACATGTAATTTTAATCTTATACAAATATTGGTTTAAGATACAAGAATTTTTTTTTATAAAATCTTAATACAAGCTAAATTCATTTTCTATTAATATATGTGAATTTTCATCTAATCTTTGACTTCTTATTAGTTATTCTATTGAGGACTCTCACTATAAATAAGTATGTATCTCCTTGGTCGTGCTACATTAAAACTTTATGATTGGTTAATTACTTTTTCAACAATCATGGTTGATCAAGAACTCTTCTAGCTTGATTGATTCTTTTGATTCATGATCAATTTTAGTTTTTTATCCTTACTTTGTGGTAAACAATCATTGTTTTCATATTTGCCATGTGTATGTTTTTTTAGGCATAAACATTGTCAAATATTGAAATAACTTGAATACAAAAATCATCTTACTCTTTTATCACTAACTATGTGCCCTTTATTTTTCTCTTTTCTCTACCTCTTTTTAAGATTTTTTTTATAAGCCGCTACTATAAACCACCAACTAATAGCACAATCATCAAACTATATATTGAACTTGTAGGACAATAAAGATCTTGTGTTTTGTCCATGTTATGAGTTTGTTGTCATTGATGAAATTGATGATTTCGTTATAAGTGGTTTCATGCTTGTGTAGTTATGTAGGTGTTGACAATGGTTTGATAATGCAATATAAATAGGTGTGTGCAAAGATCAAGATGGTTATTAAAGTTGTATAATTTAGTTTTTAGGGGTTGGTTGATTTTGTTTGTATTTGTATCTAGTTAATTGGTTCAATTTGATGTTGTCACAAGTTATTAATTCTTATCTATGTGCAGATTGTTTTGTCAAATTAAATTAAATATCATTTTTTTTAATATTTGGCAAATTTCTTTCAATTTTATTCAATTTTTAATATTGTATTTGTTCTCAATCCTTTCTTCCAGCAATCTTTTTATCAACAATTATTTTTTAACTAAATAAATTTATTTAGTTATTCTATTATTTTTGTTATTATTCTTTCATAAAATAAAATAAATAAGAATCACAATTTTAAATTTTCTTTGATATTTGATCTAATAAGAGCATCCATGTTAACGTTAACATAACTTTTTAACTATAATAATTAACATGAAAAAGTTTTTATAAAGAATTCATGCTCTTCAAAAGGCTTTCTATTTTGATTTTATGAACAATATTTGCTATATTTAACGAGTAACTGTAATACTTTTTATTTATTATTAACAAATCATATTGCTTCTCTCTTTGTGTCTCTATAAAACCATTATGTTATCTCTTCTTTTTATGCTTGTTCATGAACTTATCTAGCTTTTTTTATGGGTTTTGCAATAATACTTTGATTGACGAGTTTGGAAAAAATAAAAGGATGACATAAGCAGAGGAGATCTTTGACCAAATAAAACTCCTAGGGGTTTCTAAAAATTTAATAACCTATAATACCCTTATTAATTTAGTGACCAAATAAATCTTTGAAAAATTCACCAAAATGCAAAATGAAAAATACATTATTTTCTTAAGAGTTATGAATTCCATTCACGAGAGGAGTTTTTAATGCTATTGAAAACTTATGTGACAACTTTTAACTTACTTATTTTACAAGTATTCTATATAAAATCAGAAGAATTACTGGGTCATAAATTAATTCTTATTTTACAAGGCATCATGCTTTAGTTCAGCAAGGATTCTTCAATCATTATTATTTTTGGGTATTTTTCACTATCATTTGTGGCAAAGTGTGAAAAATAATCTTAGATTATTTTTATTTTATTTTATTATTTTAAACCTTATTTTAATTATTCTAGGCTTTATTTAAGTTGGGTGCATGTCTGACCCATTAGTTTTTGGGTTTACATATAAATACTCTCATGTAAGGATTTTTATGAGTTGATGAATTTTTATCTAAGGTTGCCACATATTTTGTGCATTTTCCTCTTATGTGGTTGAATGATCCTCATACTAAGTTATTGATTATACTTCTTGTTTGTGTCTTGTTATAGGCGTAGGGCAAGAGTGATCAATTGCATATAACTTTGATTTTTCAAGGTAAGGTTTTCGTTGGGTCAAGTTACAAACTTTTTCTAAAACCTCAAATTAGCAATCTAAGAGATAATTCCGCATAAGTTTGGTATTAGAGTTAGGCTCCGAAATCAAGTTATATCTTTTTGAAAATTTTGTTTTCTTTGTGGTCCATAACTTTAGTTGTGTTTTTAATTTTTCTTCTTCTCTTTGTGCTTTCAATATCTCAGTACCAAAAACAAATCAGTAATATAAAAAGTGAAAAAAAACAAGAAGAAGAATAAATGTTATTCAAGCTAGTTTCAATTTTACCATGAAAACACAAGTAATAGAGAAACCAAATCAAACCATCTTGAAATTACTTCAAAATTGATATATTGGTTATTTATGGTGAAGTCGTACTATATATTAAACTTGGGCTTTTTCTAATATCATTTGATTGAGGTTTCAATCATGAGTTAAATTCTGCAGCAAACCAATCATATATGAGTTTTCGATACCTAGGCAAAAAAAAAATGATCTATAAACTGAGATGTGTTGTTTATTAGGTATAAGGGTACTTGATTAGTACTTAAAAGTGCATTTTTATCAAGGTTTTATATCATCATTTTACACTTAAAGTATCAATAACTCCTTAACTAGAGCATATTTTATAATAACATGTCTAATAATATAAGATACCTTTAATTTATGGTAAATGTTCATCTTAAATACAGATGTATCACATAAATCAAAGGATTGATTGATGAGTTTAACTACTGAAATTGAGAAGACAAAGAGAGGGCTAAGCTTAAAAAAAAGATGCTGGTTCAGTCCAAACTGAAACACCATTCGGTTATTGGATCATAACTGGAGCTGTAGAACTTGGATTTAGGTTTAGTTTATATGTAAGGAAAGCTAAGATATAGGCCTAAAACTTTCATTAAGAGTCCAAGATTCAAAATGACTGTTTTCAAGTTCAAATTGTAACAACAACGGAGAAGTCAGAATCTGTCCTGTAGTCCAAACACTGTTCAGTGTTCAAGCCATATCTCGAGTTCTAAAAGTCCAAATATACCGATTCTTATTTTTTTAGAAAGCTGAGACAATTTCCTAGAACTTTCATGCATACTATCTGTTCAAATTTTGATGTTAGCAATGATGTTTTGTTTAGACAAGAAGATAAGGATTGTCACCAAGTCAAGATATGGCCACCCACTCAACAATTAGTCATCAAATCAATAGTTCTGAATTTTGGCCTATAAAAGGAGGCATTTTCCATGCATTTAGGCATCTTGGTTTTTAGATCAAGATCATGTTCTTGCTCTCTCTTTATATTTTTGCAATGCTTAAGTTTTGCTTTCATTAATCTCTTGTTTATGCCTTTCATTTCCTTTATTATAATTATATAATCATGTTCTCATATTGTTTATCTATGTTTCTCTTATTCATAATATTCAGCTTAGTTTATTATGTCAAAGTGAAAAGGTTAAACATTAGTGTAAGAATAAGTATAGTATAAACTGAACATGGACTTTAATGTTTGATACCAACATGTTTTGTATTTGTTATCTTGTTCACTCTTAATACTTTGCTTGTTAAATGGTTAATCTAGATTTATATTGTATAACCCTTGCTACAACAAATACTTAGCACTTTCATAACCTAACCGTATGGTATAACTAACACCTGTGCTATGAAAGGAACTTGATTTGTTGTTAGCATAAGTTATAATCATGAATACCTGACAACATTTACAAGTATTAGAATTATTCGAATAAGATATCTAATGTAATCATGTTAACAATTTATAATCCGATTGGAACCTCCTTTGTGTGTGGTTTCCAGTTGAGTAATAAAAAGAGTTTATACTATACTTGTTTGAAATACCATTAGTGGATCCTCTAACATTGATAATTATTTTATATTTGTTTAAATCCTTACATCAATATCATATCTAAAAGCTCTCTTCAATTCCCTTTCTGTTATTATCTATTTTTTTATTTGTAGTTTATACAGTTAACCTCCCTATGGTTCGACCCCAGTCTTGCCGGGTTATTTATTACTTCAACACTCCTACACTTAGGAGAAAACATCAACTCTTTGATCATGTCAGTACTACATATAAAATTTGAGGTTGTTCCAATATCATTGGTTAGGGTTTCAATTCTAATACTTAAAATTTAAATTTGCATCAAGTTATAAAAACGTGTTTGCTACTATTTTTTTACATGTTTAATTTATTTATATTATATTTGGGTTATTTAGGAGTCAAATAAGTGTTATTATTATTATTATTATTTCCATTTTATTTCGAGTCTTTGTATCGTCTATATTTTGTACAAATTCGTTTTGCTACTCACGAGATCATAATTGTAGTTTTGTTTTGCTTGTTTTTAGTATCTTATTGATTCTTAAGTCACTTTATATATATTTGGATTGTGTTATGATAACCATTAACTTTGTTTCATTGATTTTCAGTTCCGAATGAACCGTAAGAAGGTGAGCTGAAAGGTAAAAGGCCTAGTGAGAACAATTGAATGAAAAACCTTGAATTGTGTGAGATACGAGAGTTGTGAGGATATATTTTTCTTATTGGTAATCAATTTTTATAGATTTAAATATGTTTGAAAATAATGAGCCCGCAACACCAAAAGCAAATAACACTTTTCAGATGCAAACTTTTGCTCAATAACTTAAGCTACTGACTAAGGAGATGAAAGATATGAAAAATGAGATGGATTCGATGAGACAATAAAATAGTAGGATGGATGGATTGAGAATGAAGGCTGATTGGAGAGGAAACACTATCGGAAGGGCTTACAAAATGTTAAAACTAAATTTGTTGATTTTGTGAATGAAAATTCAGATGTAGATGATGATGACCATGCCTTTACATCCTTGGATAATAGAGATTGATTTGGGCAGAATCAAAGTTGAAAGAATGTTAGTTTCGGCTGGGGTGGAACTTTAGCCAGAAAAAGATCTTCTATATGTTTCTATATACAAAACAAGGTGTGTAGTTTGATTATAGATCGTAGGAGTTATGCTAATATAGCTAGTACTACCCTTGTAAGTAAACTGAACTTGTATATGATTAAGCATAATAGACCTTATATGTTGTAATTGTCAAATGATTGTAGTGAGGTGAAAGTGACTAAACATATCTTAGTTCTGTTTTCAATTAGGAAGTATGTTGACAAAGTTATATGTGAGATAGTTCCAATGCATGCAAGTCATATCTTGTTGGGGAAACCTTGATAATTTGATAGGAAGGTAAGGTATAATGATTTTAAAAATAGGTATTCTCTTAAGAATTATTAAAATTATTATCCTACTATATTATTGTCACATATACAGGTTTATGAAGACTAATTGAAATTGAAAAAAAAAGTGAAGATGAAATACTAATACAACAATGTGAGGTCGTGGTTACCATATATATATATATATATATGAAAATAGTTTGTAAGACGTGCATATCTGAAATTATTATCAGCTACTATTTTCATATAGTGTTGTTGGAGGCAAAAGTTGGCAAAAAAAAGAGTTTTGAAAGCTTAAACAAGACCAATTAAAGCTAAAAAGAGAAAACAAAATCGAGGAGATAGATAAACCATATGAGGTTGTGAGTTTTAAGAGTGAAAATAAAGTAAGTCTTAAAGAATAAATAAGAGAGGAGAGAAAAGACTTAGATTCAACAATAGGAGAAAAAAGTCAATTGAAGTCGAGAGTAGAGAGAAGAAAATAAGGATGGGAAAAGAAGAGAGAGTAAAAAATATAGGTAAACACTTAAGTTTCTATACAAAAAAGAGTGAGATCAAGAGTTCTTATTTTTCTTACATGCCTTTGATTTTACTTGTGTATAAGAAGGCATGTCTTAACATTAATAATCTCGATTTTTTTATTTCTAGTGTTGTTATATCTTTGTTATAGGATTTTGAGGGTGATGTAGGATAATCAAATTTGGATTTGAGCTTAATTTGTTCTACTATGCAACTTTATACCAATAAACATAATTTTATATTCGACCAATGAATCAAACTAAAATTTTACCATAAGTTTTCAGAGATCTTTTTTTTTTTTTTTATCTTGTGTTAAAATTTTAGGATGATCAAAGTTTATTAAGGGTTTTTTTATAAAGTGTTGAAGTTGTTACCAGATCTTGCTATGTATTTTCTGATGAGATCCATAATAGTTTGCCATTAATAAATGATGCAATCAATAATAATATGGTAAATTATAAACATTATATCCCTATACTTGATGATATTCTTTAGGAGTTGCATGGATTTTATGTGTTTAGTAAGATTGATTTGAAAATTAGTTATCATCAAATTAAGATGAAAGAAGGGGATAAAGAGAAAAAATAACTTTAAGACTAGATGTGGATTGTTTAAATGGTTAGTCATGTTATTTAGTCTTACTATTGCACATAGTAATTTAATGAGATTGATGAATCATATATTGTGTGCATTCATATGTAACTTTGTTGTTGATTACTTTGATGATATTCATAGTAAGAATCTAGGTGAGCATATTGAGCATTTATGATTTTTGTTTAATATGTTACAAAAGAAATCATTATATGATAATCTATTAAATTGTGAAAATTATTCATAATTTAAAATAGTTTATGGTTTAACTTTACTGGATTTGATTTCTTTATTTGTTGATGAAAGAGTTAGACTTGATGACGATAGAAAAACATAGGTGATGAAAGCATTGCTTAAGAATATACAACAACATATTGAGAAAAAGAATGAGAAGTATGCATTCCAAGAAAACAAAAGATGAAAAAGGATTGTCAACTAGGAGATTGAGTTTGGGTGCATATGCATAAATAAAGATCTCCTAGACATATAAAATCAAAGTTGATGCTTATATAAAATGATTCATTTAGATTCCTTGAAGGAGTCAATTCCTACGAAGTGGATCTATAAGATGAGTATAATATTAGTGATATATTCAAGGTTTTCTATATATATTTTTATTAGATGTAGGTGATAATTCGAGGTCGAATTATTTTGAGAAGAGAGGGAATGATGTGATCATCGCTACGACATCAAAGGATCCATTAGGAGTGTCCATTAAGCCTATTCTAAAGCCTAAAATGAAGTGGATCTAAGAGGTGTTCAATGGGATAAGTTAAGAAGTCTGGGTCTAAAAGGTTCAAATATATCAGCTAGACATTTGTCTACTTTTCAAGTCATATCTGAAACCATAAGAGGATTTTGGATGAGATTTTAATTGGGTTGAAAACTAGAAATCTATACCTTTTCCAATAATATATGGTAGGTCTGCTAATTTATCCAGACAAGAGAAAACAATATATTTGAAGTTGGGCTTAGAATTTATCAGCAAAGTGTGAAAATAGAAAATACATTGTTTTCTTAAGAGTTATGCATTCCATTCAAAATAAGAAGTTCTTAATGCTATTGAGAACTTATGTGGAAGCCTTTGGCTTGCTTATTTTACAAGGATTCCATATCATACAAGTCTCGGTTGGTAACCCATAATTGGAGTTTTACATCTCTAAATTGAGCAAGATCAGTTTCCTTGGTTAGCTAACATCCAAATCTACAATTTTTATGAAGAAACCCGACCCTAATTCCCTTATCCTCCTACCCGAAATCTCACCAAAAGTTAAGAGACAAGTCTGTCCAGATTCGTCACCCCCTTCCCATCACACAATACTTTCATAAACAACATACCACACATGAATTAACTTAATTTTAACAATAAGTATTTTTTTCCCCAATTCATGTCTAGGAACCCTAACCTATAATTCAATATCAAGGCATCAATTTATTATCGAATTTAAAATGAATTTTTAAGATCATGTTTAGATCACCTTACCCGGTACGAATTAAGATTTTGATCTTCAACCAGTTGAAGATTTTCAACTCCCTCCTTTCTTTTCTTCTTGTTCAATTTCTTATTAATCCCTTGCTCACAAGTGTTTATCACATCTATAAACCCTTAATCTTGGATGGATTCTTGAAATTTTAGTGTTTCTCTCTTGATTTTGCAAGAATTGATATAAAACTCCCTATTTTCTCTCCTTATGGTTCCTACAGATTTTTGGTGAGAAGAGAATATTTATACTCTATATTTTCTCTTATTTGCATTTAGACCCCATTTCCTTTAAATTTCTGAATTCCTGTCTTTTATTTAACCCTACACATGAATTTCTTCACTTTTATTTCTCATATAGTTAGTTTTCAATTTAAGCAACCTTTATTTATTTTTATTTTTATTTTTTTCTGGGGTTTACATAAGAGGTGTTCAATGGGATAAGTTAAGAGGTCTTGGTTAAAAAGGTTCAAATCTGTCAGTCTAGATATTTGTCTATTTTTTAGGTCATATCTGAAACCATAAGAGGATTTTGGATGAGATTTTAATTGGGTTGAAAACTAGATATCTATGCCTTTTCCAATAATATATGATAGGCCCGTTAATTCATCCGGACAAGAGAAAACAATATATTTAAAGTCGGGCCTGGAATCTATTAGTAAAGTGTGAAAATAGAAAATGCATTATTTTCTTAAGAGTTATGGATTCCATTCAAAATAAGAAGTTCTTAATGCTATTGAGAACTTATACGGGAGCCTTTAGCTAGCTTATTTTACAAGGATTACATATCAAATAAGAAGAATTAATTGGTAAGAAATTAAATCTTATTTTACAAGGTATCAGATTTTTGTTCAGCAAGGATTCTTCAACAATTATTTCTCTTGAGTATTTTTTTACTATCATACATAGCAAAGTGTGAAAAATAATCTTAAACTATTTATTTATTTATTTTTATTATTTTAAACCTTATTTTAATTAGTTTGGATTTTATTTAAATTAGATATATGTCTGACTCGATAGCTTTAGGATTTACATATAAATACTTTTATGTAGGGATTTTTATGAGTTGATGAATTTTTTTTTTCTAAGGTTGCTGCATATTGTATACCTTTTCTTTTTATGTGTTTGAGCGATTCTTATACTAATTTGTCGATTGAACTT
>Ga0325404_1001379_pt1 | contig 25737 bp, 9 predicted proteins | sample PopdelMetagenome_18_FD_205664 | JGI IMG/M metagenome (GOLD analysis project Ga0325404, IMG submission 205664) | Populus deltoides microbial communities from Bellville, Georgia, United States - Xylem-Control-R1 | ecosystem: Host-associated > Plants > Phyllosphere > Stem > Wood/Secondary xylem...
CCTTATTTTTTAAAAGGAGTAAATTGTATTACTAGGTTTGTTAATGTGATGCAAGGCTTATTTTAAGAGTATTTTTTAATTAAAAATATATTAAAATAATTATTTTTAGATTTTTGAATTTTTTTATAATAATATATTAAAATTATTAATAAAAAAACAATTTAAAAAACAAAACAGTGCCAAACGAGCACTTGGAATTTGAATTAAATTTACACTTGGTGGGTGGTTGAAGTGGACGCCATATGGAGATCCATCCAATCCCTCGTTTTCCAGCCATCCGATTTAATTCAACAGGATCAACGAGCCAGGGGCCTGCACGCGGTGCCATTAAACCAATCTTTAAGAGTGAGGTCCAGAGAAAAAAGGACCTTTTCATTGGATGCGCGCGTCAACGTTATCCCCAAAGGACAGTGTAAAGTCTTGCACGCATTCACGAGTCTCGCCACACTCATTCATGGAGAGAGACCACATGGAGTCACGTGAAACTCAAGTACATTCTCTACAAGAACATCACGTTTCAATGTATACTAAGGATTCATCACCTCGTCACATGGCCGTGTCAAAATGTGAATCTTTAAATTAAAGTATGAGCACGGTATAAATAATACTCACTGGCGGCCGGCCCCGCCGCCTCCCTTGCCGTGCAAATCTCAAAACTCTAGTAAAACCACCTCGCCTCATGATTTTGTATCATTTGTTATATAGATTGTGGTTTGTGATATTATTATTGACGAGGTCATGCATAATTCTTCTATATGCAACTGTAGTCCTCGGTAATAAACAATTTCAAGTGTAGATGAGAAAAACATGTTGGGGTCGGGAATTAAGCGTGGTAGATCTGATTACTGATTGTTTGTCTTTTTCTCTAGAAAGGAGAGGAGAGGAGACCTTTTCCATGGAGACACGCGTATTCTTGACGTCCAATGTTCATTGCCAGGCGGTACTTCCAACATGAGAGTCTGTACGTTCTTCGAGGAGCTGCATGCGCGCAGCTTGGCTGACCTTCCATTCCTCCTTCCCAACAACATATGGCAGTCAAGATGTTCGGCTGAACGGGATTGTCTGTCCTTCGACGGGAATTGTTATGCGCAATAACCCTTCGAATCCTAAATTATCTAAAGAGGCGTGTAACCGGAGGAAGCAATTTGTCTTTGTGTTTTAAAAAAAAAATTGAAAAAATTATATTTTTTGATTTAAAATTATTTTTTATATTTTAAAATTATTTGGTAGTGCTAATGTAAAAAATAAATTTTAAAAATATATTATTCTGGTATATTTATAAACAAAAAAAACTTTCAAAATTAACTGATATTAATTCTCAAAATACCATTCATTTCACCAAGATCTACAGCAAGTTGGGAAGAGATTTAAATCAAATTTTTTACCACGCCAAAACAAATAAAAAGTCTAAAAAGCACTGGAGTACTTAGTTTATTTTGTTTTTTACGTTTAAGGTATGGAGCTATTTTTATTACGCAGATAATATTAAAAAAACAAAAAAATCTTCTAGACAAAATGTATATATTTTTTGTTTTTAAAGACATTCAGGTCATTTCATTATAAAAAAAAAATATTAATAATTTATCTCCAATTAATTTTATATTTCCCCATAAATCTTCAGGAAAAAAGATTTTACCTCTTATCCTAGATGCATTCAGTTTTTTTTAAGAAGGAATTATTTTATTGTTTAAATCACTGTGTCTTGAGCTAGAGTGTTTCACTTTATTTTTTAAATTACATGATTTTATTGATTCAATCACGTGTCTTGGGTCCCTCGTTCCTGACTTTGATGATCAGGATCAAACGTGATAGTATCGACCATGAGGAGATCTGAACTCGGTTTACAAGGTCATGGGCGGCCCGGTACCATCCATGTGCCGGTACCCGCGACACATGCACGGACCATGCACGTGCAATAATAGAATTCAGGATTTGTCCCTATTAGTAGTTGTAGATTACTGGTTTCCCGCCTCCGGTCCAGAAGGTTAACGCAAAATAATTAGATCCATGGGCCCCTTAATCAAACGGCTCCAATCATTGCATCAATCCATGGCTCCATCATTCGTCTAAAAGTTTTAGGGTCCCACCCTAGAACACAATGTCAGATCCACCACTTTTGGGTGGTTCGCTCTTTTTTTAATCTTATTCAGTGGTGAGATCAGTGAAAGTCTCCTGTGAAAATTATGGTCTTCTTTGAATTATTACGGGTTAATGGTGTGTGAGGTTGTACTTCAATTAGTACTTTAAATATTTGGGTAACTTTTGATATTAAAGTTAGTTTAGGTAGGAGAAAATAGTTACAAAAAATATTCAGGTCTCGGTAGAAGTGAAAATAAATTCTTTGTTTTTTTATTTATTTTTTTTTACAGGAAGAGAAGATGATCTTTGAGGTTCAAGACTATTTATATATTATTGACCTCGTATAGATGTGTACCGTAGAATGATAAATGTGGGTGTCACCTATGGTTATACAAACATTATTATAACGTTACACATTACCGTTGGATTGTTTTTTATTTATTTATTTTGTTAAGAAAACATTTACTAACGATATTACATTCAGTTATTGTTCTTTAAAAAAACTTCTCATTGATAATTTCTATTATGTTGATAAGTCTTGTGAAATATAAACTCCTATAAATTTACAGATGAAAAAAACTCGCTAAACAAAAAAAATCTTGGTGGCATTATTTTACAGGTAATTTCATCGATGAATATGTCATATCACCAACACATAAAATTATTTGTAATTCTATTGGTGATTTATTTTATATTACCGACAACAAAATCTATCAGTGATTTATATATTGTCAGTGATATTTTATGTAATGTTTTTCAACTCTCAAAAGCTTTTTGATATACTTGATTTATCAGTAATGTGTTTAATATTTATTTTTAGAAAAGATCCAAATAAATAGACTACAAAAAAATTAAAAGAAATAAAACTAAAATAAAAGGATAAAAAAATAATAACATTCCTATTTTTTTAAAAAAAATGGCAATACCTTCCTTGTACTACCAAAAATTCATGTACTTACAAATATACATCAATAAATAAAGTCATAAATCAATTAATTTTATTTATAATTAATATGTTTTTATAAATTGATTATTTTATAAGATGAATAAGGCAAAGATAAACAAGATAATGAAATAAACAATAAAATATAACATTCAAAAATATTTATTTTCTAACACTTAAATCACCAACCAAATTGAGACTCAATTTAATCCCAAAAAACACATTATTTAACATATCATAATCAATTTCCTCCAAATTAACCCGAAATCCTAAACCAAAAAATAGTTATTTTCTAACAAAGTACCCATGTCAACTTTAAATTGAGTTGAGTTGAAATATAAAAACAATCTATTTTTATTAAAACACATCCTAGTCAATTATTCCGAAATTATTCCGAAATTAATATCAAATCTTAAATCACAATATTATTTTCTCTTAACACTTGCATTACCAAGTAAACTTTAAATTGAGACTCAATTCAACAACACAAAAAACTAATTATTTTATGAAAAATGGTTTCTAGTCAATTTCTTTCAAATTTACACCAAATCCTAAATTGCAATTCATTCCCAACATACTAAAATTTTAGACATAAATTTAAATTTAAATTCAGTTCAAGTCAAGTCTCAAATAGATATAGGTTAACCATCTTTTTCAGAAGTTGTCACGGCCAACATAGCATTTTGCTCACCAACACATGACCATTTGTTAACCAAAAGACACCTTTGGTTACTAACTTCTTACGGTGATAGTGAGTCATGAGATGTCTTCCACAATCAAAATCATTCAACTGTTCTATTTCATTTTCGTTCACATGAAATAAATTTAGAAATGATATTTTATATATAATTCAATAATTGTTTTCGATGATAATGGATATATTCAGGATTTGAAAAATTAAACTCCACTGAAAAAAAATCCTAAGAGTTATACTACAAAAAAAGACCTTTCTAGTTACTAGTTTTAAAATTTAAAATAAAATAATAAAATATATATTTCATTTATTTTACAGTCACGCCCCATCACATTGGGCCAACCTGTGTCACTAACCTACAAAATGAAGCAAGCAAATTCCCATGTAGCCGTATAATGCTCGAGTTTTGACTTCACAAGAGACATTTCATTTGTTATTAGGACTTGGTTAACTGAATTGTATTACACAAGTTATAAACTTGTTTACTTATTCTTGTCTATTGCTATGACTGGACCAACTAGCAGGAGAAACTTTTCATCTTTTTTATTTTTCAAAATCACACAAAATGAGTGAGTAACTAGTGATTTTTTGTTGTTTTTTGAAGAAAGAAAAAAAATAGAAGAAGAAGAAGTAGGGCAGGGGGAGAGGGAGGGCCGATTGCCAAGTTATAACTTAAAAACTATCGATGAATATTAGTGACGGGTTAATTTCATCGCTAATATTTTCTGTAATAATTACATGTTATTTTTTTCATTCATTTATTTCTAACTGCAACTTACTCAATACACACCAATGAAAAAATTTCACTAGTATATACCAAGGAAGACCGCGAATAAATATTTTATTGGTAAGTATTGTTGTAATTTACCAATAAAATTTAGAATTTTTTATCAGTATTTTCTGTCATATTTGTTATGCTTCTAGCAGTGAAAGCCATGGAAAAACAAAAAAAAAAAATTGCTATAGTTTTGAGTTTTTATGAGTTGTTTATTGATGATGACGATAAGATGACAAATCTCTAGAGGATAAGTGGCCAGAAGATACAGTCTCATACATTAATTGCATTTACAATTTGTTTTCGTGGCCAGTAACGTATAAATCAGGTTTGATTAGAGAGAAATGCATTGGAGTATAGAAACCAACCTCGGGTATACCAGTCGTATTCAAGGTCGGTATGTCCAAAACATTGAGTGTTTTGGAATTCTCAGGCCATCAATCAGGACTTTTAAGAACCTAATTAAATCGAATTTCGAAAGAGTAATCGGCAAGCGAAATGTCTAAGCTAAATGAGAAACCGAATGGAGGTAAGGTTTATTTGCGATATCTGCACGATCTTTGTGGTATATATCATAACCCCTGGCCATCGTATATAATAGACACACAGAGGACGACGGTGGCTTTACATGTGGTTCAACGGTGATGATAATCCTTCTGACCTACCACAAAAAGGCTCAGCCTCTCAATTTTACTGTTCCTTTATTTTCTTAAAGGTGATATCTTGTCAACGTCAGGCTACAATAAAGAGGAAAAGGGCGATGTTGCACTCACTTCTTCATTGATTTTCCCTCTCCTCTTTCATTTTTATTGAAGATAGGATACCGGCTGTAGGTTTTCTGAAGTAGCTAATCAACTGCACTATATAGCGACTGTAACCCATCCATAACCCCAACTCAATGAAGCATGCTCTCTAATGGCGGTTGAAAAATAAAGATCCAAAAAGTTCTAACTCTCGCTTTCACATCAACTCTAACTCTCTGTTGAGGGCCTTGTTTGAAGGATCAGATTGAGTGGAAGCTAATGCCAAGTGCAGCGATAATCATGATAGTATAAAAGAAATAAAACAATTAATTAACTGAAATAACTATTAATGGTGGATAATTGGCATATGTAGCAAACAGTCTCTATTTATATTTATATATTTAATTTAGACGTTTGCAATGAAATTCATTTTTTTTTCTTAAAGAATGATTTTTTTAATAAAATCGATAGCAATTTCTCATATCAAATTTTAAGTAGATTATTCATATTAAAAAAAACTGATATTATTAATAAATAAAAATATTTTCCCCACCTCTTTCTTAAAATTAAAATCCCAGATGATGGAGTGGAAGCAAAGCTAATTACTCATCAAGAAACACAAATTAATATAAATTCTAAAGAAGAAGGACTATTTGTTTTTTGGAAATTCGAGAAGAGGAAAGCAAATAATAACTGTTAATTCACATTACGAATAGCAATACAGGATATGATACATATCTCTCACACACAAAACTTTCTCAGTTAAAGACAGCTGGAATGTCAGCAATTTAGTAGACTGCCACGTGGTCTACTAATCCTCCGTTTCTACTCCGTTAGATCAACCGCTCTGATCCAAAACCGAACCGTCAATCCCCAAATCTGAACGTGGAAACTAACGGAGTATTACCAAAAAAAAAAAAAAAGAAAATGGAAACAAGACAAAAAAGAGACTACCGGCACATGACATGATTAGGAAGAGATGGATGGGTGATCAACTTTTCAAGCCCCTCTGCACACTTTTATCTCAAGTCTCAACTGAAAAGAAGAAACGAGAGCATCAGATCAATCCATGTCCTTGCTGCTACTGATCCCTCACTGCAAAGCTTAGTGCTTCGTTTTAAGTGATGGCGGGAGAATTTCAAGAACCATTTAGCCTCAGCAACTGCATTAGCTTTCAGGTAACTTGTCTTGTTCTTGAAAGTTATCGAATTTTGTCTTGACGTCTTATTTTTATTTACTTATCACCCATCAATTTTACTCGGAAAACTGGTTGGTTATTTTGGTAGTTCTCAGTTTCATATTCTCTCGTTCTGGGAGGAAGTTATCAATTTTTCTTCATTGTTCAGCAAAAATAAAAAATAAAAAACTTTTAGTTTGTGATACTTGAAATTGGCTTGCTTGAATTTTTTTTTTGCTTGTTTGATGTTCTGCTAGCGAGGGTATATTATGAATTTGTTGACATTTCTGGATTGGACAGGTAGATTCTCTGCACTCTGGGTCCATATCCTTTGGAAGATTTGAGAGTGAAGACTTGTCTTGGGAGAGAAGATCGTCTTTTTCTCACAATAGGTATCTTGAAGAGGTTGAAAAATGCTCAAAACCAGGTTCTGTAATCCAGAAGAAAGCTTATTTTGAAGCCCATTTCAAGAAGAAGGGTATTCTGCGTCCGGATTCACTTGATGGCCTAAGTGGGAGTGGATGCCAGAACTGCGAAGATGACGAGTACGGAAATTTGGGTCAAGGAGAAGAAGATGATGATATGAACGGAAGTTGCAATTACTCTCACCGTGAGGATGATGTGCTGGAAAGTGTGGACTGTGACGAATTTGATTATGGAAATCAAGGAGATCAGTTTGATCATGGAAATGATGAGAGCCATCGTGCTTGCTTTGATGAGAGCCCTGAGGATCCGGATTATCATGGACAATTAGAGGTCATTGAATGTGAAAGAGAGGATCCTATTGTTCTGTTTTCTGAATCTCCAGTGGATGCTGCTTTGGATGATGCTAATGTTTCGGTCAAAGGTGTGGGTGAATATGTTAAACCTGAGGAAGCACATCAAATTGAAACTGGACTTGACGAGTCGCATCTCAATAATGACAAACAAGAGATGGAAATGAAAGATAACATTAATGATAATGTTGCTAAAATAGATGAATCATCTGTGACAATTGTTCTGTCCCCAAAAAGTGGAACTGCCAAGGATCTTGACAACACTAGTCCAGTGCATCAACAAAATGTTTCTCCAAAGGTGTGTAAAGAAATAAAAAATACTACGTGACTAATAAAAAATAAACGAAGCACGTATGCACAGGGACACAACACGAACAACAAAATGGCAGTAATTCAGTTTAATCTTGCTTTCTGCTGTGTCAAACTCATGCCTATATGCTCTTACTACTGTTATTCTTGCTACTGCTGCGGCTGTTGACAATTTCCATCCTTGTTATCATTTTATAATCGTGCTAAATTGACCCTGATTTGCGTTTCTTGATATTTTGTCATCCCAGCTGAGAGATTATGTGGAAAGTAAATCCACGAACCCCAGAATGAGGTCTCCGATTTATGGCAGTCAATTCCAGAAGATCCTTAACAACGTGTCAAAAACTACTGCAAAAACTCAGAATAGAGGAGAAAGAGAAACACCACAAAGAGCAAAATCAGAAAAGCAGTCATCACGAGCCACCACTCCTCCTAGACGTACGTTGCATAGAGCTAAAAATGAAGAGGTGAGCATTTGGATTAATTTGTTATCGATATTCTAAACTGGCTGATTTTTCATTTTCAATTGGGCTTTATAGTTAAAAACGCTCTTTTTGGCGTTTGCTTTTATTTACTTCAAAATTTATTTTTGTGCTCAGAATTCTGAAAGTGGCAATTTAAGGTTACATCCTGTGAATAGAAGGTACTTTCTGATTCGTGCAAATTGCAAACCTGCATCTTCCATGTTTTCGGCCTTTAAGATGTCTGTATTGTTGTGCAGTGAAAGGGAATCAAGAGTAAATAAATTTGAATCTCCGCCATCTAGATCAAAAAAAGTTGAACCTATGTCTCATCTAAGAGCGAACAGGTCCATAACATACATCATCAGTTGATGCTCTAATGGTTTAACATTTTTTATTTCCTGAACTTAGATATAGAGTAATTGTGATGCAGAAATAAGCGGATTGTTAATTCAATAAAGCCAGACACAATGCCATGCGCTGCAGCCTTCAGTTTCAAAAGTGATGAAAGAGCAGAAAGGCGAAAAGAGGTGACCAAGCTTGCTGTTGTTCGGAATTTAACTGTTCTGTGGCTAGCAGTCAAATTTAAATGCTCAATCCTTTTCTCGTTTGTTATATGATTCAGTTCTATATGAAGTTGGAAGAAAAATTGCATGCTAAGGAGGCAGAAATGAATCAGATTCAAGCAAAAACACAAGTACGTAAAAAATTCTCCAATAGCTGGCTCTTGTTGTTGTCAGTAAGTGCATTGATATTGTACTTGCTCTTGTGATACTTCATTATGTCAGAAGATTGCTACATTATATGCCGAGTCTTCTACAAAGCCAAATTTTAATAATCTTCTAAAATTCTCTAATTGTGATATAGATCATCCCTCAATGAGAATGAAGCTTGTAATGGACTCAAGCGTATCTTATAGCAATTTGAATATATCTTTTCCATAATTCTATCTGTATCAGATGCATGAATTACTGTGTTTGTAGGAACAGAAGAAGGCTGAAATTAAAAAATTCAGGGAAAGACTTAATTTTAAAGCTGCACCCATGCCTTCTTTCTATCGTGTTGCTGTATCACCAGGCTCTGATGGGAACAAGGTACAGCGCATTAGCAGTTTTGGCATTTTGATGCTGTCTTATTATAGCCTATATCTATGGATACATAAGTAATAAATTCAATCTGTAACGTTGTGTGGGTGTGTGCTTGGTAAAATATTGTGGTGTTTGAATTTTTTCTGCTTTCCATTACAAGGGATCCTGATTATTGTAGATATGAGATCTGCATACCGTCTTAGTTAATCTTAGGGTTATTGTGTATTTGGTTTTACTCAAAAACTGTGTTTTACCTTGATCTCACTTGTGGAATTGGTTTGCTTCTTGTTTTATTTTAAAGCAAGTCTCATAAACTTAATTTGATATGAATCTCGCCAGCAGTATATATGTGCGTGCTCATTCACATATTTACAGATATATATTGTTGTTGAGAAAGAACGATGTAGTGGACAACTATTTATGAAGAGGAAACTAATGTAAAATGAGAAAGTAAATAATTTTAAAGCGCCTAGTTAGCTTCCTCCTGCTGTTCAGATTGCATCATGTTGACTTCTTGAAATCGCAACTACTACACAGCAATTTCAGTTTCATAGCATTCGGATAATATAAGTTGCCACCAAGGAGTTGTAAATGTTGTTGATTCGCCTTACCGTACATTCACATTGTACCATCTTCATCTTAAGATGCTTTGAAGTGTTGTGCGTTTACTTGATATTTGTTCAAAGCATATTTTATCACCTCATAAAAAGTTCTTTGCCAAGTGTCCAAGGTGTTGATATAATGGTTCCATCTGTTAGACATGGTTTGAAGCTGTAATACTAAGAATGATCAAAGCGAAATGAGTGTAAACTTACATGTGGTTATGCTTGTAGGACTTAGTTATAAATCAGAGAGAGATTGGTCATGGATAGAAAAAAGAAGGAAAGGTCAGTGAAATGACTAGCAAGTTGTATTATTATTCTCTCTCCCTGGGGGTAAAAAACACGCACATCTATAACAAACTTGAAGGATGAAACCCTATGGAATGGATGGGGAATCCTATACGAACTTTCTACTTATTGTTGATAATAGCATAGTAAAAGAAAATGTGAGAAAAAAAAGTGTTCTCAAGAAGGAAGGTATGTGTTGTCATCAAAATATGGTGATAGAGATTTTATGAGAATGTCATTAAATTAAGGTGGGTTTCATCACCAGATCATTAGTTATATTCTCTATAATGTATTTTCACACTCATCCATATCTTCATAGTTCAGCCTCAAGCCCTTCTTTGTAATTTTGGAAGTATGACTGTTAAGGCTGACAGTTTGTTCTTTTCCTCGACCAGTTCTGTGTTTTGTTATCTGCGCTTTACACTATTAGTTGGCAGAAATAAATTCAGCTTTTGTACTTCTATCTCAGGCTTCATCATCTAAAACCAAACCAGCTAAAGTACAACACGGGTCAACAAGTCCAGGGAGTGGAGCTGCTGCTAGATCACAATTACTTTCAAGGACTGGAAATGACCAAGCCGTCACTGCTAATGAATCAGTAAAACCTACTAACCAGCCGGATCCCTCAGGAAGGACTGATCATCAGGCAAGAAATGTTTCTGAGGCTCGTGAAACTAAACCAACCAACAATAATAGGCACAAGCCAGAAGCTGTAACTAAAATTGGTGTCACTGGTAAGAATGAAAGAGGGAAGGTGAAGGATGCTAATTTGCGAAGGCATCAAGTATCGGAAAATACCAGAGTATCAAAAGACCTGAAGGTTGAAGGGAAAGCAAAAACGAGAAGCCACAGAAGTAGCAGCGAGATGTTGAGGAAAAGTATAAAACACATTGGAATTGGAAGCAATACTGGAAAGGGTAATCTAGCTGTTGGTGTGGCCTTCCTGAATTGAGTGATTTTCTATATTTTCCAAATATACTACACAGTCGTCTATCATGATATTGTTAGCCTGTTTGATACCATGAATTTGAATACAAGTCCAATGGAGCGAAGGTCAAATCAGGACAGACAACAGCTATTCTTTATCAGCGGCAACGAAATGACAAATTGTCTTAATCAACTGACGGTAATAGCATTTTCCATCCATGTGTGCAGCGAAATCAACAATGTCGATGGAATAGGTAAGAATGGCAGCTTGTTTCCTTTCACTCTTGCTACCTCACCAACAGAAGTGAGTCTAGTTTGTATCAGGTGCATTGCCTCTTGCATTACAATCTGTGCTGAGCATCTGATATATATGAATGCGATAATGGCAGCAAATCATATAGTAAAAACCATGAACTTTATTTGATTTTCTTTTTCAGGTACAATGAACTATGAGATAACCTTTATTTACGCGATGAAGCATTTTTTATACTAATTCATTAAAAGAAAAAACAAAGCATCCATATATCTGAAACTAGATTATGTCCGAGCCATGTATGTCTTGAAATGGGGGAGGCCTGATTCCCCAACTTACACCGATGGTCTGTATCACGAAAAAAATCTACAACGAAGGACAATAAACAGAATGGAGAAAGAAGGTATGCCAGGAAATGATGTCACAGACAGTGGACAAATCACCCTTAAGCAGAACTTCTAAACCGTGGCAACAGGATCGCTCTTATGCAACAGAGAGGCTGCGTGATGATGCGTCCCATTAAGTCTATAACATCAGGTATTTGCATGCTAAAATGAGGCTTTAATGCTTGCATTTGATCTGGGATTAGTCAACTGGTAATTATTACAAAACTTGACCGCTACCTCAAAGAGTTGCTCCTTACTTCCTTTCATTGATAGAAATGGTGGGCCGAAAATATTAAAGTTAGTCTTTATTTGTGCTGAAAGATGTGGCCATTATGCTGGAGAAAGTGATTTCTGCTCCAGCACATGGAAAATAACCCTCTCGGCTAAATGGAAAGTAGGACCCAGGAGGCATATCCTTTGCAAATTTAGCCAAGTGATGGGTAGGATTGACTAATATTAGTGTTTGCCTGATCATTTAAAAGAGAATCTGATATTCTTTACTTTTAAGGAATTTCATCCTGCTGATCATGTTGTAGGTATACTTCACATGAATCATGATTTGTGTGACCTATTTTATAATTCGCCAAGGAGTAACCAAATGCAGTAGAGAAAGGACTATACTCAAGATTATATGGATCCTTTGAGAATTAAGATAGGCAACAAGTCTAAAAGTCGTTTTGTTTTTCCATTTCAAAAACAATTTGGAAAAAAAAAATAAATTATTTTTTATTTTTTCTTTTCTTTAAATTAATTTTAAACAAACGTTAGACTCCACAATGGAGTAAATATTCTTAGTTCCTAAATCTCCATAAAAAAGAATTACTAATGTTTTTGAGAGTATATATAGTCGATAAAAAAAGAGAAGGAAAATAATGCTACTAGAAAATAATTCTTAGTTCCTCCACCACTATGGTTCATATCTGTATAATTAAATTTTCTCATCCAAACAAAACAAATGATATAATCGATGTTAAATAATTATTTTAACCAGAAACATTGAGGAATAAATAAAATGAAAATCTAAGATATAATTTATTTTATTTTTTAACCATGTGTAGTTATAAAATCTCTAAGAACATCGAGAGAAAAAAGATTTTCAGGGGAAAAAAAAATACCACTGTCAATAAGAAAAAAGCAAAGAAAGGAAAGCAGATTACTTTATAGCTTAATTAAGTATATCACCAAACGAAAAGGCAAACTTCTGGGACCACCTCCTCCGCATCTTCTAACACTTCACTTCGTCCCTTATATATATATATATAAGTTTATGCCAGTTATGTTATATTCGAACAACTTTCATACGGAAAACGAATCCATGTTTTCAGTCCAGCCAAAAACAAATTTTCGATGTTGGAAATTTTACTTCCCATAACGTTTGACTTTAGGAAGAAGACCCCTCGATCTCGATCTCTAGGAGTCGGACCAATCCCTGATGTTTATTTTCCGAGCTAAAACAAGTAAATACCATATCCTATTTTCCTTTATAAACAAATATCGAAGTTCTTGCAATAAGAAATTAAAAATAGGAAACGAACAACTAAACAATTCACATGCAATTAAACCCTTGCTAATGGCTTTCTACGTACAACTAGAAAAAACTTGGCAATTAAACTGTTGATGCTGTATCCTCTCCCTCGCATGACATAAATTCAAATATTACAACTAATTAAACCTAATTATATATTTATTAGCATAAAGGCGATAAATTGCGTACATCAAATTTTTCAATCACTTTAACAGCCAAAAAAAAGATACAGAAAAGCAAAAGCAATAATATTAGATGTGGCCATCATAAGAGTTGACCTTGGAAGACTGGTTGCCGAAGAAACATCTCCTTGATGAGGAGGCTTCCTGTAGTAGAAGGGAAAATATGGCAAGATAGGATCAGGAGGTGGAGGACCATTAAAGTTGTTACCAAAAGGTGGTGGATAGTAGTATGGCAAATTTCCAGTCGGGGAAGGGTATAAAGGAGGTGAAAATGTCCCTGCTGACTGAGATGGCGGAGACGGTGGTGTTGTGACAATCGGGGTACCGGTCCCCGTGGGGGGAGGATAACAAGGATAAGGACACTCGCCGCTGTCGGACGTGGTCAAGCTAGGAAGATTGACAAGTATGGATGTGAAGAAGAGGGCGGAGAGGATTAGGGATAAGTTAAAATCCATGTTGCGAGGGAGGAGATAGAGGAGAGGAGAGTAGAGGAGAGGAGAGACTAGAGTGACTGATGAAAAGAAGGGGGTAGTGGGTGATGTTATGTGGTGTGACTGATTATAAACTTTTGGTTATTTAGTGTTTTGTCATGGCTCACAAAGTCAGGAAAAAAAGAAAAGGAAAAGGGGGCTAAAGGAAAGAAGGATTAAAAAACAAGTTATCTCTACTATTGAGCTAGTTTCTTTATTTTGGTGAAGAGGTTAAGCCTAGGCAGGCACCATGAAACTCTGAACTTGACCTCCAATGACCTTAGCATGAAGGCATGGATGGGCTACTGAGATAATGATACAGAAAGCTTGTCGCAAAGATGTGCAAATTGTCATTTAAGTAATGCTCATGAGAAATAACCAATCAATTCTTCCTTCATCTGTTTATTTTTTTCATGTTCTAGTCTCAGCTAGCGCAGTCTTAGCTTCACAAGATGTGGCCTAAGAAAATTAGCTAGGACTTCATTGTTTTCTTCTGGTTACAGCTAGGCCTTCGTTTTGAAATGTAACAGCATATTTGTCCTCTAACCAGATAGGATTTTTCTTATGTTTATAACTTGGAAAGATTCCCTAGGTATGAGGTCATTTTCAATCATCTACTTCCTTTTCTTAAAAAACTAGAATAAATTATAATGTCTCATCTACTTCCTGATAGTAAATAGCAACGACAATGAATGGATTAAATCACTCTCAAATCACTACTTGTGACTCCAAACCCTCCCTTTCACTGATACTCTTCCTCGCCCACTCTACCAAAATTTGCTGAAAACAGGGGCCATGTACTTAACTGTATTAGCGTTTTAGTGATGTGCTTGGTCACCGGCCGGACAATGACATAAACAAAAGATTATATGATCAGTATATATATATATATATATATATATATCGTCAACAAACCATAATAATGAACATTGATCTACAAACAAAAATAAGTTTCCGAGGCAATGTTGATTTGAATAACAATGCCTCACAGTTGCCAATGAGTGATCTACTTGACTCAATGGTACTCACGTTGCCTTTTCCTCTGGAATCTGGAGTTCAAGACTTCCCTTTGTAAGGGGGGGAAGAAAAACAAGAAGAAGAAGACACCTCTCAGTTTGAAGGATAGCCATGGTTTTGATGACTAAGTGTGTGTATTATATACCAAATGCTTCCTTTTCTAAGAACTGCGTCTCCTGCTGATATAAATTATTTAATTGTACGTCATAAGCAAACTTTAGTTATTGATTTTAAAGAGAGTGAATTTTTATATGGCAGAAGAACGTACTGGTTGAAATTCGTGTATGCCGTCTTGGATCGTCACACACTGTCTTCAATATTCAAAAGCATATGCATTTTGAAGATCTCAATTTAATTTCCTTCGAGTTCTTATGTGGGTATGGCTGCCTGGAACTCATCAAAATTGTGCTTTCCTTTTCCCTCTTCAAGTTTTGATCTTGAAACGATATCGATCGGTGATATCTGAGCATGAAGATTCAACAAAATCAGTAATTTTTTGAGAATTATATCATCCAAACAAACCCATCTGGGTCATATTAAACAGGATTTACTACTAGCTGTGAAGTGAGGTTTTAGTTAGAAATGAAAAAATATACCTACTCTACGATCATGTCCTCTTAAAGATTGTGGTGTTCAATTATTGAACGAGCCAGTAGAAAAAGATAGCAGCCAGTTAAAAGAGTCCAATCTGATGACTTATTATTTTGCTGGCTTTGAAAGTCTGATTCCAATCACCAAAAACTGATTCCCCAGGCAATAAAAAATCATAGGGCGGAGCTGGAAAATAAACAAATTGAGTGATCTTGACGTCTTCGTTAACTTCCAACATAAAATAATTACTACTACATTTCATGACCATTAATTAAGAGCCCTTTCCTTTTATGGTTGCAATTAATTGAATTGGTGCGAAAGTGTTTGGAGGTGCTTGAAAATACGATTGAAATTGTATTTTTTAAGATTTTAATTATTTTTAAATTAATTTTTTTATATTTTTAGATTGTTTTAATGTATTGATGTATAAAATATAATTTTAAAAATATAAAAATATATTATTTTAATATATTTATATAAAAAAACTTTAAATCATAACCCTACAACACTACCAAACACCATCTTCGTCTTTTTCCTCAATTTCATCGTGTCCATGGAACTAGCTTCGCAGTAGTTGCTTGCTTTCTTTCTTTCCTTCTTTACTTTTCCTTAAATGAGCACTTATTTTGACTTGTAGGAGGTAGTAGTTAAAGCAACAATAAAAAAATGGTTCCAATTTCCAAACCCATCGAACATTTAACAGCTGTTAGTGTGCGTGTTTTGTTTTCATTTTCGTCCAGAAACAGTGTAGCTGAAATGAATGACTACAGGTCAAGGTTCTCGAAGAACAAACACCAACCTGTCATCTTATAAGCTTTATAGGATAGCCTTCTTTGGGCTGTTTTATTTCTCTGGCTTGATAGCGAAATCCTCAATTTAATTTTCAAACTGGAGAAAAAAAGGATCATCGATCGAACCCCAAAAGGGTGACTGACAAAGTTAGTAATTTTCTTTATCTTACTTCTCCGTTCCTAGTGGAGGCGACCGCAGCTCGTTGATTTCATCCATGGCAATTAATAAGAAAGAACAGTTCTTTTTAGGAGCTGTGGATTCTCTCTACATGTGTGATAAACTCAGCTTGTCTATCTATTGTCTATACACCCATTTTAAGCACACAGACAATATTCAGATAAACCACACAGACAACATTCAGATCGATCAGTTCCCCTTTATTAGCATTTCCTTTTCTTTTTGTGCAGCAGGACAGGTTGTTGTGTTCTATTATTTTCGACCAAAAACAATTGATCATCGTACGTATACATGAAAAAAGGTGAATGCTACTTTTCTTCTTGACATTTTCCAGTCTGTGTGCAGGACGACTTTTCCACCTCTCTCAGTTGTTTTTTTTTTAATAGTGATAAAATTCTACCATAAGTAAAATCTATATAAATATCTTTAAAAGTAAATTAACGTGTTAAACAAGTACAATAAAGGCAATCTTTAGAACTATGGACAAAATTAGGACTTCCCAGGCCACTTAATTATGTAATCAATTATCGCTGTGCAAGTCAAGTCAAGATAAGAGTTATTTGGTTTCTGACAATTTTAAGCACTGATGCCGGAAAAGTGCAAAACATTAGCGTGCAGTTTCATAATTAAGCAATTATACATCAGGGTGACGCCTGATAACATAACAAAAAAATAAATAAATTCAAATGCACTTTCAAACTAAATTATAAATTATTGTTTTTTTCTTAACTAATGTTCTAATTTTTTGTAATGAGACCCATACAAAACTGTGACATGTTTTAATTAATTAAACACTTTCAAACTAAATTATGTTTTAACCATATTGTACTACATTTTCAAATGATCTTTTAAATTAGTCTAAAATGCTTAAGTGTGTATTTGATAACACAGCATAGAGTATTTTTTAATGAAAAATACATTAAAATAATATTTTTTCATATATTTTTTATTTTTTATATCAATTCATTAAAACCATTAAAAATTATTAGTTTAATGTTTTTTTAATTGTTTTTTGAAAAATACTTAAAAAAAACCACGTTAACAAAAACTTCTTTAGAATTAGTGAAAGATAAACTTGAAAAAAAAAGGGCAAAGCTAATCAATCAATCATGTTGCAATAAAGGGGGGGGAAACCTCGTCACTAGAAAGGATCTGGTCTTTGTTTAGGCAACCAACCTGGAAAGTCATCAATTGCTACATGTTCAATGTCCAGGTCACCTCCTCGAAAATCGAACCCCATCTTCAACGATTTTTCGCAACTGAGATCTCGCACAAAGAGGTCAATTTTGGGCATATCAGTAGAGATGTGAGCAAAGTCGCAGATTATTCGGCAAAAAATGGCCGTCAATTAAGAATCCAATTGATATTCATAGCCTGGCTTAAATTCTTTCTTTTTAACTCCTGCTACTAGCCATCTTCTGGACGGCCCTGCCTTTACTTTCTTTGTGACCTGTTCTTGTTTTTCATGTAATCTCGTTGATTGTCTAAGAGACCCAAATGAGAGTCACGGCTCCTCTAAATTTAAAATGCTCTCTTAAAGTTCAAAAATAATTTTGATAAAACTCTTACAATGTGTTTGGAAGCCAATTAACAGGGGAAAGAAAGAGGGAGGATTGAAAGTGAGGGGAAAGAAACATTTAAAGAGAGAAAACAGCTTTCTCTTCGATGCTTGGATGGAGGGGAATTTGGAAGGAAAGAATGGATAGCGAAAATTGATGCAATTACATTTGTATCCTTCATGATGGCCAGGGGAAATTTTTGTAAGGGTTACAATAGGTAATTGCACACATTTTCCCTTCACTTTTTGGTGGGCACACTGGAAATTTTTCCTTCCTCCCTCCTTTCTCCCATACAGTGGAAAGACTTTCTGTCCTTATTCTCATTCCTCCCATTCCTTCCTCTGACTTCTTACTCTCCCAAACAATACGATGATATTTTTATATATATAATGGTCCATTTTTAAATAAATAAAAAAAATCACTTTAATCCATTTTTTAAGTTCTATCATGAATTAGTTTGAATTTTAACTATTAAAATTTCATTACTGCAGGTAGCAGGTAATTCGAATGTTTTTAAAAGTATGTGTCTTCTTTCCTAAATGGAGCAACCTAAACCATTGATTTTCTAGGAGAGGGTTAAAATCAATAAAAGAAGTCTCGTTTACACGGGTACGCTAGTTATCTTAGCAACTGCAGGCGATATTTAGAATTGTATTGTAAACATGGTTCATGAAAATAATTTTCTTTGTTTAAAATTATTTTATATATTTTCATATTGTTTTGATGTATTGGTGTTAAAAATATTTTTAACAAAATAAAAAAAAATTATTTTAATGTATTTTCAAGTGAAAAACACTTGAAAAGCAACTGTTTTTTTCTTCAATTTTTTTATATTTTAAAATTATTTTTATATGTTGATGTTAAAAATAAATTTTAAAAAATAAAAAGATATTATTTTAATATATTTTTTTTAATGATTCTCTGCAAACTAGAGTAATGCACAACCACTTTAACCACCTTCTTGTAACTTGCAAGACAATTTTGGAGCGAGTTCGAGTTCACATAGTAATGATAGAAACGAAAACCAAAAGGAAAAGTAAAAAGGGAAGAGAGAGAGAGAGAGAGAGAGATTAGGCAAACTACAAGCTGCCAGACTTCACCGATGACCCACCAGACCAATGTATGTGACTGGGCCCTACAATTTGGTGAAACCGAAGTAGATCTCAGAAACTGTACCTGACGACATCTGACACATTTGTGATCAGAACTGATTTTATCCACTGACACCAAATCAGATGGATGTCATCTCCTCTTTGATTTCGAAGCATTTTCTAGTAACCAGGATTCGTGACATTTGGGGCAAGAAGGCTTTGCAGGGACAGATGGCGCCATGCCCACTTATCCAAGCTATGGAATTAGTGCAATTATCCTGTATGGTTGTAGTTCTCGTGATTATAATTTAAAAAGACGGATTTTAAAAAAATACAAATTGCAGTTTTTTGTTGTAATTAAAATTTTAAAAGAGAATTTTTAATGAAATTAATGTAAAATTATAATATATATTGATCAATTATATATTTTTAAAACCATGATCGAGACAAATCATAATTTTAACTATACTTTACCGCTACATGTAGATCTCACAAAGACGGTGGGTCAACTATGGCTTTTAAAAGCTTCGCATTTGGATAACCAAAGATGGACTTAGAAGGGGGTTTCTAAGGGAGAGGAGGGGGCGGCCCAAGTTAACACAAATTATTTAATTTGGCCTGGGTATTTTTTTTTTTCTCGACGTGGAATCGATTGTTTTACACAAATCTCAATGATTGTGTAAGTTTTGTTTGAAATGACTTTGGGTTAAAAGTATTAAAAAAGGTTTATAACTTTTCGAATGTTACAAGTTATTCTCGTGTTGATGGGCTCCTTTTCAATTTCTTCTTTGATTTTTGGATCTCTTAGTTGCCTTACACCACTGTCCCCATCTGATTACCATTTGTCCAATGAAAGCATTAACGAATTGAACAAGTTTATTTTCAGAATAAAGAACTGCCAATCCACAAAGACAAGTTTTTTTTATTTATTTTTAAAAGCAACACAGTACCAAATAAGCTCGTCTTATCTAGTCAACTTGATTTTTTCCACAAACTAACTAATCAAGGTTTGTCCATCAAGAACTGACCCTACATTTTAAAATTGGAATCATGTGCCCAAATTATGGAGGAGATGCCTAAAGACATCACCGACTAATTAATGGCGGGCCTAATTGAAGGCAAGTTTTTAATTAAAACAAATTAACCAGTGTGGAGATGCACGCTGGTGGTTCATCCATTATACCACCCACAATAATCAAAGATAAATAATACAATATATATATAGAACCTAATTATTCTTGTAAAAGTTTACAATTAATTTATAGACCCAGAACCCAAAATTGATCGTATGCTTTTCTTTCATTTATCAAATTAACCATAAATCATGACCAGATTAGCAACACCAACATAACTAATTAAAGAAAACAGGACGGAATTAAAAGAAAAATTAAAATTGTTGCTGAAACGAAATTACGAAAAGGGAAGAGAAGACTGTTATTCAAGATACTGAACAATTGAGAGATAATAAAGCAAGAACCAAGTACATCTTAGCTATGAGGTTATATCCTTGGACACGAAAATTCTTTATCTTGTTTTCCTTGGACTCTTTGATCACGCCATCTCGATTTACTGCTATAAATTCAGGCCTCAAACGCCAAATCTTACAAACAGTGATCCTAACAATATTCCACATCCAATCAAAACTTGCAAACTGACGGTTGGCCGGCCAGCAGCCGAGAAATCGTTGTCAATAGGGTACAGGTTCCCTGGTGGACCAGTTACGTAAATAAAGGATGGTGCGGGTGGGGGTGGAGGGCAGTAAGCTGATGGTGGCTTCTTTGGAGTCGGTGGTGGCAACTCTGGTGGAGGAGGTGGTGGTGGACACAATACTGGTGGAGGAGGCGATGGTGGTGGAGGACTTGGATTACATGGCGCGCACTTTTCTTCAGTTGGAGCAGGCACAGTGGTCTCATCAAGCTTCCTTGAATCTAAGCCGTGAACGGGTGCCGCAACAAAAAGAAACATGCTTAGTAGCATCAAAGAGTTGAAAAAACTCATTCTTAACAGCATAATGAGGCTAGCTAGAAGTTAGAGAATTGCTAGAGAGATCAATATGGTGGAAGGATTGAAGGAAAGGGGGCTTGATAAGAGCTGTTTATCAGGGTCTTAGGTGCATGGAACTGTGATATAGCTACTTGTCTCAAAATGGTTGTCCGGGAATTTGGTGATACTTGATTATAAGAATTTAGAAATGGAGTGAGGGAGCTTTTCTCTTTCTTTCTTTCTCTCTCCCTACTTTGCTAGGGTGTTGCCTTTTCTCATACGGCAATCCATATATTGCACGTGGATGGTCCAGCGTTTGGGGCCCACCGTCTACACCGTTCTGTTCAATATATTTTTACATATACGAGTACGAATTCTTATAGTATCTCCCAGTCATTGTATAAAAATGCGTGTAATTTCTTTTCATGGCAAGGAGAGTCAATTAGAATTAAATTCAATACTTTTTCCATATTGTTTTCAATATTATTTTTTTTAAATAATATTTTTTTAAAATGATGATTTTAAAATCCACATCAAAAAATATAAAGATGAGAGCAAATTTTATAATCAAATATATCTTTTAATATTATTATGTGTGTATAAAGTTGAACTTCTCTTCATGTATACTTCATGCATTGAGGGATTAATATATATAATATACAATTATTAATAATTGATCAAAGAGGTAATATAGTCCCTTCAAGCTTGTGCAAATCATACGCAAGTGGTTGGTAGCACTGCCCTCTAATTGTTAATTAAGCTTTCTTCATCCAGCAGAAATTAAAAAGCTATGCATGGTGGAATCGTATACCTTGCAACGAAAATAAAGCTATACCTTTCTTGAATAATAGAAATTTAGCCAGCCTAGCTATCTGCTGTGCTTGAAATTCCGTATTCTTTGCAGAGATCTTAAAATAAAAATGTATAAGATCAAGTAGCAATATAAATATATCCGCGAGCAATACGCCGTATAAAAATGTTTTAGATCGGGGTGTCCTTAGAAAAAAACTACCCCAGTTTTAACCCACGGTTTACTTATTTAAATTAAAAGAAAATAAAAAAAATTTATAGGAGACGTCATTCAAAATAATTGATAGTTCAGCGGTCTTTATAAGTCATCATAATAGATTTCCCTTGATTACTGTCCCTGTTTTAATTAATAATTTATTAAGTTACATTGTGTGTTTGCGAAATAGATTTAGATGGAATAAATAGTTAATTATCATCCATTTCTTTTTTTGTATAAAAAAATAACCTTAACATAAAATTATAGTTTTTAAACCCACTCGGTGGCCGGCCTAGTTCAAGGTCTGGATTTTGGGTTTTGATCTGGTCATTGGGTCGTCCAGATCAATTTTTTTTTAAATCAAAACGACGTTGTTTTATTAAAAAACAAAAATTAACGAGTTGCAATTTAATTTTATCGAAGTCGACTTGCCGAACCGAATTTCAAAACTATTCTTAAAATAAAAATTGGACCCAAATATAAGATGAATAATACTATGTGAATGGCGTTGTACGACATCGAAGCCCATATAACAGCAAAAAGAATTCTTCAAATATTATATGAATTTGGGTCATACTGTGATTTGATCAAGATTTATTTTCATCAAACCCATATTGACAGAGCAATTGGGTAAAATAGTTAAATATTGGTTCTAATTCAGCTGATTTTATAGATATGGAATGTTCTGGATAAATTATATATTAACACAAAGGCAATTTATTTCCCCACCAACAATCTCTCTTAATTGATTAATTTTTTCCATACATGTTTGGTACCAATTTTATTTTCGGGGCAATGCAAATAGAAAATGTAAATACATGTGGAGATTTTAAAATTTGTGGAGGGGCTGGCGCAGACATTGACTCTTGAGCCTATGCTCATATTCTCTCTCAATGAATCTCTTGTAGCGAAAGCCTATCACCCTGCAAATCTAATTGAAAAAAGAAATTTAATTACTTGCTTAGGAGCGCAGAAGTAGAAGTAGGAGTAGCAGTAGCAGTAGGAGTAGGAGTAGGAGGAGTAGGACCAAGGGCACTTTCATTTGTCAAAGAAAAGAGAAAAGAAACCTACCGGTGGCTGTTTAATATTCCTCCCCCGAGCATACGTCGAAGTAGCCACCATAAGGTTAGTTGAGAGGAGCTTGAATTTGTGAAGTCATACAGCCACCATAATTGATTGCAATGAGCATCTGTTTTTTTTTTAATTTACTAACATATACCTTAGCTTTTATATATCTTCATTAATCTTATAAATACTAAAATTAATAATTATATAAATTTCTAATAATTATTAAAATCAAAACTCGTAACTATTATAAAATAAACTTAAAATTTAACCAGTTTAATTATCCTAAGAGTGAAATGAGCATTAGTTGATAGAATCCATGATGGTGCAAGCAAACCATATCCATGTGTCAAATCAGACGTTCAAAAGCCTAAGCGGCCCTTTTTAATACTATAATTTTTACATTTACCAATTCCATTTACCTGTACATGGTCTCCAAAGGTGTTTTGCAACGAAGAAAAATCTGAAGGCTTTATTTATAGGCCTCTGTGGGTCTCTTTTTCTTATGTGAAGAAATACAGGTCTTTATTTTATTTTAGAAAAAAGAAAAATAAATGTCAACAATTAACGTTTGTTAGTTAACTATGAACAGGACCTTATTCTGGCAATGTTTGCTGTAACTGACCGAAATCCCAGCACAGGTTGCAAAATCAGGTTTTGACATAAATATTAGGACTAAACTAGATTGTTATTTAGAAATGGGCGGGTGTTCCTGGATGATTTATTACAGACTTACGGCGCCCGGCTTCAAAGAGACGACTAAGAAAACGCCAGATGAGAAGGCCACAAGACTCCGATGTATCAATCAGCACGCCCCCCAAATTCTCATGGTTAGAAGGAATAAACGCCAGAAAACAAAAATTGGCCCGCGATTCAAGGAAGAAAATTCATTGCTCCAATATCATGCTAAGTCATTGGTAAAATGATTTATCATGTTTTGTAAAAAATCCAGAGTATTGACCTTCAAAACATTGGTTTTTTTTTTTCTCTTTGAAATTATTAATTACTTTTCTCTAGAGAAAAATAATTAATAGTTTCCAAACAGTTCCGACCACCTACAAAGTACAAATTCATAGAAATAAAATCTCAACCGTTAAAATCAAATCAATACCAAGAACTTCATTATGGGGCTCGATTTGATGGTTTTTTTTTTTTAATCTCCCAACAATAAATTTTAACCTTCTCTTGAAAAGATTTTTTTTATAAATTATGAGAGGTTGTAAGAAAATGATTAACCTCTTCTTGAAAGAAGTATATTGTCTGAACACTAGCGGATGTGCTAAGGAACCAAGGCAGGAAGAATGCGATTGCGTGGACTTGAACTTGAAGATAAAGGAGATAAAAAACACAAAGGGGACAAAAAGTTGAGGAATAACAGAATCCGACCACAATCATGGATGAGTGAAAGTGGGGAGAGTAGTTAACACTGCCCACCGGCCCATTTGCTTGAAGCATCTTCCACCCCTTTTCCTCTCGTTTTCTAGTCAACATCAGAATCATGCACCTTAATTTTGTATTTAAGCATTGCTTTTGGAACCTTCCTACCTTAAACCTTCTTTTGTATCTCTGCATCACTGTTCCATGTCAATAATTGACTCAGGGGCTGCTGAGGAAGAAGAGAATGGACCACGAAAGGAATAAAACCCCACGTCACCATTTGGGTACGTCTAGAATTGAGACACGTTGTTTCGGGAACCTATAATGAACATGGCTTTCATCTAAAATATTTGCATCACTCAACCCGTTAAAATCAAATAAATTGCATATTATATATGATAATGGGTTAAAAAAATTATGAAATGGATCTCATTATTCGAGTAGCATGTTAAGATTCTTAAAACTCGATCACTTAACCTATATATACCATCCACCTCATTATTTGTTATAATTAAATTAATTCTTTTATTTTAATCCATTGATTTAGTTGATGTATTAAACCTAAATTATTTGATACAATTTACAATAGGTTTTGGGTTAATTTATTGCACTCAAATCTTAGTTAATTAAGCTTAATCCATAAAAATTAATAATATAAATATAACCTGTTGACATCTATAACATCAATAAAAAAATCTAGTTCAGTTTGATATTTCCAGCTTGAGTAAAAAAAATTAAATAAATTAAGTTTATAATTTATAAAATATTAAAAATACAATTTGATATAATAATAAATATAGACTCAATCCAATTATATTCATTAACACCTCTATTTTATGTACAAATTAATTTTTTAATAAATTATATCATCTTTGTCGTTTATTAATTCAACAAGTTACCATGCTATAAAAATCATGAAAAAGAGACACATGTACCACATGTCTAATCAAATTAAATTACAACTGATAATCTAAAACAAAATCAATCACAATTCATTATGGACACCATTAACGCGATAAAATACATTTTAATGCGTAAATTTTTATATTTAATTCTTGAGGTTGTATGTATTTATATTTTAGTTCTAAATTTTATTTTTTTTATATTTTAGTTTATATACAGTAACAAAGTAGTAAGAAAATTGCTAAAAATGGGAAAAGGAAAGTTTTGGGTTGGCCATTCTAGCCAAGAAAATGATCTTATTGTCACAATAGTTGTTATTGGATATAGGAGTTTAAAAGAGATCTTTTTGGTTTTGTTCTTTAATCATACCAAGAAAACTTTATTAAAATATATAAAAAAATATTTTATTTTATTTTAGATTTTTAGACTGATTAAAGAGTGTTTTAAGATTAAAAATAAAATTGTTAAGATTCCTATGATGTTTTTGTATGTTTTTAA
>Ga0325404_1001381_pt1 | contig 25734 bp, 8 predicted proteins | sample PopdelMetagenome_18_FD_205664 | JGI IMG/M metagenome (GOLD analysis project Ga0325404, IMG submission 205664) | Populus deltoides microbial communities from Bellville, Georgia, United States - Xylem-Control-R1 | ecosystem: Host-associated > Plants > Phyllosphere > Stem > Wood/Secondary xylem...
AAATCATAGGTTTTTTAGGATTTGAATTTATCTTTTATTAATTTAAATAAATAAATTTAGTAAATACAATCAGGTGAATATTTTATTTTATGTGATTAGACACCCTGATTTACATTCATCTCTCAAAATTTTTTTATCATTAATATTTTTTTATTTACATAAACAATTATTAATTCACCTCAAGCTTAGGTTTCTCTTTCAATTTATTGAGCTTGCCAGCTAACATATCTTTAAATAAGGGAACGTTGATATAATTATTGGGCAGGTGAGACGAAGGGTTTCCAATGATGTAGTTTTACTTTTATATATAACAATTTCTAGGGTTTTTATGTCTAATGTTCTCTCCCAGACTCATAAATCTATTAATCTTAGACTTAAGTACAAAAGGTGGCGAACAAACCTTTTTGTTTTTTTTTAAATATTATCTCTGAAATTTAAATTTAAAAACTTAAATAAAACAAACTTTTTTAACCACTAAAACAACCACTTAAATTATTATCAAATACTAATCACGTAGAAATCATATAAACGACGTAGTTTAGCATCAAACATGGACAGGAAGCTAATACACTAGACCGGACCTAGCCCAATTAGTAGAGTCAAACGGTGAACCAAGAACCGGCCGAATTATTAATTAGCTAAACTATCGATGCCAAAACACAAACTCACAATAATTTCAGGCCCTTCTGGAAAATACTAAGAATCACCGCCATCGGCCACCTCGCCCTTCCCTATATGGACCCAGAGCCCATCTCTCTTCCCCCCCTCTCTCTCTAGAGTTTCCCTTCTCGTCATGGCTCATCCCCAGCACCAGTTTCAACAGCACTACCAACCTCAACAGCAGCAACAACAACCTAAGAATTTGAGGTAAATTAGGTTAAAAAGGACAGTTTTTACATTGATTTCTTCCAAGGCTAACGTTTTTTTTTTTTTTATAAATTTTTATGCAATCCAGGAATTTATATGCAATCGACAGCCAGATTTCTCCGGCAGTGGCTTATTTTAATCCCTCTAATTTGCAAGATCAATCTCAGCATCCTCCCTATGTCCCTCCTTGTAAGTTTCCCGACTTCTCTTTTTACTGCTTGATTTATTTTTCTAGCTAAGAAGTCATTGCGAACTAGACGGTGGATTTTTTAATTTATTTGCTTGTGTTAATTAGTTAAAAAATATCAGCGACTAATTTTCTATCAATTTTAGGATAAATCAAGCTTGATTATTTACAATTTGGCTACCAAGTTTTATGTAATTAGCTAGCATGGTCTTAAATCAAGTCATAAAATCTTGGGTATTTTGTGGTTGTTGTTCTAGTTCATGTGGTGGGGTTTGCTCCGGGTCCTGGGAATGATGGCAGTGATGGGGGACTTGAATTGCAATGGAATTATGGGCTAGAACCCAAGAGAAAGAGATTGAAGGAGCAAGACTTTTTGGAGAATAATTCCCAGATTTCCTCTGTTGATTTCTTGCAAGCACGATCAGTCTCAACTGGGTTAGGGTTGTCTCTTGACAATACCCGTGTTTCATCTTCTGGTGACTCGGCTTTGTTATCGCTTATTGGTGATGATATTGATAGTGAATTGCAGCGACAGGATGTGGAGGTTGATAAATTCCTCAAAATTCAGGTTGGGATTGTTTAAAGATAACAGCTTTATTTCAATGCAAAATGACCTTACCTGTTGCTATTTTTGTAGGTTTATTTGCTTCTCTTTCACTTTGTTACATTTTTTTGCTATTTCATTGCACTTCATTTAATTTGCAAATACTGGTTGCTGCAGCTTCATTTTATATGTTTCTTTTACTGATGTGTGTCATCCATGACCTGTTAGTTTAAGTAAGTACTTGATTACTTCACATCCCATGATTCAGAATTAAGCAGTTTGTGTTTTGGGTCATGGATTTGTTTCTATATTGTTATGCAATATTTTTCGCATGTTTGCCTCTTGTCACAGTTAGGCTTTCAAAGTGATACGTCATGATGCATGAATTCCACGCTGCTCCTAGGAATTTGAAGTCTGCCTGTTCATCATTTTAACTTCAAAAGCACAGTTTTTTCAAAATCTAGAATAATGAAATATAAAGATAATTGGGAAGAGTTGGTCCTCTTTTTCTCTCTCTCTGGTGATTATGCTTCTTGTCAGTATCACTTCACTATTTAGTTGTATCTAGTTCAATATATTTATTCAATTAGACGTAAGCATTTGCTTTGTGAATTGTTTTTGTAGGTTTAAAACTAATGTTGGACTACATTAAATCAATAGACTCAACAACAAAGATGGAAATTGCTAATCCTAGATGCATGGTGGTGTGGTTGTCTTTTGTCTGAGGATCTTTATGTTGTTCAGTAATTCTCTTAGGTGGCACCATGTAAAACATTCAAAATCATTGGAACTCAATGACTGCGTTCAACTTTCTAAGTATAGTTCCGGAATTCCATTTGTTGTGGGAGTTAGTGTGAAAAATGTTTATAGAGGTATTCTGGAGGGTGTCGTTCTTTTATTTTTTCCTTTGGCTGTTCATGTCCTTCCTGCTGTGAAGATATGACAGGCTTTGCTTTTGTTTGAAGTGTTTTTTTCTTTGCTTTTGATTGAATTGATGGTTGTGGAGGAGAAGATGGGGTACACCTAACTGGTTTTACCTGCTGGACTTAATGGGAACTGTTCTTGCATTACTTGAATGTCTTTTTTTTCTTATTTTATTTTTTTCCTATCACGTTATCATAGTGTGAGGTGCGTGGAAAATATTTCTAACTTGCTTGTATGTCTAATAGGGTGATCGACTGCGGCAAACCATCCTAGAGAAGGTCCAAGCCGACCAACTTCAAACTATCTCACTTGTGGAAGAGAAGGTTCTTCAAAAACTTCGTCAGAAAGAAGCAGAGGTGGAGAGCATCAATAAGAAGAACATGGAACTTGAAGAGAAAATGGAACAGTTGTCTATGGAAGCAGGTGCATGGCAGGAACGGGCCAGATACAATGAAAACATGATAAATGCCATCAAGTTTAACATCCAGCAAGTCTATGCTCAAAGTAGAGATAGTAAAGAAGGTTGTGGTGACAGTGAGGTGGATGATACAGCTTCGTGCTGCAATGGCCGTGCCATTGATTTTCACCTGCTTTCCAATGACAATAATGACATGAAGGAGCTGATGACTTGTAAGGCTTGCAGAGTCAATGAAGTTTGCATGCTTTTGTTACCTTGTAAGCATCTCTGCCTCTGTAAAGATTGTGAAAGTAAGCTTAGTTTTTGTCCCCTGTGTCATTCCTCCAAGTTTATTGGCATGGAAGTTTATATGTAATGGGATCCATATGAAAGCTCTAATGCTATCTAGTGTTATGTGCATTGTTCATGGTATTTTGATAATTGCTTATTGCTTGCATACTGGTTGCTGTTGCACTTTTGTGGTGTAAATGTTTCTTCAAACGTTCTGCATACAAAAAGACTTCCAGGTGCAAGGGGATTCTTTATCCATTTGGATGGTTTGTGTATGAATTGAAATGAACTGAAAATTGGTATAAACAATTTGAAAATGTAGAAGTGAATTCTTCTTGTGTCATATATTTTTCTGGTGACATGTTGAAGTTTCTTTTTGAAGTATTTTGAATTATGACATTTGTTGCTTTGGAAGGTTTGTCCTATCTCATTCAATAACTTGCAAATTTGTCTCTGCTAATTTAGGAGCGTGACTAATAGCATTGCATCAAGTGCTAATGACACTTCACTTGTCTGTCCAGCCACATCTTTCTTTGGTTGAAATTGGAGTGCCATTAACACATGGCGGAGTGCTATTACCTTCATGCCTATTTAGGCATATGCTCACTAAATCTGCAAAAGCAAAACTTATTTGATATGATTTGTAAAAAGAGTTAATTACTCTGTAATCAAATGATGTTGATCTACTATCAAAAGATGAAGGCAGTCAATTGTTGTAGAAAACATGCTCTAGTTAGAAACTAGGTCAGGATAACGATCTAGCATTGATGTTTTCTTTCCATTTGTATTTATTAGAATCTTGAGTTGCTTTATAATAATATCTGCTGTTGTTGGAACTTCAATATATAGTATGTTTCTCAATCTTTACATAGATCGAGTTCCTTGTCTGCTTGTTCATATGTCTTGGAAATTGCAAGGTTCTTAATTTAGGGATATCTAGAGCATAGCACTCTGTTTTAATGAATTACATGGTTTAGAATAAGCCTGGGTATACTTTAGCTATGCTTCGACATGATTCGACTATATTTTTCAATTCCATTTTTCCCCGATGGATGAAATTTATACTGCGATAACTCACAAGTCTTACCAAATATTTCTTTACATTTTTTAATTCCATTTACTTTTCATCAAGTTTTACGATATATATCATTACATTTTTTAGTAAGAATATTAATCTTGTTACAGTTGCTTGGTTGATTCTTTTCATGTGATTCAAGTAACATCAAAATAGTGTTGATATTTGTTGCTATATATTTGGCTTGAAGATTATGGCTGTTGCTGGAGTGTGATGCAGCTGTGTTGTGAGATGTAAGGGGTGTATGGAGGAAAACCATATTGCATGTAATTGTGAAATCTTCAATGATGAAGAGGTGTGGGCAAATCATGCAGCTATTCTCGGTTAGCCCCCCCTTGTATGGTGAGATGCAAGGGGGTTTCGGCAAATTTTTTCATGGTTGAACGCCTTTCAATTTGACTAACGTGAGAGATTGGCAAGGTTCAAATTTGAAAAGACAACCAACAGAGTTGGCCTTACATCTGAAAAATAAAAACCGGGCTGGCCACCATTTCTTCTGGATGGATCCTGACTTGGTGTTTGTTTGGGAAGTTGTTTTTTTAAGTGTTTGTTTTTTGTTTAGAAATATATTATATTAATATTATTTTATTTTTTTAAAATTTATTTTTAATATTAACATAATAAAATAATTCAAAAAAAATATTAATACTCCTCGCCTGGTGTGTGATAAAATAATTTTAATAAAAAAAAAAATTTCCAAAGGGACACTAAAGTCACTCCTCGCCTGGTGTGTGATATCCGATAGCTATCTTAAAAAGCCTCGTAGCCCATGGAAGGGATCCAACCAAGGCAGTTACCATTCAGGTGGGCCTTCGGCCTAAACCATAAAAAAAGTCTCGTATAGGTCAATTTAATTAACATTAACCTTGAATTAATATTTCTGATTTTAACCTTCCGTGTTCATATTCTAATTCTAGTTACAAGATTTTGCTTAATGGGTCAATCTATTAACTTGGGATTTAGCTTAGATCAGGTTAATAAAAAACCTGGACATTAAAAAAAACAATTCTGTTTTAGATTTATTATTTTTAAAAGAATTAGATTGATCAAAATTAACGTGCTCCATTTAAACCTATACAACGACAAGTTTAGCTCGGTACGATCAATAAAGAAGTGCTAATTTTAACATATTATAAATGATGTTCTTATCATAACATAGGTGCAGGTTAGTTATTTTATGTTATTTAACTATTTTTTTAATGATATTATGTTATTTCACAAGAAGACATATATATATATATATATGTCAATCAAAATCACCACCAGTTTAGAGGGCACCGCCAGCTTAGAGGGTGTTTCATGTTTGCAAGGTTTATTGTAAATCAATTATTGGCCTGACGACGACATACACGGTCATCCGTCCCCCTAAATTTCCTTTTACTGGACCACGAGCATTTTGATCACGAAACTGATGCTGGGCTGCACTGCCTGGTTTAACATTTGTTTGATTCTCGCTTGATAATAGGCTTATGGATGTGTGTTTTTCAATTCATCAGTAAAATAGTTTTTCGTTGATTGCTTACGCAAATAATTATTGGAAAATTACCCTAACTATTCTATAAATTAAATGTTTTTATATATATTTTTTTATTTTTTTAAAATTACAGTTTACATTTTAAATTTCACCATGCACATAACACTTTACATCTTATATCATCCTATAATTTAATCTATTTTACATTCATCAAGATGTAAATTGTAATATTTCAAAACATAAAAAACAAGTGTAAAAACAACTAAATTATATGATGGTAGGGTAATTTTTTCATAATGAATACTTATTTGCTTGAAAATAATATTAATTATCTAATACTATTCTTTTATTTTTCACTATAGATAGTCATCATCTAATTTTTAAATTCTTTTTTTATGATATTCAAGCATGTAATTAAGAAAAAATAATAAACTTGGAGACGGAGAGATGGAGGGGGGGATCGAGCGCAGGGAGGGGATGAGGTGACCAAGAATATTACTGCATTAATTAGTCTGCCTGACAAGGAAGAAGAAAACTCTAACTATTGGAAGTTGATCCAGTGGTTCTATAAGCTTATCAGTGGCGATCATCAGCAAAGAAACAATGGTATTTTTAAATTCTCCAGGCTCATCCTTCCCCTTTTATTTTCATTTTTTATTTATTCTTTTAGTTGTTAAATTATTTTCGCTAATTGAATAATCTAGGGATTGATTTCAAGTAAATATCTTTTCCTATTTAACTAAAAACTAAAACAAATTAGAATCTGAATTTCAAGTTTTTTGGGTTAATTTATCGGACTAAGCCGAGATTAATATTTTGGTCCAATGATCCAATTGGATTGGGCTGCGGTGGAACATAGTTAGGACTAGATCCATGCATCAAATGAAGTATGTTAGAATGTCCCACGAAGCGTCCTTGCTAAGCTTGTCTCTATGCACAAAAACCCAGGTACTTATATATATATATATATATAATCCAATATTATAAATAAATTAATGGGTGTTGGATCTAATTTGAATTAATTAGGTGGTTCTTTGTGATAAGATTACATAAAATGAATGTCTGGAGAGGGAATATTTTGTTGAATTTTACCACCTATATATATATATATATATATATATATATATATACATATATATATTTGTAAGCGTATGATTGAAGGGAGGTGAGTTATAAACCCTAATACCTTTTTAGCTCATAAAAAGGGGTCCAAAATCGGCTCATAGAAACGTGTGTTGTCAAGTATTATGGTAGTTAAACAGGCAATTAATTGTTCATTGACCCACCAAATACAATCTTGTAATTGAAGCTTCAAGCCAATCCAACTAGAATCAATAGCTGATTAACAAGGTATAATTTTAATCATCATGGTCTTCAACTTTTCTCCTATAATTAATTAATTAATTAATTAATATATATATATAGGGAGTAGTATTGTAGAAGCCTTGGGAAGCAAGTCTTTTGATTGGGTGAGTATTGGACAAAAGTGGAGGGTAAGAGGAAGAGGAATGCTTTTCTTTAAGGGGAGGAGAGAAGATTGATGAACTTTTTTCTAATCATGCCTTAGAAAGTGATGACAAAGAGGAAAGTGAATATGCTTCCCCCATGATTATAACTATCTGCTATCTATTATTATTCCACCTCCACCTCCACTTCCACCGCAAACCCTAGCCGATCTCTGTCCTGTCAATGCCTGCCTCCTTTGCCTTTCCCCCCTACCTTCTCTCTTTTATAAAGACTTGGATGAAAATGTACAATTGGACATGAAATGAACATTCAAAATTTAATGGAAGAGTGACTTTACTAGAGTTCAATCATCCAATCCTCTCCTTATTCCCTATAAAGCTGATTTTTCTCCTACTTTCCTTTTCTTCTTTCACTTGTGGGGTATTAGGGCATGATATCTCTGTTCGCTTACCTCCACTTTGTATCTCTCCTGCCTTCTTTTTTCATATGATCCTTTACATATATCCCTGAGTTATATTTTTCTGCAATTTATATTCTTATAATTACCAGTCAAAATTATTCCCTTTTAAAACTGAACATGCATCTTGCTATGCCCACACCTCCTGCCTCGGGTACGAGGCTAGCTCAGTCGCAACTTGCTAGGGGTCCCCAATATATATGGAATATTTCCATTGCGTAGCTAGCTTGAGGTGTTGTCTTTACTCTTACCTCGTTCTCTTGAAACTGCTTAGTTTACAATTGTCTAACTATATATTAGCATGCGCAAGTTCTATGGCAGTGCCTAGACATTTTAGCTAGGCCGTGCCCAAGAAATCTTTAACAGCGAGCATCTACTGCACTTGCTAATTGTTTGGCTAACCATCTATAATTGTTCCCTAACATAGAACCCAATTCTTAATTGATAATGTAAAAAGAAAAAAAAAATTTCTTTCGGCTCTCAAATGTTTCAAAAATTTCTCAGTCGGGTACTTTTATCGGTTTATAAATAAAATCTAACTATCCACCTCTCTTTATAGCATTATATAAATAAAAATTTGAAAATATTGTCCTTTTAGAATACTACACATATAAAAAAGCCACATCTAATTATACTGTTCGTGGCAAGAGGAAGTTTTATTAACAAAAAAAAAAAATTAAAACAAAAGGAGATTCACTGTAGCTCTTTTTATATTTTTTTGTTCACCGTAATGATTATTTTGTCATTCCTATAAAAAATTACATGTCTTTGGATTATGATTATTTTGGTATTTGTATGAGGTACATTAGTCACTACTGATTTGCTTGGGAGTATTTGTATCTATTTAATGTTTTGTGTGAACTAAAAAATATCCAAAATACCCCTAAAAGTCAAAAGGGTATTTAGATATTTTTATTTTATTCTTTATACACAATAAAATTACACATGTACTTTTGAATACAAGACATTTACTTCATTGTAGTTAGAGGTATTTGAAATTTTTAGCCTAGGTTTTGTTAATTGTAAGTTGGCTGAGAGTAGTTAAATAATTCTCTTTTAAAATAAGAATTTATAATTGAAAAGCTCTTGAGGCGTGTAGAGTAAGCGCCAACAAGTTGGAACCACCGCACACTTTGCGCAATGCGTGCGGTGGTTAATTAATCGAGATATTATTTAAATTCTAAATCTAAGTCAAGAATATTATTAATTTATGGAGATGGCAATGAATTTTGCTTCAGGTTTCACAATATTTATCCGAGGTTAAACTAGTTTGTTTTTCCAATAAAAACGCAACACAGAATATGGTAGCCCCTTGAATTACACCATTGATGATCCAAAAATATGACTACAGTACAGTTTATGTGGGTGCCTAGTACTTGCTATATCGCTGCGCGTGAGAATCAAAGAGTGAACAAATTGGAGCGGATAGTTCTCGATAAGGGACCATCAAAATTTTGTGCGCTGGTTGAGTGATCTACAACAGATCTTTCACAAAGCTTTTTGATTGACATGATTGACCAGCCAAAAGGGTTTCCTCAGTGGATTATTAGTTGGCAATAATATCTGTATGATTATAGGAATATGTTAAAAAGAGCGAAAATAAATAAATATATAAGAGAAAACTGGACAGCCCGGATCAGCCCAACACTGCAAATGATTTGAAGATAACTTCATTTCCCCAGAAGATAATGAATCGATCACCATCCGATCAATTTACTGATCATAACTCTCATCGAATTTCGATATCGAAGCCAGATTGCCCAATATTTTGTATCTTGAATTATTGGATGTCATCATAGTAAAAAAAAAAAAATCACTTTAAGAACGTATAATTGCTTTGTGAGTAATGGACGTAGAGGTGGGTCTTCATATATATGCATGAAATGATGGCGAGGATGATGGAGGGACCCAAATAAGGCTTTTGATCATCACAAAGGAATCCCTTGGATTGAGGAGTAGTAGTAGAGCAGCAGCAGCAGCCTTGAATTTGTGGGGTATCCCTTTTAATTTTTTTTTAAACACCTTTTTTTTTCCTCCCTCTCTTTAACGTTCATCAGCCACAGTATCAAAAGAAGAGAAGAGGAAGAGGAAAAAGAATGTGATGTGCATGTGATCCAACAGCCTTTATGTTCCCTCTTCGAACCCAATATACTAAACCACCGTTCTTCTTCTGTTGTCTTTTTTGACATTCGGGGTCTAGTATGCTTTCTTGGGTTGATCATATTTAGGTCATACATAGATAATATATTGTAATTTGTTACTAAACCTTAATTTTGGGCCCATTTCTAGACATGATATGTTTGCCAAGACTTGATCATCGAGAGCACCGATTAAAAGCATGGCATTAGTGGAATCTATGGGTCCAAACATCGCATCAAGCGGATCGTGTAAAGTGTAAACATCTTTTTGGTGTGAGAATTTTCATCTTCTGTAGAATATATGTTCTGTACACCTGCAATAATCAACCCATTATCCTTTGTATATGACAAAGTTCTCTTCTTTTCTTGCGTAATGGTATACGACAAAGTTTCTTTAGTTTTATAGTAGAATCAATGTTTTTATCAAAGAAGAAAGAAAGGAAGAAAGATGAGGGAGGAAAGGTTGTAACTCTAAAGTGAGCTAAAATTAGCTTTCTTTAATTGATAAGAAACTATAGTCCATGCAAGGATCATATTTTGATGTAGAAACCCTTTTGGACCTACGCACGCTAAAGAGATTAGGTTTGAAGGAAGCTGCTTTTTAACGTCTTTTTTTTTTAGAGGAATAGAACTTTTGCATGCAAACGAAATCCACATTATTCTAAAGTACTTCATTAATTTAAGATTCCTTTCTCTATCTAATCAGTCAATTAAAACAACTTTCTTTGCTTCTTTTGGGTCAATGTCTTTGGATGATTTTGATTCCTACAAATATAATATCATTCACATTTAAAATCATATTTATAAAACTTATAATGGCCTAACTACCATTAGAAGTCTAGACAAGTTCAGGATAAAAAAAAAATACAAAAGAAATTGACTTGACCTGACTAATAAAAGATCTAGGTTAATTCCAAAGAATTACCTGATAAAAAACCTGTTGACATTTTTTTATTAAAATAATGTCTTTTTGATCATATTTTAAAAAAAATTGTTTCTAAATTAACCCTAGTCAAACTAAGTTAACCAGTGACTCAGGCCTTATCTTAGATCAAGTTTTAAAATATATTTAATATACATGATTAAATTGAAATTTCAATGTTATTTCCTTGGTTGAAACAACTTTTAGGTAAGAAATGGGTTCAAGACATATATGTAATTCCTTTGCTTTTTTGGTTGAGCAGAAGGCTTGATAATTTTTAACTTTTTTTTTATATTATAATTAATTATAATTGAAGAATCATGGTTGCTAAGACTCAAAATTTATTTTATTGAAGGAATTTATTAAATACATAATCGTTAATTTAAGCTTGCATGTGTCAAAGTAATTTTTCTCTGAATTGAGCTGTGAGCACCATAGTATCCTACCATTTTATAGATTTTTGACACTCTTGAGAGCCCTGATTGTTTCACCCTTCTATAAATTATTCACGAGGCAAAACTATTCAGTGAGCACTTTTAACCCCCGTAATGAACAATAACTCTCCTTTTCTTTTAAACGTGATCATAAGTAGCATTTTTTTTGGAAGAAGTCGATATATTGAAAGGGCTAACCAGAAGGTAGCAAAAAACAAGATACACGAAAGAAAAACAGAAAATAAAAGAAAAGAGAATCACAAAAACAAAAAGCAAACACAAAAAGAAAAAAAGAAGGCCAATAGATACATAACCGAAAAAGAACATCAGGATTGAAAGAGCTGATACGCCATGCTTAAAGCTTTAATTTGGTGTTAGATCAATCTATAATACCTTCAGGCCCTATAATTAAACTAGTGCCAATAGCCATGGAGAACTTATCTGCAGACTTAAGCCAATTCGAAAGGTGATAAAGAATTAAGAAGAAACTCTCTTCGAAGGTCGCAGTTCCATCATTGAAGATTACCTTGTTCCTCATAAGCCATATACTCTAGCTAACACAATAAGAAACCATAGACCAAGTCTTACGCTGGAATTTTCCAAACACTAGGTTGGGCCACTGATGTAAAAGATCATCCATACGGTAGAGAAAGACAACCATTAATACTCCACCAATCCAAGAATTTCATCCATAATTTCCACACTGGTTTACAATGAAAGAGAAGATGATTTGAAATCTCAATCTCATTTTCACAAAAGATACAAAAGGTTTGATCAACTGTGATTATATTACGGCAAAGTAAAAAAAATCCTTAATGCATAATCTATTCTGAATAGCAAGCCAAAGAAAAGATTGAACCTTGGGAGGGACTCTTTTTTGCCATATCGAAGCCTTAAAAGTTATAAGCCCTGGATTCATAATTCTGTCAATAAGTAAAGAACAAGTTTTAACTGTATAACATCCATCTGCTGATGAGGACCAAACTTTTTTATCTGAAGTTGTTACCTTTAGCCAAAATCTTTCTATAGATGGGAGAAGGTAGACGACCTGCTCAGTTTCAAAGAGGAACAATTGTCTCCTCCAAGCTAACTCCCACTTCTATTCCCCTTACTCTTAATTTTCCATATCAGCAATTGTGGTATTCGATTTAGTGGAAAGAATATAGAGCCGTGGGTAAATAACTTTTAATAGAGAGCTATTAAACCAAACATCATACTAGAACCGAGTTAGAGAGCCATTTCCCACTACAAATTTGCAGTTATTGGCTAAAGCTGAAGAGACAGAGTCTGTTGAAGTCATAAGGGATGTGATGTCCCTCTAGAGACAAGACAATCTTCTACTAAAAATAGGGAAATCATTTTCAAACACCAGCTTGAATTTGTTGAACATCATCTTCTTCCATAGCTCATTACCAGGAAGAGAGAGCCTCCAAATTCACTTGAAAAACATTGCTTTATTCTTGGCTATCAATGATCCAATCCCAAGGCCACCCCTATCCTTATCTCTAACAACCACACTCCATTGGACTTTTGCAAATGTTTCTCATTCTGACAGTTCCCAACCAAAAGAACTTGCGTTGGATGGAAGTAAGTAACATAACAAATTAATAGAGAAAAATACTATTTGTATGATATGTTTGTTTGATATTATTTTTAACAATAAACCTTTATAATAAATAACTTGATATTAAAATATTATTACGAGTATGTTTTAAAATTATTTTTCTGATGAATACTTATCATAATTAAATTTGTTTAAGATTATGATAAATATAGTATGACAATTGATTTTCTTAGAATATAATATAAAGAAAGAGTATATATAAGTTTATTTTTTAAAAAAATATAAGACCAAAAAAAATTGTATCATATTTTTAAATACCAATAGTTCACCTTTCAATTTTGGTACATTCTAAGAACATTTTTGTTTAGTTATATTTTCTTCCCATACACTTACAAATTACCATTCAAGTGGGTTTTTTTTGTATTATTTGCAAGAAATTCTTTATAATAATGATTAAATTTCTAATGTTTTAAGTTTACAAAAATATGTTTGTGAATATTATAATTTTTTATTGTATATCTTTTTTTTTAATTTTGATTAAATTCAGATGATATAATGATCATAAATATTAAAAAATATTATAGAAAATTACACAATATAGGATGTATATATTTAGGAAATATTGATAGGCTTAATCTTGTGTTGTAATCTTTACATTAACTATTATACACTACTCTACATATATAAATATAAAATATTGACTAACTAATAAGTCAAGCTTTCTATTTTTCTCAACTTAGTATTGGAGCCTTAACACATTAAAACTCCTTTTCCCTCTCCCTAATAGACTCTGCCTTGGCTACTATATCTTCCCCACAACAGACCAACATTTCAACTCTTCAACATACCAGCATTCCATAGGTTGTCGGTGCTTCTTAGCCATTGCAGACTTTTTCTTTTTTAGATTGACGTTTCAGCTCTTTCTATGATGATGCTGCTGTGAATCTTACCCTTATGGAGGATTTAATTACAGTGATTGTTCCCCTATCTAATGCTTATTAAGTTATTTCTTTGAAGCTTACAAACACCAATTATCTTTATCGACAAATACAGATGAAACCATATCTTTCTGGCCATGGTATTTTCCACTTTGTAGATGGCTCCTTGTTATGTCCTCCTTCTCATATGGTTGCTACTAATGGTTTTTCTCTTTAAATTAATCCTTCTTTTCATTATTAGAAGCAATAAAATCAACTTATTTTGAGTGCATTACTTTATTTTATTTCAATAGATGTATTACATCTTATTATTAATTGCCAAACCTCGCATTGTGTTTGGTTGCTTCCCTGTTTAATTCTTGCATTATGAAACCTCATAGATCTTTTCAAGATCTTCGTCAAGGTGATGCTTCGATCATTACATATATGTAAAAGGTAAAAACATTATTTAATGAATTAGAAGTTGTCGGTCGATCAATTTCCCTTGAAGATTTCAATTTGTATGTGTTTTGTGGTCTTCGCGATGACTTCAAAGACTTGATAATCAAACTCATGACCCAAACAAAACCTCTTTCGTATGTAGATCCTCATAGTCATCTCTTTACCCATGAGTTCCTTCACAAGACCTCCCTTCAGTCCATGATTGTCACTCCTCTTCTACTGCCCATGCCAACTCAGCCACCATCCACTAATGTTGCACATTATCAGTCCTCAGGTTCGTATAACATTAGTCCTAATTTTAGTCGTGGCAGAGGACACTTTCATGGTAATTGGTGTTCCAATAATAACTACAACAACTCCCAAAACAGGGCTGATTTTCATAGCTTTCAGGGATCTTCTAACACCAACTAGATGTAGGGTAATTGATAACAAAACAGAAGGAATAATAAATCATTGTTTATGTGTTTTTTTAATTGTATTCTTGATTATGATTTTTTTATGTATTTTTGGATGTCTTTGCTTTCCATTTCTGCATTCATATCATACTTATAAGTTGGATTTTTGTTTATCTCCATGTGTGTTCTTAGGTTATAACTTCTCTCATCTTAGTTATCATTATCTTGATCTAGTATCTCAATGTATTTATATCTCGCGTCATGTCTGTTTTTATGAATATGTGTTTTCTTTTGATAAATCTGAACAGATGACATAACCCCACAACACCTCATTGGATCCTATCCCTACTACCCACTTGCTAAATTTGTTTAATTCACTTTTTTTTTCCCTTCATTGTACCTACAGCCTCTCCACTACCCATTCTGCTTATCATTTCTGCCACCGTACAACAACCTATTAGCCCTGTTTTTATATCATCGCCTGCTTATTTATACAATGATTATTCTTCATGTATAAGTTCTCCTCCTTCAGGGTTGTAAATTTCCAAGTTTGCCTCTACTGGTTCTCCTGGTTCTACTATTGTTTCACTAGGGTTTGCTGCTCCTAGACCAGCAACTCATTCTGGTTCTCTAGCTGGTTTGAATTTAAGTGTTGACCTCTCTTTCTATCCTCTCTAGTAGCATACGAATTTAGGCTTACCTGTCTTTAGTTATGTGGTTCGTCAGCATCATATGATTCTTCACCCACGGCCACCAAAGATAACACATCTGATGGCCTTTTCAATTATTATTTTTTAGGAATTGAGGTTCAGTCTACTAATGAGGGTATTATGCTATGAAAAGATAAGTATATTCTTGACATACTTACTCGAGTTGATATGTCTTCTTGTAAACCTATTGATACTCTTATTTCTACCTTTAAGGTTACTATGATGCTTGATTACTTGTTTTCTAATCCTACACGGTTTCATCAAATTATTGATGTCATTCAATAACTTACTTTTACAAGACCAGACATTTGTTTAGTTATTAACAAAGTCTATTTGTTTATGCATGCTTTTATATTTGCACATTGAGCTGCCGTTAAACACATTTTGTGTTATCTTTGGGGTACACTTTTTTTTGGCTTACATATCACCCGTAGCTCATCCTTTACTTTACATGGTTTTATAGATAATGATTGGGCTGATAGTGTTGATGACTGTAAGTTTACGAGTGGATATCTTATTTTCTTTGTCATACATCGATTTCATGGAAATGGAGTAAAAAAACGCGATTGCTCGTTCTTCTACTGAGGCGAGTATAAAGCCTTGGTTGAAGACACTGCTAAGATTATCTGGCTTTAATATTTATTGTCAGATCTGCAGATTAGTCCTATTTTTATGCCTACGCTTTAATTAGTGTGATAATCTGGATGGTGCTACATATTTGTTTGTGAATCCAATCTTCCATGCTCGTATTAAACATGTTTACTTCTTTGTTTTACTGATTTTTGGTTCAAACTTCAAGTTGATCCTCAACTTGATGGGGCATATCATAGAAAATTACACAATATAGAATGTATATATTTAGGAAATATTGATAGGCTTAATCTTGTATTATAATCTCTACATTAACTATTATACACTGCTCTACATATATAAATAGAAAAGGTTGGCTAACTAATAGGTCAAACCTCCTATTCTTCTCAACTAAAATTATTGTTATTGATATTTGTTAAATCTTGTTTCAAAATGAAAGTTTAACAACCATCATTATAATGAAGTGCTTTGATTTTTTTTTTCTCTTCAATACAATCATCAAGATAAAATTATAAAATAATAATATTTTACTATAAAGTGCTTTCATTTAGCTAATATATAAAAAAAAGCCAGAGAGAGAGAAGAACATAATTTTTCCTAAAAATCTAGAATAAAAATATATTTTAGAGAAAAGGCATTGCATGCTAAATCTTGTTTTAGAATTTTTCTAAGAAAATAAAACAATTAGTAAGTTTATATGTTTAAAATTGGACTTATATAATTATTGATGTTGGAATTAAATTAAATAGTTTGATCACCATCCTTCATGGAATTTTTTTTTCTGTAATGTTTGAACATTAAAATCCATTTTGAAATGTCACTATGTTATTTTGGAAATGCATTTCAAGGTTAATGTCTTTGGATTTCTTCAAAGACAGTGGATTCAATACCATAAAAAGAAAAAAAAATGGTTCTTGCTGGTTTGACAATTCCATGGGCTTAGAAATTTACTGCTTAAATCAGATAGATTAGAATGCGCAGCACCTCCGGATAATTGAGGCAATGATTAAGAATAGCATGTTCTATATTTTTGGTTGCTTGCCAATTGCCATGCCCACAGACTACAGTAACTCCTGTATATGATTCTGGAGATTGTCATCTGAAAGGAGAGACGTCCGTCACAGTACGTATCAGTGAATATATATATATATATATATATATATATATATATATATATAAACACAAAGGACAAATTAAGACTGGTTACAAGAGGGCACTAGCTAGATGGACAAATTAACGGGTATCTTGTCCTGTCCATTAATATCAGTGTGCCATTTCCTCGTGGGATCCGTATCCCCTCGTGACCCTTACACATAGTCTCAGTCTCTCTCAGATAAATAAACGGTGCCCTCTTCTCTTCTTCAACATCTCAATTTGACCACCACCTCTATATCTAACATTGAATAATATTTTCTCATGTTTTAGTATTATTACTATACATATGTGTGTGTGCTGCATGTTTGAGAGGTTTGAGTGAGATGCTTTTGTGCATGCATGGTTTTTTAGCTTAAACATATGTATAAAATAGTGGTTCTTGCAGTGCTAGAGCTAGAAGGGTTAGTGAAATAGACAAGAAAGAGTGCAAGAAAAGACAGAAGTAGGAAAGAACCTTGTAGCTTGTCGTATTGAATACACATTTTGATTCTTCTTAATTTTAGAGACAGAGATCTAGAGAGATTATTATTATTGAAGGATTAACTTTTTTAAATACGGGGATTTAGGCGATTAATTTAATTAATTCAATCCGTATTCGCTCTGTGTTTTAAGCTGTCTCTCCTTGAAATCCTCATTACGTAGATTATCTAATTATTACTGTTATCATTTGTTTGTTAATAAATAGGAATATATAGTAATTGTTTTTGGAAGGTATCGGCGGTGGTCATGTGAGAGATAATAATATAGGCAGAGAGGTCTTGTGGGGTTCACTTTCACTGCGTTTTAGAAATTAGAATAGAATCTTCTTGGCTCTTCAACGTGTAGAGGTGTTTGTGTTTGTGTGTGTGAGTGTGTTTTGAGTTTGATTTTGCTAGTGATGGTGGTGGGCTCGGTCGGATCTGTGTCTAAGTTGCTGACAACTTGTGAGAGAAAAGATCAGCCTTTGTTTTCTAGATTTCCATACTCTTTGTGGACCCTTTCTCTATACATAATTCTTTTTCTTATATACATGCATGTCCTACTGTGTAAAAGTCACTTGGAAAAACAGCTCCATGAATCATGAAATTTACCTTCTTACTCATTAACTATTCATGCTTATGCTACCTATTTTCCATAAACTGCTCTCTCCATCAATGCCACAGGTCCCATTGTATGATTGTTGGACCCACCTGGCCATCAAATGGCTCGCAATTGGATTAATGGATAACCATACAGTATGGAGTTAAATTCCTGTAAATGTCACTATGTGTTTGTTTAACCGTGTTTTAGACTGCAGTTGGCTGTGTTTATGAATTGATTTTAATGGTGTGTTTGGCTTTGTAATAGCTTCTGCGGAAATACTCTTAAAAAAAAAATCACATATGGTAACTTTTCTTGATTATATAATTTAAGATGATCAAAAGACAAGTATAAACAGCAAGAACCAAATACCAAGCCGATTTCAGTAACTGATCATCCATCGTATGTAAATTGCAAAAGAGATTATTAGTTTGTGGGAAAAATCTACATGGGATCATATTAGGAAATATTCCCAGAAGTATGCATGTAACATGAATAAGGGAATGGAGGGGTGGTAATAAATATATCTTGTATAAGATAAAAACAAAACATGTATCACGAGAATGGCATACACACACACACACACAGAGAACTATCAAAAATACAAGGACAGTTTCCATGTCAGCCGCTGTAACCTTGCAGAGAGCAGAAGGGTAAAGGTTTGAGCCTGAGAATCAAGAAAAGAAAGATAAGAACACAAACACACAAACAGACACAGAGAGAGAGAGAGAGAGAGAGAGAGAGAGAGAGAGTAGAGGACATGAAATTTTTTAGACTATGTTCTTCTTGGACCAAGGAGAGAATATTTCCCATTTTAATTGAGTATCGGGACTCGAAACTGACATTTCTTCTTAACAATTTCTAGTTAATTTCTTCACAATCTGTGCAAAGAGGGATAAAAATAATTAATACCACATGCAACCTTTCTATTCAATAATATTTGTTCGTGTCACTACTAGCTATTCATCATGTGATAGATTAATTGTTCTGGAACTCAACAACTTGAACTAGGTAATGATCTTTCATGTGACAGAGTTAAATTTCCTTTGGCACCACACATTGGCTGTCATGTTCATGAAGTTTCCTGATTTCTCGATCGTTCCACATTTTGAGTCATTTAAATTGTATTTGTTTATTACATATTTCTGATATCAGCTATAGCAGTGGAAATGATGCTTACAAAAACTCATGCATTATTTATTTACGAAAAAATTACCCTATTATTTATAGTTTAGTTATTTTTATACTTTTAAAAATTACAATTTGTACCATAAACTTTGCTGCTGCATTCGTAGGCAATTTATATGTTAGTTTTAGCATTAATTGTTCTAAGTTTTATTGCTATTACGGTACTTAGGTACTAGATAGAATTTGAAATATTTATTTATTTTACAATATTTCTCATGACATTAGACAAGAAGTAGGATCCTAGCTAGTCAAAAGGGAATAAAATATGAAGGATGTGGGGGGATAAGATGGTGATGGGGAAGGAATGCAAGATGTGTCTTGTTCAGTAAGATTAGATTGAATTTCAAAAACTTTGTGAGGTAGTTAACAACATAAGGCTTGAATTTTCCAAAAAGAATTGTAGAGGGGGAGGGGATTTTACTTGGTGGGGAACAATGACAGTTTAACTTTGTTTTTCCAATAATGAGAATCACAGACATGATCAAGATAATCAGCTGAGTATCTATGTGAAATAATTAGTCTCCATTTTCCTATTGCTTTGCTTGGGACCTCCCTGTGTCCCTAGTACCCTTATTGCCACTCATCATGAAATGAATCCATTTCTCACTTTTATATGTTGGATCCTTCGGTTCCCACTCATTGCTATATATGGTTTTCTTGCAATCTTGTTCATATTTTGACACTTGTAGCTGTAAAACTCGAGCTCCTTTTCCTTTCCTGAATATATTTTTCGTTCATTTTGTGGTACATATAGCCAAGCTCTCGCAGATGTCATTATTTAATCTCAAGGGCATGAATGTTGGTTCTCTGTCTGATCTCTAGCTAGCTAGCAAGGGAGGGTGCATATAAAAACAAATATTTCTCGGGCCATTACAAAAAAGAAAGAGAAAAAAAAAAAGCTGTTGATTTTCCATGGAAACTTTTGGGGCCAATAATTCAATCACCTGAGACACGTCACCCAGGAAGCCGAGCCACGAAAGAGCCAAAGTTGGAGGCTCCAAGCACATATAAAGTACCAGTAATCTACTATACTATAGAAGGCTAAAAGGGGCAGTATAGTATGTACTGAGGGAAAAGAGCCATGAACATAATTGTAAGTTAGTCAGTAAAGGTAGTAGTGGCCAGAGAGCATGTCTATCATGTTATCGATATTGAAGTTTGGGGTATAATGAGAAAGAAAGTGCTCCAAGAGAAGCAATGGAAGAGGAGGGGAAGAAGAAGAAGAAGAGAAGAAGAAATGTCGTCACCGAGAAACAGGCTTTAAATCCCATCACGTAGATCGATGTATCCTTAACCTCACATATCTTCAGCTAGCTAGCTAGAGTATTAGAAAATGATGGGATTCGAAATTGGAGAGTGTGTTTTTGGGTGTTGGGTTGGTAATATTAAACAACAAAAGGAAAGCTACAAAACGAAAAAGAGACGATCGGTTTGACATGGGGTGAAAATTTGAAACCATCTTCGTCTCCATTTCTTTTCTAATATTTTTATCTGCATCGAATCCTCTCAAATTGTTGATGCCCACAATACCCCTTCAACGATGCTTGTAATATATATAGTTCATAAATATCAATATCGTTTCTTAGCTATAAAATCTAGTGTCTTGTCAATTTAAAATTAATTTAGTGTGAATGACTTAATTTACTAAAATAATCTTATCTTCCTTCCCGTCCACTCGGCCAACTTATTAGAAATGTGTCTAGTAAGCTCATCAAAAGAAGGTCTACAGCCGAGGCAAAAACCTTCAATTAAGGAAATGTACTGTGTAATTAAGTAACACTACCAAAAGAAGGTCTGTTCAAAAAGATCAAGAGATAAAGAATCATGAGACAAGTATGGAATAGTAGTAATGAAGAGTTTGACTATATCATCAATTGCGAGTAGTAAAAATGGAGAGAGAGAGAGGGAGGGAAAAGGAGAAGGGAAGGGTGGCATTGTCAATTCAAGAAGGGCAGGCCTGCACCATCCTCCTGTGCCTGATTTTAAGTGGCTGTGCAAGGGATCAATGTCAGAGATAGAGAAAGAGAGGTCACGGGTTTGTCTTGAAAGGCCCTTATTTCACAGTCCTAGACAGACAGACACATATTCTCTCTCACTACACAACCGAGGAGGGAAACAAATTACTATACAATGTCAATTCACCCCCCCTAGTTTTCACTGTATCACACAGCACATAAAAGGTTAAAAACACATGCTCCTCACCACCATTTTTATCCATACCCTTGCCCAAGTTTTCACATTACCACATCCACTCTCCTCCTTAGTCTCTATCCATCAGAGCCAAAACCCTCACTGTTTTTCTCTTACACATCTCTCTCTTTGTCTCTGAAAAATACAAGTTGCTTTTGATCTCCAATGGCTCTTATGTTGGATAATTGTGAAGGGATATTACTCTCATTGGACTCCCACAAGTCAGTCCCAGCTCCCTTCCTTACCAAAACCTATCAACTGGTAGATGATCCAGCCACTGACCATATAGTTTCTTGGGGTGAAGATGACACTACTTTCGTTGTTTGGAGACCACCTGAGTTTGCTCGTGATCTCCTTCCTAACTATTTCAAGCACAACAACTTCTCTAGCTTTGTCAGGCAACTCAATACATATGTAATAACAACTGAAATCTCGATTGTTATATGTCATGTGCTGAAGAGTTTGTGTCTATGCTTTTGCTTTATTTTTTTGGGGGTAATACTGATTTGGTTTTGTTTTGATTATTTGGTGCATTAGGGTTTTAGGAAGATTGTACCTGACCGATGGGAGTTTGCTAATGAGTTTTTCAAGAAGGGAGAGAAGCATTTGCTTTGTGAAATTCATAGAAGGAAAACGGCTCAGCCACAAGTAGCTATCAATCAGCACCACCACCATCAGCACCACCCACATTCTCCCTTTGGTGTTAACGGACCCAGTTTCTTTCCCTTTTCAAGCAGAACCAGCATCTCTCCGTCTGATTCAGATGAGCAAGCCAACAACAACTGGTGTGATTCGCCTCCTCTCACTTCACCACCAAGAGGGGTTGCTAGCGCCACAGTTATTGGTGGTGGAGGTGGATATAATAGCTCAGTTTTTGCCTTATCTGAAGATAATGAGAGACTGAGGAGAAGCAACAATATGCTAATGTCTGAGCTTGCACACATGAAAAAGCTTTACAATGATATTATTTACTTTGTCCAAAATCATGTCAAGCCTGTTGCTCCCAGCAATTCCTACTCTTCTTCTTTGCTTCTTTGTGGCCCGGCACCATATGCTACTGCTAATCCTGTTACTTCTAATGGTTCTTTGGCACAAAAGCCTTTAAACCAGCTTCTTGGGTATTATCCTACTACTGCTCCAAACAACCCTAAGCAAGCTCCTCAAGTTCATGTTTTGAACTCTCCAACAACTACTTCGCAGAGCTCTTTGACCTTTCTTGAAGAAGCCAACAACAATGGTTGCAAGACAAAGTTGTTTGGTGTCCCTTTACAATCCAAGAAAAGATTGCACCCAGAGTATGGCTCTAATCCAGGAAATATGGAGACTAACAAGGCTCGTTTGGTGTTGGACAAGGATGATTTAGGATTAAATCTCATGCCTCCTTCAAGATGTTAGTATCTTCAAATCCATTCAAAGATCTGAGTTTTTTTGGTTTTTATAATTGATATCTTTACTTAGATTTTCTTGTTTGATTGCCATGTTCTTTTTATAGTCCTAAGAGATTCTGAGATGATAGTAGCTAGCTAGTAGCTAGTGTTGATGATGAAACATGTGTGTGCGTGCGTGTGGGTTTTTGTGACCTTGTATATAACTTTAGTGCCTGGTATTATCTTTGTTCCCCCACAGCCATGAATGCAGGTGGGTTTTGGTTAGAGTGAAGATCAAATCAAATCAAGTTTAAAAAATCACAACTCCATCGTTTCTAAGGAGATGTCTTTTCATTTTGATTGCTTGCAATTTATTGCTCTCTCCTTCCTCTTCTTCTGCTTATCCTCTCTCTGAATTCAACGTCTGTATGTTTCAGTTTCAGTTCATTAATTAATGCAAGGCAAAGGAGAGTCTGATGGCTTTCCTTTTAGGTTCTTCTGTGAAAAGAAGCTGAAAGGTTTCAGCCTGGCTCATTGACACGCTCTCTCTAGGGCTTTCTCTGATTACTCTCATTAATGTATGATACGTACAACTATGTCTTGCAAAATACTTCCAAAACATTCAAAGGCTGATGGATAGATGGGATAAAAATAAAAGCAAGAAAAAGGCAGCTGAGGACAACATGGTTGTGATCATTCATCTTTTCTCAAAATCTAATATTAGCCTTATCATTACAACTATTATCATCGTCCCTATAACTATTCATCAAGGAAACCATATATAATATGATTAATTTAGAAAAGAAGGTCATCATTTCTCTTTAGATATGGAGGTTATAGTCTCCATTTCTCGGTTATATGAACTGTCAGTACTCAATAAAATTACAAATCAATAGATCGATGCAATACAGGAAGGAATATGGGGATTAAAAAATAAGAAAAAACAAAAACAAAAAACAAAACGAGCGGCCTATTCGATGAAAGCGAAATGAAAGAGAGACTGACTAAAAATGAGGTTTGAAATGTTTCTATCAAGGCTTCTATATACTTCTTCTGAGGACCAGAAACCTTTGCTTTTTCCTAATTTAAGTATCTGATCAACTTCTACAAACCTCCCTTTAGAGATCCCATCGTCTCTCTCTCTTTACAATACATGCATCCCAGTTTTCACTAATTCCAGTCCATCTTAATTCTTCAGTAGTCTTCTAGCCATATAACCCCATAAAGATAGAGCCTTGACTGGTAGCTATAAACGAACCCATGCACATTTACTTAAAAACACCATGCCTTTTTATGCTTTTGCTTGTCCAGTATAAAGTTTAACTTCAAAAGTTTGACTACACATTTCTACTGGGTTTTCTCTTTTGCTTTTCTTGGCTTGTTTGTTGCTTGTGTATTTGTCATTAAGGTTATTTAATGTGTAACGCAGAGAAGCTCTGAAGAGACAGAGATGAAAGCATATATGTTAAGAAAGGTCCATTTTATCTAAAGTAGGAATATAGTATTCTAAGAATATCTTTGTCGCGCAATGATTTCGTCTCCTACGGAAAACAAAACCCTAACCCTAGTTTTTTTTCCTTTTTTTTACAAGAAAGTACCCCTACTCCCCTTCTCCAAACCTTTGTCCTTTTTGGGTAGGTATCCCACGTGACATGAAAATTCATGTGCTGCCGTATCATATATAAAATTTGATGATACGCCGGTCTATTCGTATGGAAGGGTGAAAGAAAAAAAAAAAAAAAAGTGGTGGGTGATGGGTCATCCAAAAGTGGATACGGATCATCCAGTAAAGATGCTTTAATGGAAGGTGTTTGTGCTTGTGCCTTGCTTAACATGGACCACCTAACTAAGTGCGTGTTTGAATTAAGATAGTTTTTGTGGTTATTAGATTAAAAAAAAAATTTAAATAAAGTTTTTAGCGAAATCAAAACAAAATTAGTGCGTTAATTAGTTAAATACTTTTAAATATATAGTTAAGATAAAACATAAACTGCAGTGCATCACACCACAAGAATACAGAGTTTAAGAAGGTCTTTTTCATGGGAATTCATATCACACGAAGCTTGAGACCTTTTGGATCAGAATTTAAAAAAGCAAAAGAGAGAAGTGTGATTTAAAAAGACTTGTTCTACTTCGTTTAGTCTTTTGATAGCACTTTGTTGACATTTCTTGACCCTTCTTTTTGTACAAACCTTTATGTACAACTACCGTATACTAATACTGCTTATACTTTAAGTATTTATAATTTATATAATGCAATGCCGGTGCGTATGAATATATATATATACACACAAGGCTGCAAAGCTAGCTAGTTATACACAGATTGTTTTCCTTTATTTACCTCAGAGGTTTCCCACGAGATCATACGTACCCTAGCTAGCTACATAGATATTCCTACCTAGTCTAGGTTTGGCTGTCCAAATCTTGTTAACTAGTTACAGTAATTGTCTACTGAACACTCTTCAGAGTTTTTATGCTTAAATATTACAGGCACCCATGTACAATCACCTTCAAACAACTAGCTGTCAAAATTAGAAGTGGAGAATGCAATGCACTGCCTAGCGCATATTCTCGAGACTGCTTCTGTGCGTGGGAAACTTCTCGTGCATAAACTAGTTGTTTAAAATTACGTAGTAGGGAGATCTCAAAGTCTGTTTATGCCTGCCGCCTGTGAGTAGAGAAGATAACAGATGCTGCACATGATGTGTTTGCTCACGGGTTGTAAATCAATTCGATGTTGATTATTTGTTATACCAAAAGGAGGAAAATCTCTGCTGGGTAATAAAGTCCAGGCTTGTCTAGCTTAAGTTTATATAAATAAAGGGTTAATTTCAGTTTTTTCTACTTAAGTTTATATGGCTGAGCAGCTCCTCTTCGTCTCCTTCTCCTGCCCTCTAAAACCTAATCTTTTTCAAAACAGCCGTTTAATGGTCATCGGTGAGAACCATTGCGGCATCCT
>Ga0325404_1001385_pt1 | contig 25694 bp, 13 predicted proteins | sample PopdelMetagenome_18_FD_205664 | JGI IMG/M metagenome (GOLD analysis project Ga0325404, IMG submission 205664) | Populus deltoides microbial communities from Bellville, Georgia, United States - Xylem-Control-R1 | ecosystem: Host-associated > Plants > Phyllosphere > Stem > Wood/Secondary xylem...
GAAATTTAGGATAAACCATGCAAATTAAAATTTACCTTTCCTTTTCATTTGTTCTCATGTCCTCGAACTTAAATTAAAACGAATAGTATATAATTTCTATTCCTTTTAAGTAAAATTAACCATGCAAATTGAAATTTGGGCATTTCACATTCTGGTTCAAATATTCATTTTTCTTATGTTTTAATTTCTATAGAAGTCAAGAGAGAAAAGAAAATGTTGTTGGTTGTCGACATTTTCCCTATAAAACTGGATGATCTTTGTGTCAATTGATTGGACTTCTTGATAAAAGTTTGATGAAGATGGTTTTTTTTCTTAATAATACCTTTTTGAAGTTGAAAAAAAAATACAGACAATCACGTTTCATCTACTCCATAAAAAAAAATTAGTCTATGTCAAGTGCGCTTGGGTAGTTGGCTAGATGCATGGATCTGCCCCACCAAACCTAACAACACATGACTGTTTTTTTTTATATTATTTTTTAAAACATTATTTAAATACCTCCTTATTTTATGTATTTTTTTATTTTTTCATTAATATTTTTGTTTAGATTTAAATCGAACCCTCTCTTTGGTTTTTAAAATTACTTAGTTCACATTTCTTAAATAGTAATTATTTTTTAATTATTTTATATTGTTATAATATTTCAAAGATAGTATGTAATTTATCTTTTATATGTAATATAAATAAACTATATTTGCTTGATGTATTTATAAAAATAAAATCATTTGTTATTGGTAAGAATACATTAACCTCTAAGATAATAAAAATAAAAAGAAAAATATGTAAATTAAAAAGAAAAGTCGTGGTTACACATTTGCATACTCATATGTTTTTTTTTTTTAAGAAAAATATTATCTTTTCATTTTAGTATTTAATTAAAATCAATAACTCTTTCTTAATTTATCAGTTCATTTTATTTTATTTCATTAAGCTTAAATAATATTTTTGTATTTTCAATTAGAAAAATCATGATATAATATTACGCATCTGTAATATTGACATATTCTTTTATTATTATCAATTAACTTGAAATCCCACCTACAGGATAACATGTGTTATAAGGCTAGTATTCACTCTATATATCTTTTTAGAATTCCTCAATTTTACAAATGTGTAATTATTAGTGATCACTAGTGTTTTTTATCGAGCAATCTTGTGAGGTAGTTTTTTAAATTATTTTTTATTTAGTTAAGGTTTAGTAAAATAGATATTTGTAAAAAGAGCAATGATTTAAATTTTAAAAAGAATTAACTTTTATTAGATGATTTTTCATTTTTTTATTAATGTATTATTTTTGTTCTTACATAAACTTATCTTTTTTACTAGCAACATGTTTTTTTCAAACAAAATACTAAAAACCATTAAAACAAATATTCAAAAATATCAATCATTTTAATTAAGAAAGGAAAAATATATCTCTTCAATAAAAACTCCATTACCTTGTTTATTTATTTATTTATTTTGATGAGTATATTTATTTTACGAGAGTCATTGCTTTTTAAACAGAAACTTATTATAATTTAAAAAATAATGCTCAATAAAATTAAAATCATGACCTTGTGATTTGTATGTGATAAAAAAAATAAAGAAATAATTAATATGAAAAATCATGCAAAACAATTACAAGAACAATAGATATTTTATTTCCAAAAAATATTCATGAGCATATTGTTATATAAGTTACCATTTGCTTGTAATTTTGCTGCACCATTTTGCTTGAAATTAAGGAAACTTGTTGAAATAATGGTACAAAATAATCAAACATGACTGAAAAAACCCTTTCTTATAATTTTTTGTTTTACCGAAAAAAAAAATTATATTTTTAATCTAAAGTCATTTGTTCTTTCTTTTAGATGTTTTATATATTTAAAAAGAATATTGAAATTTACATGGCGTTGACAAGGTTAATAGATAAAAACCAAATCCTAAATTGAAATACCACATAAATCATGCAAATTAAAATTTATCTTTTTTTGTTTTTTCTTATGCCTTCGAACTTAAATTAAAGCGAAAAGTATATAATTTTGATTCGTTTAAGCAAAATTAACCAACAAGAAATATATTGTATGGAGTTTTTGCTCAATTTGTTACAGGAGAATAGCTTCAATGTATTTGTATTTTAAGAATTATGTAGAATCTATCTTTATATACCTAGTTATATTTCTTTTTTAAAAAATAATTATTATGTCTTCTATTTATCTTTCTTACATATTTTTGTCATCAAAACTAATTGTGCATGATTGATTATTATCTCACTCCACATACATGCCAAAGTGATTTTATATTGTTTTAAGATTGTTAAGTGATTTGTTGAGGTTTATATTATATTTTAGAGAAACAAGCTAAATTTAGTTTTTGGGGTCCAAAAACTTGCTCCAAATGAAAAAAAAAAAAACCCAACACACGTCATTCAATACATGCAGTTATTTGATTATCTTGTACTTTGAAAACAAAAATTGGCTCATTCTAGAATTAAAATAATTTGTTTGGCTCTTCTATGGTTCTTTATGTTAATTTTAATCTCTCATTTTGAGCATGTCATTTCATGGTATGTGACGAGGTGACATTCTATTGATTTAACCAGAAAGAGACTCGAGTCAAGACTCGAGGCTCTATCAAGAAATATTGTTTCTTTTGAGCATCTATTTTATCATCATACATAATAACGAGTAGTTTAATTCATGAAGCCATAACCTTTATGTTTTGAGAGCGCTATTTATTGATTCAAATCGCTTACTTGATTAAAAATGACTTTTAAAAGCATGTAATGCAGACCATGGTTCATAGCTATGAAAGAAAAGGAAATTCATAGGCTCAAAAAATATTTGAGGATTTCAAAGACCTAAGATCACCATTAATTATTCACATCACTCCTTTTCTTTTGTTATTTTCGTAATGACATATAATCACGCCATATATCTCATAAAAAAATTTCATGTTTCCTAAATTGGATAGGAAACTTCATTTCCATTAATCATAATCAAACAATGGCACATAATCATGCTTCACCTTTTTTAAAAAATTTTCATTAATCAAAATCAAGCACCATGTCTCACCTCTTAACATGACTTTTCATTAATATAAAACTTTTAATGTTATCAATCAAGGTCAAACATTGGCATATAACCATGCCATTCTTTTTAATAAGAATTTTCACCTCATTTAATCAATGGTTCAAGAAGTTTCATTCCTATTAGTCATTGTCATATAACCATATCATTCCTTCCATTGTCAATCTTACATTTAAAGAGAATATTAAAGCTCATTGCCCATCATTTATCTCATGATACCCCTTCATCTTTTTATTCTCTCACGTTTCAATTCAAAGGAAATGTCAAGGTTCATTGTCTATTATTAGCCTTATCATTTCCTTATGTTTCTAGGGTTTAACCTAGACAACGTGTCGTTCACTCGCTTTTCATCTCATTCCTTGGCAATTTTGGTTGGTTGAGTAGGCATCTTCATAAGAATGAATGTGGCATTTATGACCACCTCAAAGGTTGTAACCACCACTATTCAACTGAAAACACATCATCTACAACCCCTGCCTATAAAATTAGATGTTTACTCCCTAATTCTTCAATAGAAGTCTCAAATATCTTGTCCCTAATCAGCTTTCCTTGCATTTTCAGATTCTGGGTTAACCAAGTTAGCACCTTTGGACAAATGAATGTAAAGCTGCAAACCTTTAAGATTGAGTAAGGTTGGATCCAAATGAATCGTGCGCACCTCATCTACCAATTTCAGGTGATGTTAGGCAACTTTTATGTCGGAGTTGCTCTAATGAGGTCTCGAAAGTAGTCAACTCAATTAGCCTTCATTATGACACCCATTTTTTTTCGTGTGTTAACACTTAAAGCTTCTCAAATGGTTCTTATCAATGACTTTAAAACCTCTCTCTGAAGATCAAAAGGTTAAAAATAGCTCCTTGCCCTCCAAGTCTAGCAAAACCACTAAGTACCCCTAAAACCAAAACTACCATTGCAAAACTAGCCTAGTACAAAAGCTTCCAACAATTAGCTTTTGACAATTATGTTTTGAATAAAAATGGTTTTTTTTCCAAACATGCCCTAAATAAATTCTTAAAAATTCTTAAAAATTCTAAAAAAATTCAATGACCAATTTAAAATTATCCTTGCATATTTTTTCCAATTTTAATATCTGATTTATAGACTTATACTGTAAGATGCTGGCATGGTATTAAAATACTTACTTTTCATCGAAATCTCAAAACTTTCCAAATTTTCTAAAATTTTCTCATTTCAAAAAAATACAATAAATGTGTTTTATTTGTTATGCATATGGTCAAGTCTTCATGTGGGCCTAGCCCATCAACGTTTAGCCTCTTTTTTTACCCAATTTTATTAATTGTTTCTATTTAAATATTAACCTTTTTATATTATTTTAGTTGCATGATACTTTGAACATATTAATTTGATTTATATCGAGTTTTTTTCCTTTTCTATTTTACATGAACTAGTTGTATTTGTATGAATTTTTATATATATATAAAAAACAAATCATTTGTTATTAGCAATAACATATAGCTACTAAGATAAAATAAATGAAAAAATTTAAAATACAAGGACAAGTAGTGAAAAATAGTTGTATGTGAATCTATTTTTATTTCTATAACGAAGATTAGCTTATCGTTTGTTTTTGCGCTTGAAAAGCACTTTTGAAAAGTTTTGAAAAACTTTTATATTTTTCTTTACTTCAAATTAATTTTTTATTTTATGTTTTTAGATCTTTTTGATGTGTTGATATCAAAAATAATTTTTTTTAAAGAAACATTATTTTGATACATTTTCGTGAAAAACATTTTGAAAAGCAACCGCTGTTACACTCTCAAACGAGCTTATTATTAACAACTCTTTTTAAATTTCTCATTTCATTGTATCTTTAACTTGGATTAGTAAAATAATACAATACTCAAGTACGGCTGGTATTTAAGGTGTGAATGTAGGCTTTCTGAATCACGTTAAAAACTGAGTTTGCAATCTCTCTTACTTTACTGTTTATTTTAAGTACTTTAATTATATTAATGGTTATTGTGTTTATTATGCTTAATATGCTTAATTAATTTAAATTGCATTATTTGTTAATATTAATGGAACACCTAATTCACCCTCTAGGTGTTATTGTTTTCTTGATCCTAGAACAACACATTTGGATATCCAACATCAACTAAATACTACTTCTCTTTAATTACAAACAAGTTATGAATTTGTAATTAATTTAGTAAATAAAGATGCAATTTATTATAGTTAAGTTAACATTTTTTTTTACCATTTAACTAACTTTTAGTGGTTTGGAAAATCTTATATTGGTATTGTCAATAACCTAAAAAAAAAGCATATCATGGGCACTGCCTTCTCATCCTACCTAAACAAATATGAATTGCATGTCAAAACTATGCAGCCATTACGTTTTGCACCAGTACATCTTTTTTTACTGATAAATGAAATTTTATTTTTGGTAGATATGTAAGCACACACATGTGTGTCATCAATCATACCAACACAATTTTACATGAAAAACAATAACAATTAGATTGTAAGTAATTACCAATATATTGAAAACAATTAATATTTGGCGTTAATAATAAAGAACAAAATTAACCTTGAAATGAAGCATATATCTTGGATTCATTGTAATTTCTCGTGGAGTGTTTGTAAAATCAGGGTCTTCTGGTTTTATAACATTTACCGCGAATAAGTATACTGCTTTTAGGACTTATTTAATGCATCTACTAATAGTTTCATCTAAATGTTAAAATTTTTTCTAAACTTGTTTATTTGACACCCCTAATATTATTGTATATACATTTTGAATAATGTTCATCCTTCTTATAGGTTTTAACCAATACTATGTTTCTAAATCATTACATAGGCTTAATAAAGTTGTAGTATTCATCCTAAACATGTGGATACATCGTTTTCAATATCCTTTTAGAACTTTAATAAACATTCTCATGCCTATATTGTATGATACCATATAAGGTTTTTTATTCATATAATTAATATAATAAATGTTTAAAGCCCTAGTTGTGTATAAAATTAACTTTTTTTTAATCAAATTGTCACCTCCAAAACAACTCACTATCCTCATCACTATCATCATCGTCATTGTTATCGTTGTCGTCATTGTTATCGTCATCGTCACCAACACCTCTGAAGCCACCACTAACATCACCACTACGATAATTAATATGATCAACAATATGGTTCATTATATTTTCATAATGATCATCAAAATCTTCATTAAATATATCATTAAATTGTGCAACTTCCATATCTATAATGTCAAGCAAGTAAAATAATATAATACATGTTTTAGTTATGTTTCAAATGAAATACCATAACAATAACCATGCATGTATGGAAAAAAAAAAATAAGTAGAATACATTGATGACTTATTTGCGTTTTTGGATATGCTCTGAAGTATTATTAGTAATTGTTGTAGTAAAGATATTGTTTATCAAGAATATGTGTTGCCTTATATAGGATATAATAAATGATGTAAATGATAAAATAGTAAGTGTATGTCAACATTGAGTTTGGTGTGTCCTTAACATTATTGATATTGTATGAAATAATTCAATTTGCTAAATAATTATTGTATCTTTTATATAGATTTGGTGTACCATTTGTAACTAATATTATTTATTGTTTCTCAGCATTCTTTTTCATCTTTATCTCTGTCATTTCTAACACATTGATTCCACTATAATGTCATAACTTTGTTATTTTTTTTCACTTTTCCCTCTCGTATCTTTTCTGCTAGCTACTATCAAATAAATATACTATAAAAAAGCCATTTACCATATTTGGGTTTGGACAACATAGAGCCATATGTGGGCACGTACCAAAGGTTGTACAACACTGCCTGATAAAAAATTACTTGTCGAGTATCATTTAAGTAAAATGGGTTGTTCTTGAGAGTCCAGTCAATATAGTTGACACCAAATTCCTAATTTTAAGACCCACCCATAATGATCCTATTAGGAGTATCTGTATTATTTTGACAATAAAAGCTATGTTTATTAATCCAAATAGGTGTTATTAAACTCATAGTGCCAGTGTCTGTTGGCCATATCAAGTGCCCATATAGAAGTGCTAAGTAGAAGAATGAATATTCATGCATATGTTAGACAAGCCATCTTCCCCGTTAAACCCATCTAGATAAAGATATAGTTTTGTACTAGAACTTGATTAGGGAAAGAAAGGAATACAAGAAAAGCTAGATGATGTTGTGTCATGTGCGAGAGATTAGGGTAACAAGAGCTAAACAGGGTCACTATCATTTTTAAAAATTAACTTCATCCATAACAATTCTGTGGTTATTGAGCTAACTACATCTAAGCATAAAAATCCAAGATATGACTTTAAAAAAATTCATGTCCCTATTAACAATTTTCTTTTTGCTTTTAACACTAAAATCATGACGGACAAACATGTCCACAATAAAATTATTTAGAACCTTAACAAATTAAGTCATCTCTTATCTAGTATTGATATCCATCGCCATTCAATAATAAATCCTAATGCAAACACACATGTTCCTTTAAAAAACCATCAACACCTAATTATGGTCAATTTCATAACAAATAAAAACTTTCTCAAACCAACAGTAGACATAATTGACATAAAAAGTAATCATAATTATCTCATCAACTAGATGTTACCAAATGACCAACTCATCATACTAAACAACTAGAAAACATATCATATTTAAATTACTAATCTTCCTTCCATAAGTTTATAGAATAAACTCTAAAATAATGAAAGTTAACAATACGAAAGAGAGTTACTAACAATAAACAAATTTAAATGTTCAATTACAAAATTCTCTACCAACATAAAGTGGTCATGATATGAGCAATCATCTCCTCAGCACAAACATCATATTCAAGTACAAAGGTAATTAGATGATAAGAAATATATATATATATATATATATATATATAACATGTTAAATAACATATGAAAAATTGTAATAGCTACATTGTTTTAAGAAGAAATAACATCATGCATAAGAAAACAAGATGTACCTCTCCATCTAAGTTTTTTTACTTCGCTCATACATTTTGTATAGCTATTTAGCTTCTTTTCAAGATCTCCCATACTAACCCATATCTCTTTCTTCCTCTTTAAACACAAGTACTTAGTAGCAAAGGAATGCAAGTCATCTCCGATAATAATTCTTTTAATAGAGTAAAGCTCTGCCATTATCTTGAAAATACTACACCCTTTCCTTACTAAAAGATGTTGAATCACTCTTGGTAGACATGTTGTCAACAAGTTGATCCCAATATGATAGTAGTTATAATCCAATTCTATAAGGCTTTTTTTTGGGCTCGAACCTCAAAATTTTCTTTTTTTTCTTTTGTAACAGCTATGTGTGTTACTATTAATGGACATATTGACGCCTCACCAACCATGTTACAAATATCATCTGCAAAATTTGGAATGCCATCCTTCTTTTAATCATCACATTCTTCCTCTAAAACATACTCATCATCATTGGCATTATGATTGCCATCATAACCAGTATCATCTTCAAACAAGACTCCAGAAGATGGTGTCCATGCATATTGTCCAGTAACAATAATGTTTGAGAACATTTTGTCAAACTTGAACCATAATAATGGTTCAATACCAAAATGCCTAAACTTTTTGGCTCCTTTTTATTTCATACGTGAAACAAATACAATTTATTAATGCAAATTTAGATAATTTAGGAATTACTGAAATAAGATAAATAAAAATGAAAGAATAAGGATCATGAAAAATAATTTGAATTTTTTTCCACCACTCATCACTTGCAAAGATAGTCTTTAATTCACTACTCCAGCCAACACTAGACTTAAAAATCATCTTTGTCCATATCCTTCAATTCTTTTTGCACTTATCTCATTTGTTCTTTAGTTGTGTCTTGGTGAATGCATGACTAGTTTATTCTTTAAAGGATGTCAACATTTCCAACCAACTTTATCGAAATGGTTATTTGGTCTCATTCTCATATCGATAAACTCGATGCAAATTGTTCATTTATCTAATATAAACTAGATAAGGTGACTGGTTATGTATAGGGAGAACATATCACCACTAGTATATCTTACCTAGAATAAACTGCATTGTTCATTTATCTAATATAAACTAGATAAGGTGACTGGTTGTGTATAGGGAGAACATATCACCACTAGTATATCTTACCTAGAGTAAGCTGCATTGTTCATTTATCTAATATAAACTAAGGTATTGTTGTGTTTTCTAATTGTTGGTCTATCTAAGGTTTAAGAAAAGTCTTCCTCGATATGGATGTCTTTATTTGATCAGATTAAAACCTAATCATTCTAATGTCAAAACATATTTTTTACATTTTTCTTTTCATATCAGGAATACGTCTTACGTATAAGTTCGTAATCCTTGATATTCGAACAAACAAAATAATTTTTTTGGTATTTTTAAAATGTAGACCAAGTTCTCTTGGATTTCATAAACCGGTTATTAAAGCCAAAAATATATGCAAATATATCAACAAAACTACTTTTTTAATTTTTGTATTTAAAGATGTTAAATCATGCCTTGTATTTTTTTTTATGCAAATATGATTTTTTATATATATTTGAGAGATTTGGCCATTGATGATTTAAAATAAAAATTATATTTTTGAAAGAAAGATTTTTCTGTTGTTTTTGTTAAAGAAAATTGATTTATTTAATACCAAAAAAGTGTCTCATGTGTAGGTCACAATTTTAAATATTAAATATGTAGAGATAAAAAAACAAATATAGAGAACTTGAAATTAATTGCAAGATGATCTTCCAAGAATCTGAAAGTTTAATAAAATTGAACTAAGGTCATGTTTGGAAAAATGCAAATAACATGTTTTTATCAAAGCTATTTTAACCACAATATCAATTCAAGACGAATTATCGTTCATCAACTCAAAACAGAACAATGCCAAAAAGAAACCACATGAAACATTAATTTCACAAACTTTGTTCAAATTCCATGCTAGATCAAATAAATCAACAAAAATCCAAACATAATCTTTGAATCAAGATTTAATGTTCAAGGAGCAATCATAGCCCTAAAAATATACTTGTAATCCAACAAAAATCATCAAATCAATCTTAGATAAAAAACAACACCATCAAATCAAATTAAATGTCCAAACAGTCCAAAAATTATACATAATAATAAGCATTTTATCCTAAATTTCACAACAATATAGCAATTTTTCAAAAAATTAATTTGAGGTAATAGATCGACCTTTCAAGGGTGGGAAATTAATTGGAGAGACTATTGTAACCAAGTAAACAATGTTGGAAGACTTTGGGAAGTGGAGGAACAGTGGTGGCACATGTATCCACCATTAGCGGTGCGTGGGTTCGCATGCCACCACTCAAGGAAGGCGGAGACCTGGTGGATCTGTAGTGGTTCCTACTCTTCCTCCTTCTTATGCCAGCGATGAGTCTAAACGAATGCCTATAAAAGAGAATGAACACAAGCAATTCATTTTCATCCTTTTCTTTCCTTATTTACAAATTTATTTCTTGATATTTTTTTTACTTCTCCTTTCTGGTTATTTCAACAATCAATAAGTGATACGGTTCAACCTTGTGATACGACCCAAGTAAGATCAGATTCGGATTTTGGCGTAAAAAACGCAACAGTCCAGGTTTACAGCAACAATCATAATTCTCAATCTGACTGTTAGATCAGGCTAAAAGTTTATGTGGACTCTCCAGACATGTTGTCCTACTTGGATTAAACTTTCAGGTCAATCGGAGTTTGGGAAGGCACCACAATACTGGTCAACAGAGGCTGTATGAATTTTGTTATTTACTTTCATTTGACTTGTGGACTTCCTATTTGATTAGGATTCTTTTCCTACAAGGATGTGGCAGCTGGTTTTGGGAATTTTCTAATTCCACAAGGATCTTTAATGAGCTGCAATATAATCTCCAAGTGTGGCAATAATTCATTAATGTTTCAGAATCCTTTTCTTATAAGGATTCCTTATTCATCCTAGCTATACAAGAAAAGAAAGGCTAGTGGTATTTAATGACACATTCGTTATTTTTATTATTTTCTTTCATGTTTGGGCTTAATTAAACTTTGTTTTGAGCTAGGATCCAAGGTTTATTTGGATCAGGTTATGGGCTTTTCAGTTTAGGGTTTTTGAGTCACTTTTGTATGGGGGTCAGTTCAGTCTACAAGGGTAGATCCATTAGGGTTACATTTAAGAATTATTTAAACACATGTAACCTAAATTTCGGCAGCTTTGATGATAATTACTTCTGAATTTTTCAGTTTTAACGTGTGAGAGTGATTCTTGCATTCTTCAGTTCTTGAATGAACTAAATCTGGCTTATCGAAGATTAACTAGTTTCATGGTGTCATTCTAATCCAATAGTTTTGGTGCCTTGGGGCAGGTTTTCATTGTGTCACACTCCTATCAGACCTATTTCGGCTTTCCGGTATCAGATCTCAATCTTGATTGTGGGATGTGTGACCACGTGATCACGAGATTCGCATCAGTTGGTATCAAAGCTAGGCTCCGAAACAAGGTCATATCCTTCTATTATTTTCGTTTTTTTTAGTGTTCCTTTAAGTTTTTCAATGTTTGCATCCATCTTCTTGTTCTTTATGTCTGCGTCATCTAAACAAAAAAAAGGGTTATATTTCATCTTTTTACCGTCTCTAATCATATCAATATATTAAAAAGAAAAACAAAAGAAAGAGAGGGAGGGATTAGTTGAAATTTAAAGGATCATTCAATTTTTACCGCAGAAACACAACTCTTAATGAACCATAATCAAAACACATCGGAGTCAATTGAAACTTCACATTCAATCTATTAGAGGTGAGATCACATTATATGTCAAATTTGGGCTTATTCTGATATTCTTTGCTTGAGGTTTTAATTCATGGTTTAATTTTGCCACAAAAACACTACTCTTAGTGAACCATAAGCAACTCACCTCAGAATAAATTGCAACTTTATATTATGTCTATTGGGAGTGAGATCGTATTATATGTCAAATTTGGACTTATTTTGATATCGTTTGCTAGAGGTTTTAATTCGAGGTTCAATTCTGCCGTAGAAATACTACTCTTAGTGAACCATAAGAAAACCACCTTAGAATCAATTTAAACTTCATATTATGTCTACTAGGGGTGAGATCGAACCATATATTAAATTTGGGCTTATTTCAATATCGTTTTCTTAAGGTTTTAATTCGAGTTTCAATTCTGCCGTAGAAACACTATTCTTAGTAAACCATAAGCAAATCACCTCAGAATCAATTTAAAATCCATATTATGCCTATTGAAGGTGAGATCGAAACATGTATAAAATTTGGTCTTATTTTGATACCGTTTTCTTGAGGTTTTAATTGGAGGTTCAATTTTGCTGCAAAATGATCATACACGTGGTTTGGGTACCTAGACATAATAGAACGACCTATAAACTGAGATTTTTTGTTTTCTTGGTATCCTAATATTATATATTAAATTCAAGGTCATTTGGATTGTGTTTTCTTTAGTTTCCAGAATCAAGTTTTGTCTTGCTGTAACGGTTTGTTTTGTGTTGTCTTTCAAATCTTGTTTTGTTTCTATTGATTTTGTTCCTTCCAGTATATTATCATCATATTTGGGATATTTGGCTATTGTTTGACTCATTCTTATCAATTTCATATTTGTTTGTTTTCGATTAGTTCTGGTCGAAACAAAATTTAGATTTGTAATCTCGAGTCTAAATTAATGTTCTTCCTATTATAAACTTTATTCTTCTATTCGTCTTCTTCTTGTTTTTTTCCCCTATTTGTGTCATGTATTCACCAAGGGAGAGGGAATAGAAGAGGATTGTAGATCAACAATACGAAAAAACTAAGCTATGGTTTGGGGGTTTTAGAACAAGAAGTTGATAAGTATAGAAGATTATTCTATGATCTTCAAGCTTCATGGGAAAAGGAGATACATCGCCAAAAGAATGAAAAAAAAAGGAGAGCCGTTGTGGTTATCATTCAAAATTATATACGCAAGTGATTAGTACGGCGTGCTTATTTGAAATTCTTATCAGTCACTACTTCTACACAGTGTCGTTGGAGAAAGGTGTTAGCAATAAGGGAATTCTGAAGGCTTAAACAAGAGGCTACTAAATTTACTACTAATCCTATTCAAGATTCGAGGGCGAATCTTCTTGAAGAGGAAGGGAATGATACGGTTCAGCATTGTGATACGACCCAAGTAAGATTAGATTTGGATTTTAGCGTAAAAAGCGCAACAGTCCAGGTATACAGCAACAGTCATAATTCTCAATCTGACCGTTGGATTAGATGTGGACTCTTCAGACATGTTTTCCTACTATAGGTTAAAATTTCAGGTCAATCAAAGTTCAGGAAGGCACCACAATACTGGTCAACAGAGGCTGTACGAATTTTGTTATTTACTTCCATTTGACTTATGGACTTCCTATTTGGTTAGGATTCTTTTCCTACAAGGATGTGGCAGCTGGTTTTAGGAATTTTCTAGTTCCACAAGGATCTTTAATGACCTGCAATATAATCTCCAAGTGTGGCAAGAATTCATTAATGTTTCAGAATCCTTTTCTTATAAGGATTCCTTATTCATCCTAACTACACAAGGAAAGAAGGGCGAGTGGTATTTGATGACACATTAATTATTTTTATTATTTTCTTTTATGTTTGGGCTTAAGTAAAACTTTGTTTTGAGCTAGGATCCAAGGCTTGTTTGGATCAGGTTATGGGCTTTTCAGTTTAGGGTTTTTGGGTCACTTTGAATGGGGGTCAGTTCAGCCCACAAGGTTAGATCCATTAGAGTTACTTTTAAGAACTATTTAAGCACATGTAACCTAAATTTTGGCAGCTTTGATGATAATTACTTCTGAATTTTTCAGTTTTAACGTGTGAGAGTGATTCTTGGCATTCTTCAGTTCTTGAACAAACTAAATCTGACTTATCGAAGATTAACTAGCTTCGTGGCATCATTCTACTCAATCCAATAATATTGGTGCTTTGGGACAGGTTTCCATTGTGTCACACTCCTATCAGACCTATTTCGGCTTTCCAGGATCAGATCTCAATCTTGATTATGGATTACGTGACCACGTGATCACGAGGTTCGCATCAACAGGGGAAAGGCGTGACGGGAGGAGATGGATCTTGTAGGTAACAATGGAGGATGGTTAGGTCAACAACAACAGTAGGTTTGTGACTTGTTGGTTTCGGGTTTAGGTGATTTGGTTTGGTTAAAGGGGAGGATAAATGGGTCATGTTTGTTTTAGTCTTTGGTGATTTGGTTTGGTTAGAGGGGAGGATAAATGGGTCATGTTTGTTTTAGTCTTGGGTGATTTAGTTTGGTTGAAAGGGAGGAGAAGGGTGAGGGTCACATGTTGTTGCTGATGATTGTTATTGTTGGTCATGGCTGGGTATGGTTGAGTTATGTTTAACGACCACTAAGAGAAGAGTTGTGGTTTTTAATGGTAGGGACTGTGTTGTCACTATTGTTTTGAGGAAAAATGACAGGGAAAGGTCATTGACTATTAACCATATGTTGGGAAAATGAAAAATTCATAATGAAGGGAAACTGTTGGCAGTTCAAAGATGAAAAAGAGACTGATAATTCGTGTGTCTTTGATAATAAGATTGGGGTTGTTGGCGGCTGTGGGTATGGTTGTCAATGGTGGTTCTCTTTTTCAATGGTGGAGGAGGTGACAGGTCTATTTGGATCAACGGTATTCAGATGGTGGCTATTTCACCAACGTTGATGGAAGTTATGGTCGTCGTTGGCAATGAGAGGTAAAGAGAATGGAGGCTATCACAAAAAAAAAATAGAAAAATGATGAGAAATGAGAAATGGAAAAATGAGAAAAAGAAATGAGAAATGGTTGAGATGGAAAAATGATGAAATATTTTTCTATTAAATGTGTGCTCCGGTAAGGCTTTATTAATCAAATTCAATAAACTACAAGGACTGAAGTTTACAGTCACGAAATGTATAGACAGGTGGCCACTACGTAAAAGGAAATAAAAATGATACTCTTCCCTGTCGCAACTGTCCTTATTAAACTATAACTAAAAGGGCTCATTCTTTTACTGTAGACTACACAGTACAGTCCACATTAAAAGATGAGCCTCTCTCTTTTCTCTTTTTTTTTATGTTTTTATAGTTTTTTTTAATATTATTTTTTGTTAGTGTTAAATTTTTTTAATTTAGTTATCAGACTTTCATGACACGGATCCCGGGTTTAATAGGTTAACATGGTTTGACGAGTTAACCCATAAATTTGTTTTTTGCTTTTTTTTTCTTTTTAATTAATTTTTTTCGTTTACTTTAGTTTGTTAATGTTAAATTTCTTTCCATTTAGTAAAAGATGAGCTGGGTTTTTTTTTTTACACTTTTAGAGTTTTTTTTTTGCTTTTTTTTTCTTTTAATAATTTTTTTTGTTACTGTTAAATTTTTTTTATTCAGTTATCAGACTTTCATGACACGGATCCCGGGTTTAACAGGTTAACATGGTTTGACGAGTTAACCTAGAAATTTTTTTTTGCTTTTTTTTTCTTTTTCATTAAATTTTTTCATTTACTTTAGTTTGTTAATGTTAAATTTCTTTTTATTTAGTTATTAGACTTTCATGACACATATTTCAGGTTTCACGGGTTAACCTAGTTTCACGGGCTGTCAATTTTTTTTTGTTTTTTTTATTTAATTTAGTTTGTTAATATTAATTTTTTTATTTAGTAATCAAACTTTCATGACACGGATCCCGGGTTTAACGGGTTAACCTGGTTTGGTGAGTTAACCTGAATTTTTTTCTTTTTAATTAATTTTTTTCGTTTAGTTTAGTTTGTTAATTGACAATAAACTAAAACTGCTCAGTGTTTCACTGTGCAAGTCCACAGTGAAACGCTGAGTTGTCTTCTTCTTCTTTTTTTTCTCTGTTTTTTTTTCGTTTTCTAGCATTTATGGGTTTTTTTTTCTTTGTGTTTTTTTCTTTTAATGAATTTTTTTGTTTAATTTTTTTTGTTAATGTTAATTTTTTTATTTAGTTATCATATTTTCATGACACGGATCTCGGGTTTGACGAGTTAACCTGAATTTTTTTTCCTTTTTTTCTTTTTAATTAATTGTAACATATACTAAAAGGGATTAGCGTTTTATTGTGGACTGCACAGTGCAATCCACAGTAAAACACTGATGCTTTAGGTTTTTTTTTTAAGTTGTCTTATTTTTTTAACTTTTTTTATGCCTTTCGGGATTATTTTTTTGCTTATTTCTTTGTTTTTTTGTTTTAACAAATTTTTTTGTTTAATTTAATTTAGTTTATTAATATTAAATTTTTTTATTTAGTTATCAGACTTTCATGACACGTTTTCTGGATTTAACGGGTTAACCTGGTTTGACAAGTTAACCAAGAATTTTTTTTTTACTTTTTAATTAATTTTTTTCATTTAATTTAGTTTGTTAATACTAATGTTTTTTCTATTTAGTTATCAAACTTTCATGACACATATCTCGAGTTTCACGGGTTAACCTGGTTTCACGGGTGAACCTAGTTAATTATGGGTTGACCGTCAATTTTTTTTGTTTTTTTATTTTCATAAATTGTTTTTGTTTAATTTAGTTTGTTAATGTTAAATTTTTTTATTTAGTTATCAGACTTTCATGACATAGATCCTGGGTTTAACGGGTTAACATGGTTTGACGAGTTAACCTGGATTTTTTTTTCTTTTTAATTATTTTTTTTGGTTCAGTTTCTTAATTTTCACTTTTTTTTATTTAGTTACCAAACATTCATGACACGAATCCCGGGTTTAACGGGTTAACCTAATTTGACGAGTTAACCTATAATTTTTTTTTTGCTTTTTTTTTAATTTATTTTGTTTGGTTTAGTTTGTTAAAGTTAAATTTCTTTCTATTTAGTTTTTTTTTCTTCTTAGAGGTTTTTTTCTTATTTTTTCTTTTTAATTAATTTAATTTATTTTATTTATTTTATTAATATTAAATTTTTTTTTCTAAGTAGTTCTCGACTGATGCCTTTAGTTTTTATTTTTGTTTTTATACCTTTGACTGTGGACTGCACAGTGCAGTCCATAGTGAAAAGGCTTATGCCTTTTGTTTTTTTTTCTTTTTAATTAATTTTTTTTGTTTAATTTAAATTGCTAATGTTAAATTTTTTTCTATTTAGTTATCAAACTTTCATGACACGGATTCTGGATTTGACAGGCTAACCTGGTTTGACAAGTTAGCCCAGTTAATTCTGGGTTAACCCATTAATTTGTTTTTTTCTTTTTAATTATCAAACTTTCACGATGTGAATTCAAGGTATGACGAGTTAGTCTGATTTGAAGGGTTAACACAATTAATTCATATTTTTTTTTCTTTTTCTTCATTAGTTTTTTTTCTTCCTGTTGGTTTTTTTCTTTGCTTTTTTCTTTTTAACTAATATATTTAATTATTAAACTTTTATGACACGACCTTACAGTCAGACACACGTCCAATGCTATTGAATCTGGTATTGCATTCTAGACACTTTTATGCTAAGGGTTAATCCAAGTTTAATGTTATTATTAATATTATAAATATTACTTTTAGGTCAAGCATTGCAACCTAAAACTATTGGATATAACTTTACAAAAAAAACCTAATATTTTTAAATTTTAATTTTTTTAAAATATAAAAAATAATTAACTCGCAGCATCGCGTGGAAGATGTAACTAGTTTCTCATAAACAGACCGCGACGGCAACGCTGTGATCAAAGGAAATAAAACCAAGATTCGTTATTGGAGTCCCCGGCACTCTTCCCTGTCGCAACTGTCCTTATTTCTCCTACACAGACCGCGACGGCAACACTGTGATTGTTGAAAGAAAGACAGAAGAAATGGAAGGTGGTGTTAAATTGGACAATTGGGGTTACGAGGTCAACACTTCCTCGGATGCTTGCATCTCTGCCATCAACTCTTATTACCACCAGGTCTGTCTTCTTTTCTCTATCTCCTCTTATTAATTGGATTGCCAGAGAGAAAGAGGGAGTTTTTTTTTGGGTTGGTGTTGATTCTTGGCTAAATGAAGGTTCTTAGTTGTGGAAGAGAGAGGCGCGTGATTTTGGAAGCTACACTTCATGACAAAGACTGCGTGTTAGCCAATATTCTGGCAGCTCATTTCCTCTGCTCCTCTGCCAATCCTTCCCTAGCTTCTTTCCATATCCAGGCTGCAAACTCTCGACTTGTAAGTGTTTTGCCCTCTGTAATCATGTACGGCCTTTGTCTTTTGATGGTATTTTTGACCTGTGAAATTTCTTTTAACGAACAGGAAGAAGCCACCCCTTATGAGAAAGCAGTTTTTGATGCTCTTAATTCTTTGATTTGTGAGAATAGAGATGATGATGTTGCTCTTCAATTTCATTCTCAGGTACGCCTACCCTTTCACCCCCTCTATCCTTAAAGCTAATCTGTTAATGCATTTTGGCCATGAGAGAAAATCCCTATTCTTCCTTAATGCCTTCAAAAAAGGGGGGCTTTTTCTAAATTTATTTTAGCTTAAGTCTTTTTTTTCCTTAGTTACATAATTTAAATTATAATGCTAATTGAACACTGTGTCATTAAATGATTTATATGGGCTTTAATCATACAACCTCTAATTTCATTTGATGTATACATTTTATTTTACAGCTTCTCAATGATTACCCGAGAGATCTAGTTACTCTTAAAAGAGCTCAAGTTTTATGTTTCTACATGGGGAGACCTGACCTGTCCCTGGACCTTGTGCAACAGGTTCATTTCTGTCCAGATAGCATAAGGTATATTTTATTATCAACCACCTTGGGGTTAACAAGACTTTTCATTTCAACAGGTTCTACCCATAAACCAAGAAGAAGATTATATGTATGGCATGCTTGCGTTTTCGTTATTAGAGCAGGGCCGAATGGCTGATGCTGAGGAAGCAGCAAGAAAGGGATATGAGATCAACCAGCAAGATTACTGGGCGCAACATGCTGTGAGTTCTCATCATCTTAGTATGATGCAGTACATGATATCTTGCCTTTTTATGTTTTTTCCACCGTAGTGGAACATATTATTTTGCTCATTGTCATGGATAAATTTTAACTCGTCTTTTAAGAGAGATCAGGAGTATGAGTTTGGTTTGGAGTGACTAAGTACTATATGATAGCAAGAGCTAGAATAGACCATCCTTTTGAGTGTAAATTCTTGTGCAGATGTGTCATGTCCTTCAGTATCAGTGCCGTTTCAAAGATGCAGTAGACTTCATGGAAGAATGCTCATCTTCATGGAGTTCTTGCTCGTCATTTATGTATGTATAAAATGTTATAGTATAGAAATGAGATGCTATATGTTATAATAAATTTCCTGATGGCTTTCTCCAATGCCCGAGGCGGCGTCACTGTTTCAATCTACAGGCTGACACATAATTGGTGGCATGTTGCTCTTTGTTACTTGGAAGGTCATGCTCCGGTGAGAAAAGTTTTAGAAGTTTATGACCAACATATCTGGAAAGAGTTGGAAAAAGCTGATGCTGTGCCTCCACAAGTATGTTATTCTGCTATCTGTTCAAATTTCGCCCTCATTTTGTGCGGAAGTGGTCTTACTTTTATTGTGCATTCAGGTGTACTTGAATGCTCTGGGTTTGTTGTTGCGTGTGTATCTAAGGGGTGAGCTTGACATCTTTGAGGACCGTCTGAAGATTTTAGCTTCCTGCATAACGGATCAAGTAAGTTATATGTGTTTTAGTGTAAGAACCATAGAAAAAGTAACTAGTCAATCAATGAGTGATGTCTGCTTACAATTTGATTTGTTGGAATATAGTTCTCTCATGAAACTTTGCAAAACATATCTGAATGATCATCTCTACTTTATTCTATTTGAGAGATCATGAAAGTCTCTGAGATTTTCTGTGAAGGCTTATTTCAAGAATTTTGTATCCTCACACAGTCCGAAACAAAAAGCTGAAGTTAGTAACTAATAATCTTCTGTTGTTATAACTTCGTTATAATAGACCAGCCCCGTAGCTATAACTATAATCACTATAACTGAAATGAACAATTTGAAAATATAGTTGTTATTGAAAAGATTAAGTTTCAGAAATCAAAGGTCAAAGCATGCAAATTGTGCTCTTCATATGGAAAAAGAATCCCCTTTCCCTGGATTTGGCAGTTTTCTCTCCTAGATATATGAATCCTTACAGGTTTGCTGGACAATTAGCTGTGTCTTCTGCGCTGGATATGCTGGACACAGACGAGTCCTGGATTGTGCTTCAGCTATCAGCACCTTGCATGCTGTTGTTTTGTTTTTCTATAAACTTGTTTGTGCATGCTGTCTCTTCATTATCGAACATATAATACAAGAATCAGGAGCTTGCATCTACATGCCAAAGGAGCGGATGGAACAAAATTTGTTTTAACTCACCCCGGGAGTGAAGTTTGCAACAGTTGAAGACTTTGACTTTAATTAAAGCTCTAAATTCCAATGATAATTTGTTTTGAGATGCATTTTTCATGCTTTCACTAGCAATTATGTTTGAATACCATTGTTATGCATATGGGCACGTATTTTTCATGTTACTGTGTACGTGTTGTCTGATTATTATGTGATACTTCCATGTGCATTACAATATCTAGGCCAACTGGTATTTAGAGTGGCACCTTGATGTGTTGATATTATGGGCCTTGGCTAAAACTGGTGAACCTTCAAAGGCAGAAGATTTACTTGAGGGCTTGAAATCCAGGTAGAAGCCTGTGCTATCTTTACACATTTTCATGCTGGCCCTCCATTATTGTAATCTCATCGTCTTTTTGCAGAATTCATAAGATGAGTAAGAAGAAGCAACAAAGAATGCAGAAAGTGATTCGGGTTTGTTCTGATTGCTTCTCTTACCATTTTTTTATCTCCATTTACACAATTTCATGTTAGTAGCTGGTAAGATACCTTTGGATGCAACTAGGCCACATCCCAAAGATGCAGTGAACCCCCATCCTGGAGGGGTATGGATGCTGACCATAATTAGAATATATAACCTTTTCCTCTTTTCTTTGTTTGTAACAAATGATCAGAAAATTGTAACAATTGTGGGTTGGATTCATTTTTCTCTCTTAAATTCACAAAGCTTCCTTTGGTTCTATGTTAACGTGGTGGTTACTTTTCATAAATCTGTTGCTATTGCTTTCTTCAGATGCTTTTTGAAAGGTGTTTTTGAGATATTCAAGGATTTCATTTTCCCTTTGTCTCAGCTTGCAGAAGCCTTATTCGAGTATGGGAGGGGTAATGACAAGCAGGCATTAGATTTACTTGATTCAGATTTTGATGCCAATGATTGTAAGGTACTATTATCAAGTTGATTCATGTGTTTTGATCAGCTGTATTTACACATTTGAATTAAAAGATATGAATTTTACTGTCCTTTGTGCTAGATGCTTGGGGCATCAGATGAACAACTTGATGTATTTACTGAAGTCTGGTACAGCATGTTACTAAATACTGGACAAGCCGCCAAGGGTACATACGTTTGGCATCCCAAACCTCCTATTTCTGCAATTTAACTTCATTGTGGCTCTTCTGACTTCTTTCTTGAGTTGTAGCAATAGGAGTAATGGAGAAGCAGATCAAGAAGAGGGAAGGAACCCCATTCATGTGGCGCTTATTGGTATAGCCCTGACTTGTATGCGGAGTTTTTTTTTAAGGATAAAATGATCTGGATGAGTGACAATTTCATGACCTATTGCAGGAGAGAGGCTATGCAATGACAGGCAGTCAGGAAGCAATAGTTGCTGGTGAGAAGGCTAGGGCCTTAGAAACTGCACATTTTGTTCAGGTGGCATGAAAGATGGATCAATCTACCAGCTATTATGCATTTGGACATCTTGTTACATGCATGAATTCTACTCGGCTCTAGCCTTGCTTCATAACCGCGTGAATTACAGATGAAAAATGTGTAACCTTTCTTCCATCGTTCCTAGTTATCCTTTATCTGCATCCCATGATTCCATCTCAATCAAGGGAGAACAATGAAAAGGAAAGGTGAATCGATGAGTCTGTTTGTCTGAAGACTGAACTAGATAAAGTTACCATTGTGTGAAAGCAAAAATAAAGGCAATCAATATTTTGGTTGATTAGTGGGCTTATCAGATATTTTGACACTGATGGGATAATAATAGATCATGTTTTCAATCATATCATACACCTTACGCTAATAATAGTTGATGAGGGTGTACAAAAAGATTAAACTAGGAAAGGCAAAAAGATTAAACTAGAAATGAAGACGAAATGATTGCTTGTGAAGTCTTTGTTGTTGTGGCAGCAAGCTTCATCCGAGGATTAGACGTGGAAGGTGGGAGGTTTTTTTTGTTTTTGTTTGTCACAGCAGATTAGGTTTCTCTGATAGAAACATTTTCACCAGAAATTAATACGTAACATTGTTGTTACATCAGAAAGATGACTTCGTGCAATTGCAGTTTAGTAACCATGTTGCTAGCTTGATTAGAACAGAGCCAAAAAGGATGAGCTGGCAACAATTCTAGTACTCCTTGCTACATCCTGAACGAACTTTTATACTATACAAAATATGCAGAGTTTCCTCTTCATACTTGCTGTAAATTGACAGTTGAAGATTTAGATAAACTGTAAAGACAGCTAACTACTTACAAGGCATGGACATCTTCTCTTCATCATAAACTACAAGTGTCCGCAATCAAACCAGACAACATAAAACGCCCAACCATGACTAGTAGTCAGGTCAATCAAAAGCCCCAAACCACACCAATCAACTGATCTCCCCACACCAGAGCACAGCCATGCCCACAACATAATCAAAACCTTTAGCCATGCCAACTCCTTCGCACAACTGCCCACCAGATAATGCAGATACGTTGTGATGGTCCAGATTCGGGTCGTGACAATTTACTTAATGCCAATCGTTCGGCTTCGAATCCGACTCAGCTCCTCCACAACCTCCCTCGAATCTGGCCGATCATCCTTGTCCGCCGCCACACACCTGAAGGCTAGCTCAGCCACGGATTCAATACCGTTCATAGTTTCCTCATCAACACCTAAAACAGGGTCAACAACCTGACGAAGCAGACCCATTTGGATTTTGGATACTACAAGATCAGCCAAAGCCATCTCCCTCTTGTCCCTACTCTGGTCCACTGCCCTCAAACCTGAAACCAGCTCCAACAAAACCACTCCAAAGCTGTAAACATCACTCTTCTCTGTTAACCGGAACGACCGGTGGTAATCCGGGTCCAAGTATCCAGGTGTGCCTTGAGGCCCGGTACAAACATACCCAGATGAAGATGAAGATGTTTCAGGCAAGACTAAAAGCCTTGAAAGCCCAAAATCACCCACTTTGATTCTCATATCTCTCTCTATAAAAATATTGGATGATGTAATATCTCTGTGAACAATGGGTGGTTTAACTGAGAAATGCAAGTACTCTATAGCTAAAGCCGTTTGCAATGCGATATCAAGCCTCACTTGCCACGTTAAAGAACTTTTACGGTGCAAGTTGTTTGTTCCATGGAGGTGGTCAGCGAGAGTGCCGTTGGGGACGTAGTCATACACCAGAAGTAACCCTCTTGGATCACTGCAATACCCGTGAAGTTTAACGAGATTTGAATGATTTATTGAAGATAATATCAAGATTTCGTTGCAGAATGACTTGGTTGAAAATGCTCTGCCAGCGGCTGCAGCTTGGTGGTGCCTGTGGAGGTATTTAACAGCAACGATTCTGGCATCAGAGAGCTGGCCTAGATACACAGACCCAAACCCTCCATCTCCAATTTTACGCTTGGGGTCAAACCTGTTAGTTGAGGATTCAAGCTCCTCGAAGGTGAACGCAGGAGGGAGAAGACTAGCAGAGCGGTGGCGGTGAAGGAACAGTGTCGTTGGGTCGTCTTCTGTTTTCAATGATTTCAATCGCCTAAACCTAAAAACAATTCCAAAAACCAAAACGGCAATTACAAGACATAACACTGCGGAGATGGAGCACAAAATGGCGACTCGGTTTGGGTCATTTTGGTGAATCCATGTTGGTGAAAACCGAGTTCTGGACTGAAAACAAAAGAAATTCTTTTCTGGGTCTGAGGAATTGAAGCCACAGATTCCTTTCTTGGATTTGCATTCCCTGCAGCTGGAGAAGAAGGAATCTTGAGACTCATCGTACTCAACTTGGAACCCGATTTTCAAGAAATTGTCAAGGTACTCTAAGATGTCGGTTTGACATCCCTGCTTTTGGAGACTGCGAGGAGTAGCAGATCCACAGTCATTGAGGAGATTAAGTGGGTTCTTGACGAGCTTACACTCCCAGGGACAGTGGCTGCAGTTTGGGAGATTTGGTGGGGAACAAGAGCGCAGAACAGAAAGCCGAGAACAATAGGAATCAGAAATTCGAAATGGTGAACCGGAGAGATTGATGGAATGGGCAGGAATGGAAGAAAGATCACTAGAGCAAGTAGCAGCGGGTCTTATCGTTGTAGAGGATGTTAGAGAGGAGAGTTGAGGAGATAGAAGAAGAGAGGAGGAGTTGGGGTCGAAGTGAAGGAGAGCAAAAGAGAGGTTATTAATGGAGATTATGGAGTGAGGAGAAGAGCATTTTAGTTGAAAGAAAGGGTGACCACAACCAGGTGATAAAGAGAAGGGGAAAGGAGGAGGAGAAGTGGATGCGAATGGAGGGCATGAAGAAGATCTCAAGGATGTATCTTGCTTTGAAGTACATTCATGGAACAGAGGATCTGCTGAAATAATGCTATATAGAGAACAGATCAGCATCAAGATGGAGAGAAGAAGAAAGGAATGGTGGGGTTGCTGAGGCATTGCTATGGTTTGGATTGGATTGGTGGAGATGATGATGATGATCAAGAAAGAGAGATGGGTTCTCGAACTAAACTAAATCTTGCTTGAGATAGTTGGGGTGGATTCTTCTGGTTTCAGTGGAGGCGACTGCCTAGGTTGTCGGAGGAGATGAAAGAGTGACGGAGAAGACAAGTGGGGGGGGGTATCGAGAGAAGTGAAGGAAGGTCACGTGAAGAGAAGTGGAAACATATTAGAGTTGGCTTTTCTGCGCTCTCGATGTGCTTTTGGAATTTTACATCACTTTCGTTCCTTCACGTGGGTAGGTGGCCTAGTGATGACCTAGGACTCAAGTACTCTAAATTACTTTCAAATTATTGTCATTTTATTGGTGAATTTGCAATTAACAATACATTTTGATTTGGGGATTTATGAGTTGTTTTTTCTTTTTCAATTTGGTTTCCATCCTCGAATCGAATAGTGTTGCGATGTCGCGGTCACACAAATTAATTATTCTAACTTTAAAAACAACACACAAGATAGTATAGAGCAAGTAAGGAGTCGATCCCACAAAAAAGTTCAAGTCAGATTTTTATACTAGATGATATACAATTTGGAGGGGTTTGGACGTTATCTAAGTTAAAGCAAAAGAAAACAGAAAACTATCAAACGAAATTTAATAAAATCAGAAAATTATCAAGAGAACAAACCTTGGTCACCAGCACACATGCACCTACAGAAATCAGAACTGATCATGGAAACGAAACATCAATTTATATTCTGAATATTTATCTCTTCTTAACATTGGTTAGTTAACGGATCCGCCGTATAACTAACCCTAACCATTAAACAACCAC
>Ga0325404_1001389_pt1 | contig 25678 bp, 28 predicted proteins | sample PopdelMetagenome_18_FD_205664 | JGI IMG/M metagenome (GOLD analysis project Ga0325404, IMG submission 205664) | Populus deltoides microbial communities from Bellville, Georgia, United States - Xylem-Control-R1 | ecosystem: Host-associated > Plants > Phyllosphere > Stem > Wood/Secondary xylem...
AACTAACATAACCCTTCAATGCTCCTCAATCAAAATCAAATTCAAATTGGTTATGGCATCTAATCTGAAACATTGACAGAAGATCAATGTTTCTTCTTCTTAATTCCTTAAAGATACCCTTATCTGCAATAAGATGAAATTAAAATCACGTCAGCATTTCCAATACGCATGTTCTCCTTATGATGTTGAACACCCTCTATCAGTTTTCTTCTTTTCAAAATTAAGCAGAGCTTGCAGGCAACCTTACTTTCTGCATTTCTATGCACAGTTGCATGATCACATATTCATACATTTTTTATAAATGAAATCAGTCAATTAGGTTAAGTCCAACAACTGGTAAGTGTTCCTTGTGTTATCATTTTGGATTTGAATATAAAAAAAGATTGCTAGGAAAAAGAAATGCTCAATCTTGATATTTGGAAGCTAAATCCCAGCATGACTATATATATATATATATATATATATATATATATATATACAGAGATAACCATGGGCCATAGTCTAAAGGTTATGCCAATTAGATCAACTAAGTTGCCAGTGCCCAGATTGGAAGTCATGTAAGTAAAAGTAAATGACAAGCTTTAAATAAGACGTTGTCCCCTCAATCTCTATTTCATTCTTTATTTCACATTCTGGAAAAGATTCGGATCAAAAGGTTGATCTGATCTTATAATTTAAAAAAATAAATTAAAATAACATTGTTTTTTATTAAAATAAGTTGTTTTTAAGAAAAAATCAATTGAATAAGAGCCCAGTTTTGATCCGTCCAATTGAATCAATATATCATTTTTTTTTCAACTCATACTAATCATAATCTTATATTAGCTGTGTCCGAGTCGAACAACGACGTCAATTTCGATTTTATAATTATGCTTTAATGGAAATAAACTACAGAACCCACTTGTGCTTACACAGTTACGCTCCTAATGTGCCACCAAAAGATGAGTCCACAACCCACTTGGCGAAAGAAATGGGAAAGGGCTTGTAGAACAGTTGATGCTCTCATGGTAGATAGACTTGGCAATTTGAGGACACATCAAATTCAACACCTCTTTGTTTACACTTTACAGTGATTTCAGTAATTTGCAAGTATACTAGAAGAAGTTAAAAAGGCAGTGGAGTCACTTCTGGAACCTTCTACATGTTTCTCAAATCATCAAAGACAAAAACTCCGCAAACATGAAACTTCCACCATTTCCTCCATCATCACCTAACCAAAAAAACAAAGCAAGCAACCTTTTCTATTATTTTTTTTCAAGAAGAAAAACAAAAGTGAGCAAAGAGAAGAAAAGAAAGAGGGGGGAGAGGAGGAGGAGGTAGCAGCAACACCATGGGAGTGGATTACTACAAGATATTACAAGTTGATAAGACTGCAAAAGATGATGATTTGAAGAAGGCTTATAGGAAATTAGCAATGAAATGGCATCCTGATAAAAACCCAAATAACAAGAAAGAAGCTGAAGCCAAGTTCAAGAAAATTTCTGAAGCTTATGAGGTATGTACCTGTTATTTAACACTTCAAGATTAAATTTTGTGATCTGGGTTTGCTGTAAGATTGTGCAATCTTAATGAAATTTGTGGTTTTTGTTCATGTTTAGAGAAAAAGAAGTCTTTTTTTTTGGGATTTGTTGTTCGTTTTTTTTTTACTGCTATGATGAGGAATTATCTGTTTGTTATTTGAAAATATATGAATTTGATGGCTTCTGTTCATGTTAGATGAAATAAAGTTTCTATCTTTATTGGGATTTGCTGGCTAAATTACCGGGATTTGTAGTTTATTTTGTTAATTACTGTTATGATGAGGAATCCTCTGTTTCCTATCTGAAGATATGTGAATTTGATTGATTTTTCTCATGTTAGATGGAAAGGGGTTCTTTTTTGTTGGGATTTGTAGTTTATTGTGTTTGTTACTGTTTTCATGAGGAATTCTCTGGTTCTTAATGACTCAATGACTTCTTAATTTTGTTTATCAACATAGAAACTTTGTTGCGTTAACTTTATGTTTCAGTCTTTAATGGCATAAGGAATTTTCTGTAGAATTGGATTTGATAGTCCTTTGATGGATTTTGTGTTGAAATTCAATGTTTTGGATTCAGGTTCTCAGTGATCCACAGAAAAAAGCAGTATATGACCAATATGGTGAGGAGGGTCTAAAGGGGCAAGTACCACCGCCTGGTGCTGGTGGTGCTGGTCCAGGTGGGGCTGGTCCAGGTGGAGCTACTTTCTTCTCCACGGGAGATGGGCCAACGACATTTCAGTTCAATCCTCGGAATGCTGATGACATTTTTACTGAATTTTTCGGGTTTTCGAGTCCATTTGGAGGGATGGGAGGTGGTGGTGGAGGCATGAGACAGACAAGGTTCCAAGGTGGGATGTTCGGCAATGATATCTTTAGTTCTTACAGTGAAGGGGGTGGAGGGTCGATGCATCAGGGTGCGCCTAGAAAAGCTCCTCAAATTGAGAAGAAGCTGCCTTGTAGTCTTGAAGAGCTTTATAAAGGGGCTACCAAGAGAATGAAGATTTCTAGAGACATCGCTGATGCAAGTGGGTAAGTATTGAGAGCTTTGTTTTAGTATGTTAAGTAACTACTGTTCTGCTGGTATGCTTCTGAAGGATAGCTCATGTAGAACTTCTCTGTGAATTTATCTGACATCAACTTCTTCTTGTTTGATTTTCAACTAACCATTACCTAATAGAGCCAGATCAAACAATAAATGCTTGTATTTCTTACGATTTCACATGCTGCTTGTGCTTGTACATGGTGTTACTTGCCAGATCATTTTACAATCTAGTAAAAGCCTTCAAAGCTTTTGGGGTGAATTTTTGGTGCATAGCATTAGTTGTTAAGACAATTTCACCGACTTTTACTTTTCATCCTTCGTAGCAGGACCATGCAAGTTGAGGAGATTCTAACCATTGACATAAAACCGGGTTGGAAGAAAGGCACGAAGATTACCTTCCCTGAGAAAGGGAATGAACAGCCAAATATTGTTCCAGCTGATCTAGTCTTCATTATTGATGAAAAACCCCACCCCGTATTCACTCGTGATGGGAACGACTTGGTTGTCACACAGAAGATTTCTTTAGCTGAAGCCTTGACAGGCTACACTGTCCATCTCACAGCCTTAGATGGAAGGAACTTGACCATTCCAGTCAACACTCTGATTCATCCAAACTATGAGGAGGTTGTCCCAAGGGAAGGGATGCCAATCCAGAAAGACCCGACAAAGAGGGGAAATTTGAGAATCAAGTTCGACATCAAGTTTCCAACAAGGCTAACTGCAGAGCAGAAGGCAGGAATCAAAAGACTCTTGGGTCCTTGAGATCATCAATGCCAGCATTTAATACACTACACCTCCACAGAAATGGAGAAGTTTTGTGAATACAAATTAGAAAGAATGTAGTAGTTGTATTAGTTCTTCTGAATCCACAACTTGTTACATCTATGTAATCACTTTTGAGAGTTTTTGCAGCAAGTATGCCATCTTTCTAAGACATTGATGTGCTAAATTTTAAGTTAATAAGCTTCTCTATTACAGTTGCAATAAAAACTGGCTCCAGTCGATTGACGGTGAATCCTTGTTTTCTATTCTAGTTCTGAACACTGAATGCAACCAAACTTTATGCAAAGATGGTGAATGCAAGTAGATAACTACAAGAACAAGACATGGTTAGTGGATAGGAATCCTAGAGGTGAAGGCTTGAGGTACACGAAAAGTTCCTGCGATTATTTGAGCATGACATTGTCAGGTATTCTTAGTTATAGATAGCAAGATTTGTCTCGATTAGTTTTCTCTCAAGTTCAAGCAGAGCTCTGAGGGTTGGAGCTAGAGGTTGGTGCTCATAACTGCCTCTCATGTCAACAGACTGACAGAGATATAAGACTAGCATGTGTAATCCTAACATCAATCACCATTAAAAAAAAATACAGTTACTAGTGGAATCAATTTGACGAAGCAAATTATTTTATAAAAAAAATATTATTTTAATATATTTTTAAATGAAAATTATTTGAAAAACCAACTACTATTATAATCTCAACCACTACTAAAATCTCATGGAAACCAAACCCACACGCCAACCTTGCTTTGGTAGGATCTGAATCCGATCGATGACATTAATATTATCATTAACATTTAATAAATTCAAAGAGATATTACAATTGAGAATTTAAACAGTTTCAGAAAATGATGTGATCCATTCCAACTATCAGAAGATTGTCCTGAACGAAGGGATGATGATCCCCAAGTGATCCAGCAAAGAGAGGAAATTTGAGAATCAAGTTTGACGTCAGGTTTCCAACAAGGGTTACTGCAGAGCAGAAGGAAGGAATCAAGAGGCTCTTTGGTCCTTGAGATCTTCATCTCCTTTGAGAAGGACTGGTGCCCTCTTGCTAAAATCTGTGATACATGACTCTATGGCATTAGTATTTGATAAGTTCAGTTGTGACATCTTTCTAAGATATGATTAGTGCATGGTTTTGCCAACTTCTTAATTGTGGTTTCAATGAAATTTGATTTCCCTTGTTTGCTCTTGAATCCTTCCTTTCTTGATAGCAAAAGGATTTAGCTTGGAGGGGAAAACAATTTCCCTGCTCCTGAAACCATAGTTAGCATATTCGTATTAGAGTCTAACCTGGTTCAAGGTCCAGGTTATTGAATTGTTGAATCAACTCGGATTTATTGTTTATTTTAAGCAAGTCCTTTCGTTTTTTTAAAAAAAATTCATTAATTTTGACTCCATTTAAGTTTTATCAAGCCAATTGAATTGTAAATTAATATGCAAATTCACTAGGAATTTGACTTAGATACTCGACTTGAATTAAACTCCGTAGTAACCCACCCGCGGGACCAGGTGGGATTTAATAACTATAGGGGAAACATTAATCACTTTCAGGATTTCCAAATTTCCATTCCAAATCTCATGAGTGAATTAAACTATAAAGCACAGTTACTGATGCCTCTAAAGATCTTTCAACTGGTTACTTCTCCAGTCACTGAAATCACAAGATGAAGATTATGTCCCCATTTTGCTTTTCATATCTGCCCTGATTCCACCCTACTTCATGACCCTTTGAGCTACAAAAGCTGTTGTTTGATGTAACCATGGAAGCACGGGAACTGTTTCTGCAATGAAAAAATCATTAGCAACATATAGATAAGACAGTCTTCTCAGCAAAAACCGCTATACTTTGGTTAGTATTTCAAAACAAAACAAAAAATGAAAAAACATTTTTAATTAAAAAACAGAAATATAAAATAAATTTGTTTTGAGTTAATTTTAAAATGAATTTTTAAAAAAAAACATGAAATACACGAAAATATGTTTTTTATTCTTATTATCTATATCTCTTTTATTTTAATTTCAAGATAGTAACTAAACACTGTTTTAAATACTTTAATTATTTTTTTCATCTAAAATCTAACTGTTCAAATTAGTGGAATTTATGGAGTTAACCTTACAATTTGTGGTCTTAATGATCATGACATCCCCTCTAGCTTCTGTGTAATGATAATTGAAGGGCTAGCTTGAGTTCATTTCTATTTTATTACAAAAATTCACCATTAATATCACAAATGTTTCATCGGCTTAAAATAATAAGGATGCGATTGTGCACTTTTTAAAAATTAAATAACCAAACTGTATTGATGATTATATGTATTTCTTTGAAGGAGGGGCAAATTGTGGTATGCTTAAGGACTCATTCGAAAACTTATAAATTTAGGGTTCAAGATGTAGTTTTGGTGTTTCTATGTTACTAGTACGCCCGTGCTGCTTAAAAAAGAGAAATGAGGTTAATTGTATAATTCATCCTTTATTATTTAAGATTTGTTGATATAGTGCCTTAACTATTTTTGTTCATCCATTTTTACGCTCCAAATGCACTACAGATATGGTCCCTCTGTCGATTTTTGGTACAAGGATGAAATTGGGAAGATTAGAGATGAAAGGGACTAAAGAATATATAGTAAGAAATATAACATCAACCCAACCACTAAACTACAAGGCACGAACAAGCCCCAAAGATTACTCCTTCGTCATCACATCACTATGTACATATATAAAGAGAACAAAAGCAAGCAGCTAAGCACCCCAAACTAGAAAAAACAAAGATAAGCAAAGTGAAGAAGAGAAAGAGAGGAGGAGGAGGAGGAGGAGGTAACAGCAACACCATGGGAGTGGATTACTACAAGATATTGCAAGTTGATAAGACTGCAAAAGATGATGATTTGAAGAAATCTTATAGGAAATTAGCCATGAAGTGGCATCCTGATAAGAACCCTAATAACAAAAAAGAAGCTGAGGCTAAGTTCAAGCAAATCTCTGAAGCCTATGATGTATGTACTTAAAATTTGACTCCAATTGCTTCAATATTATATTTTGTGATCTGGGTTTGTTGTGAAATTGGAAAGTCTTGCTGAAATTTGTGGGATTTGATTGTTTTATTTCTTGTGTAGATGTGTGTATGTATTGCATTGTAGATTTTGTGATCTGGGTTTTTGTTAAATTTGATAATCTTACTGAAATTTGTGATTCTTTTATTGTTTTCTTTTTAATGAATAGATTATATATGTGTGTGTGTGTGTGTGTGTGTGTATTGGCGTTTTTGTGATATTTTCCTGTGTTGGATTCTAGTAGTTTTAGGATTCTCTATGTGTCTTTTTGTCACAACTTCAAAGTTTCAATCTTTCATGGCTTGAATAATCATTAAACCTTGTGGGTTCTTTGTGTTGGATCTGTAGACCATCCAGTTAGAAGCAATGCTGAAGATTCTCAATTCACCGAAATTTGTAGACTGATGGTTTTTTTTGTTCATCCTTAGATAAAAAAGAAGTTGCTATCTTTTTTGAATTTCTTGCGTAAAGTTTTAGAATTTTTAGTTTTGTTGTGTTTATTAGTGTTATCATGAGGAATTAACTGTTTCTTTTAGTCAGATGTCCAAAGTTTCAGTCTTTAATGGGCACAAGGAATTCTTTGTAATGCAGTTCTAGACTGCTCAAAATTAAAATCAATAGTAAAGATTTATTCTTTGATTGATTTTGTACCGATTCAATGTATTTTTTATGCAGGTTCTTAGCGATCCACAGAAAAGAGCAGTGTATGACCAATATGGTGAAGAGGGTTTAAAGGGTCAAGTACCACCACCTGGTGCTGGTGGTGCTGGTCCTGGAGCTTCATTCTTTTCTACTGGAGATGGACCCACATCGTTTCGGTTCAATCCTCGAAATGCTGATGATATTTTTGCTGAATTTTTTGGGTTTTCTCATCCGTTTGGAGGGATGGGAGGAGGTGGTGGTGGTGGTGTTGGAGGCATGAGAGGAGCAAGGTTTCCTGGTGGGATGTTTGGTGAAGATATCTTCAAGTCCTATGGTGAAGGTGGAGGATCAATGCATCAAGGTGTTCCTAGAAAGGCTGCTCCAGTTGAGAATAAGCTGCGATGTAGTCTTGAAGAGCTTTATAAGGGAGCTAGCAAGAGAATGAAGATATCCAGGGAGATTGTTGATCCAAGTGGGTCAGTATTACTAAGAATTGCTTTTTATGTTTATTACCTTTCTCTTGGTTTGCATCTGACTTATGGCTCATTTTAGTTTTAATATCTCTAGGAGTTTCTGCCATTTTTATCAAATTGAGCATCAACTTCTACCCATTTGATTTTCAACAAGTAATGGCATAATGGGATTTACCGGGTAGATCAAAAAATCAAATGCATGTTATTTATAAGATATGACATGCTGCTTTCTGCTTTAGAAATTTGCTTTTTTCTGTTGTCAGAGATCTATTGGACTAACTGGCAGATCATTTTACAATTTAGTAAAAACCTTACTGAGAGTTTGTTTTTGAGGCTTGACATGCTTTTCAAACTACTTTTTGATTGAAAAAGCACTTAAAAAATTCAATTTAATGTTTTTTTATGGTTTTGATATGCCAATGTCAAAAATGAAAAACAAAAAAAATGAAAAAAAAATCATTTTGATACATTTTCAATTAAAAAGCACCATGCACTGCATTACCAAACACACACTAAAAGCTTTTTCAATGATGTTTTTGTGCAGAACTCTAGTTGCTAGATCATTTCGCTGAACTTGTGCATCTCTTCTTTTGTAGCAAGCCTGAGCAAGTGGAGGAGATCCTAACCATTGACATAAAGCCAGGTTGGAAGAAAGGCACAAAGATCACCTTCCCTGAGAAAGGGAATGAAATGCCAAATGTTATACCAGCAGATGTAGTCTTCATTATCGATGAAAAACCCCACCCCATATTCAGTCGTGATGGAAATGACTTGATCCTCACACAGAAGATTTCCTTAGCTGAAGCCTTGACAGGTTACACTGTCAATCTCACAACCTTAGACGGAAGGAACTTGGCCATTCCTATCAACACCGTGATTCATCCAAACTATGAGGAGGTTGTTCCGAAGGAAGGGATGCCAATCCCAAAAGACCCCACAAAGAGAGGAAATTTGAGAATCAAGTTTAGCGTCAAGTTTCCAACAAGGCTAACGGCAGAGCAGAAGGCAGGAATCAAAACTCTCATGGGACCTTGAGATCAATATTAGCATGTGATGCAACTCCACAGAAATGGGGCACTTTTTGTGAATATGCATTTTAGGAAATTACCAAACAGAATGCAATGCACTTTTTGTGAATGTTATTTATGGTATCTGCCTTTGATAGTTTCAGTTTTGGAAAATTCTACAATGCCTTTCCCTCTAGGGGAGCACATCATGCTTGTAATGCTTTTCTATTTTCACATAATTCAGTGCTTTTATTTTTTAGCAAAACTTCCACTGAGTTCTACAAACACTCGATGCATTATGTAATTCAGTAATTTTGTTACCAAATTCGGTGATGTTGTTGCAGAAAGTGATTATACGAGTCACCAAGTGTGATGATGACTATATTATGGAATCTGGTGACCAATTTACTGAATTGCATAATACAATTGAGTTCTTTAGCAGAACACAGTGAAAATTTTGCCAAAAGCTCACCGAATTATGCAAAATGCCAGCAAAGGTTTCCTGGAAAGGCATTGTGGAGGCAGCTTTTTCTGTTTTGGGGTGCAGGGTGCCTTCTCTTTGAGACAGAAGCGGTCGATGTCAAGGGTGTTAAATGATAAGGTGTACTGAACTTCTTTATTACACTAATAAAAATTGGCTCCAGTTTTTTTTGTGGTGAATCCTTATTTTCTTTTCTAGTTCCCTGAGCATTCAATGTAATGAACTTTTTGCAAAGATGATGAACGGGAGTGGATTACTACAAGAAAAGGATATGGTTAGTTGATAGGAAGGCAGAAGATGAAGGTTTGGAGTATACAAAGCTTGTCATGGAATGGTCTGTACTCTATCCTTCTAAGAAGAGCATGAGAGGTTAAAAGGGCATCCCCAGTACACAAGGCTCCCGGCTAGGCTAGGGGCAGGGGAGGATCGTCTCCGTATGCAGTCTGTTGCACTTGCGCAAAGTGACTGTTTCCATCACTCAAAGCGAGTGGCCTGCTCGTAAAAAATGAGCTCCCCTCGCACTGCGTCATGGCTCGCCCTCAATACACAGGAGAGACTGGTAGATCTATATGATTGAGGCTCTCAATTTTATTATGACTTTTTTCTGATTTCAACATCTAAGCCATAGAGTGTTATTCTTTAAATGGCATGTGAGTTGCAATTTATGATGTAGAGTAATAATATATGATAGTTTCAGTTGTAAATATATGCCATCTTATCTTTCTTTCTGAGATATATGTTAAATGTAGGATTTGGTCACCTTAATTGCGATTTTAATAACAATTGGTTTCCTTGGATTGGTGTTGTACACTACCTTTCTTTGATAGCAAAAGGTCTAAACTTGGAGGAAATTTTGCTTCCAAACTCCTGAAACAGTAGTGATTTCTCCGTATATGACATCTTTAGTATCTGTAATATGCAAGTTGTTGGTTTCCTCGGAATTTGTCGGCCATGTCTCTAATCTTTTAAGGCCCTTTCATCAATGACAGGTGACGAGAATTACTTCTATGTACAGGCATATGTTAAGCTGACAATATGGTATATGATTGGATATGAATGCTAACATAAGCAAGATTCCCAGATTTCCAACCCAGAACATAACTATTCCAACGTAATCACAATATCGGAAGCACCTATCTACTGACAAGTGAGACCAGTTGCTGCGAAAGAGGGCCAGCTAAAAAATTGGAGCTTTTGGATCATTGCAATTGCCAATGGACCGAAGTACTATTCATTGATATTCTGTTTCCAATACAGTAAAGGTGCTTAGCTATGCACAGTTGCTGCTTCCTCTATAAATAAATTCACTTCAGTTACAGAGTAGGTCGGTAGATTTCACTAAAGAATACAAATTAAGGAATTGACTATTTCTCATGCATCAGCAATATTCTACAATCGTAAGGTTATTTCTCTAGTCAATGAAATCTGAAGATGAAGATTCGGTACCATCATCTGGGTCCCCGTTAATGTATTCCTCAACATCCAAATCCCCTAGCTCATCTTCATTTACGGCATCATCATCATCTTCATTGCCATCCATAACATAATCACTTCCCTCCAGTAAGTCATCGGACTTGCCATTAAAACCACCAGCATAGTCATCAACTCCCATATCATCATATTCATCTCCTGATGCTGGAATATTTTCATTTTCATCATCGTACTCAGATCTTTCAGAACTACTGGCATTTTCGGCATCCTCCAGGAACCTTGTTTCATCACCATTCCAGTCATCCCTTCCCAAGCAATTTGTTGACTGTTCACGAATAGTTTCTTGAGGGATCTTTCTCTCAGGAATAAAATCAGCGGCTTGCTTGACTGCTTTTTGCCTACTTCTCACACTGCGACGTCCACGCTTACACCCTCCACGGCCACGAGGTCGTCCTTTCCATGACAATGCCTTCCCTAATCTGTCACTGCTCTTGGCTGCACTTCTCTTGCTAGATACAGATCTGGACCCAATAATCCTTGTTTGTGATCTCCCACCACGAGTGCGACCTCGACCCCTGCCCCGGATCCCTTGTTCGTGGCCCAGTCCTGCTAACCCAATCCCTACATCAACCCAATTATCTTCTTGAAATAACCCAGCTTTACGTGAACTTTCAGTGATTTCATGATCTGGGGTGTTCTTCATGGCAGCATACTTGGATGGAAGCTTCTAAGAAATGGTTAAGAATAAAGTCAGTAATATAAAGCTAGTAAACTTTCAATTTTGAAACGAGATTTTTGTTCTAGGTGTGAAAGTTGCTTGCATTAGAACACTTCTTTGACAAAATGAAACCACGTAATTACCACCGTTCTATGTGTTTTACAACATGGGATGATTAATGATAGCTCAGCTCTGCTCTGCCCATCAAATTTATACCTTATTCTACATTTAAATTTATAACTACATTGTTTCAAGAAACATTAAGAACTGCAGACCTATATCCCTCAGTTATAGCATTAGCATTACTTACCTCTGGTTTCTACTACTTCAAAATGCACATTTAATGACATAGAGACATGTTAAGGGAAGCAGGACTTCATGACATCAGCCTAGTGTTGAAAAAGGCATTTGGTCTTTTCTTTTTCTTTTTCTTTTTCTTTTTCTTTTGCTCGAACTAACAACACATACAAGTGGTTTTTGTTTATCTCACATCATCCAGGACAAAACTTCTGATACAAAGACTACTCACAATGAAGTTCCTAGTGCTCCTGTCCTTATGAGCCTCCGGTTTTTGATGCAGCATGTAAGAGATTGAAGCATCAAATTCAATGACCCTTAGAGCTACAGCAGCTGTTGTTTGTGGCAACCATGGAAGCACAGGAACTGTTTCTGTATTGAAAGAACCATAAGCAGCACATCCAGATGGGTCAGACGATCTCAAAAGTTCACTGCTGGTTTCATAGTTCGAGGACAAATAGTCCCTCTTCATGCCACCCTCCAATAGTGTCAGAATCTGAGGAAGAGAAATGCACATTTACATCTTAACAAACCCTCCAAATTAATTCCAATGAGGAGAATTGAAAAGGATAGACAATAAGCAAGAAGGAAAAGGAAAGAACACAATTACCCAGCATAACATTGTCAGACAATGACAAAAATGGTACAAGTTACACAACATTACCAAGTACATGTTATCTTCTGGCATGACATGTTTAACGGATGTAGATTAGGAATACTCTAAATGCAACAAACACAGTGGCTTCAGTTACAAATTAATTCCAATGCGGAGAATTGAAAAGGATAGACAATAAACAAGAAGGAAAAGGAAGGAACACAATTACCCAGCATAACATTGTCAGACAATGACAAAAATGGTACAAGTTACACAACATTACCAAGTACATGTTATCTTCTGGCATTACATGTTTAACGGATGTAGATTAGGAATACTCTAAATGCAACAAACACAGTGGCTTCAGTTAACTTCCACTCAACATGTCACCTTCATTTTGATGCTAGATGAAGAACCTATCCAACAAATTCATAAAAAAATATATATTCCAGAAGATGCGCAGAATAAATTTCAAACTCTTGCACCTGTAATAGCAATGTGGTTTACTTTTCACTATTCATTATGCATTCCAGGAACCAGTTATGCACTCACTACGGTGTAGCTGTTTAATTGATCTATCAATAATATTCTGGAACCAATTCAAAATCTTGCACCTATAAAATAATGCAGTTCACTTTCATGGTACATTCCATGGAACCAATCATGTACTCAATAAGATGTGGTGAGATTGCTATATAATCAATCCATCAATGGTATTCTCAAACTGAAACAAAAAGCATATTGTTATAACCAGGCATTTATTCTTTCTGCCGATGTTTCTGATGGAATACCACTTTCGTTGCTTTTAAATGTGTCATCTTTTGACACCCAATGGTATTTTCAGTAAGAAGAAAAAAGTGAAGTTCCTCTTTTGCGTTTTGGTTTCAACATGAAAACATAATTGTCATCATTGGACTTTAATATAATCTCAAATGCTAAGCAGTGGTTCCAATATCCCAGGCTCACATCTTCATAATGCAAGTAGATAGGAGAGCACAGAAATTCATGTCACAAGCAAGGCCAAACATAAACCTGAAGTAGGTCTTCAACAGACGATGAGGACTGCAGCTTCATACCCCAAGATTTCCGGTAGTCATCAGTCCAAACAGGTTGGAGAGCTTCTGGCAGAACTGAAACCTGCCAACCAAAAGCACACAAAATTTAAGAAAACACAATGAATGGCAACATGCTTGCCATGCTGTTATTCATTATAGTGATGGGGCCAACAAGCATATATCTAAATCAAAAAATAACATTGAACTACTTGCCTCAATCAAAGCTAGTAGCAATTTAAGCAATCTGATCCTCAGCGGAAAAGATGAGCTACACAAAGCACTGTCAGGGTCCACCTTTAGCTTCCTTTCACAATGAGCCACGTGCTCAGAGATATTCAAGCCAACCTGAGAGGCATCATATGTCTTGTGGCATGAAGGGCAATGGGTGTCTTCAGATAAATAAGTGTCATGACAGTAATCACAAACACCAAGCCGTTGTGTGCATCTTTTCTTCCCATACTTCATGGCACACAATACAGAAGACTTGAAGCATTCTTTCCACATCCACTTCTCAAAATCTTGAAATCTCTTCAAGGCATGATTTTTTTCAATTTCATTCCTTCCAAGCTCGATTGTGAAAGATGTTGAGGTCTCAGACATATCAGAATCTGGAATACAGACAGTGCTTTGTGGACTATCCATACCAGAGCCACATTCAATGCCAGCAGCTGTTTCAACAGCTTCAGCTTTGATTGGGCCTTTACTTTTCCCTTCAGTGCTAGCATGTAGCATTCTCTTCCTGAGAGTTTCCTTGAAAGGCACCTCAATCTTGTGCAGCATTGCATGCAAATGGGATTCCCTAACCCCACGTACATCCAAAGATGACAACAGAGCATTAAAACCCTGCATAAATACCATGCAAATGATGAAAGCAAACAATAGAATAACAAAAAATGGGCTTGTTGTCAGTATAAAAAATACATACCATGCAAATGATGAAAGCAAACAATAGAATAACAAAAAATGGGCTTGTTGTCAGTATAAAAAATACATAGAGATGACTAGACATTGTTTCATGGTAAACAAAAGTTTACAATGACTTGAACAGGGAACTTATAAATTTCATTAGCTCTGCAGAACACAATTATATATGTGGCGGCAGCCTTCATTTACTCTCTTTATCAACACCAATTTTAACAAACATAGAGCAAAACATCGCTAATACGCAATCCTCAGTATAAATCATGCATACTGCACATGAATGATCAAAAACAACACCATGTATACATGTGCACAAAATAATCCAGTATCGTATGACTCATACATAGAGACTTGTGAAGCCCATGAGGATGAAATTTCTACCTCTTCAGAATCAATAACCCTCCAGCAACCATCGTGCAACTCAACAAAGATCCTGCCACAGCCAGGATCATTGCGGGAAGCAGATGTAGTGAACTGCCAGTACCGATTACGCCTGCGATCCTGACCAAGGGGCAAAGATCTATATACATACATCTCTTCTGCCCTGTGACCAATAACAGATTTTAACTGTGAACGTGACTTTTCATTTGCATGTCCAGTTTGTTGATATGGCAGATTATCTGTATCAGCAGATAAATCTTGCATTTGCATGTTTCCTTCAGAAGACATGTTAGTCAGATAATTCATGTCACTCTGCTGGTCACTTGATCTTTCTTGCTGAAAAGAAGCATTCACGGACATCCCATTACTTCTGTCATCAACATTTACCATAGGGCTTTGTCTACCCTCTGATGCAGAAATTGTAAGGTTCAATTCCATCTTGTTCCCTGTAAATGATGAATATTGTGTCCTCATGACAAACTCTTCCTTCATACGACGTTTATCAAGTTGTGCTTCTGCCCACATTTGCTTCTTTAAAGCATTTGCTGCTTCTAAGCGTTCCTGAACAATTATCATCTGAGATTAGAGACAAGCATATTGCATTTTTTAAGATTTCACCAGAAGCAAAAAGAAATGGTACCTCAAGAACGACGCGGATAGAGTTTCCTTCAATTGCCACACCAATCAATGCAACAAGTGCACTAAGGCGCTCCTCAACACTCAGATCAGAGTATTCCCCATCTGCAAGTCCTTGAACCCATGGCTCACCAGGGTTGCTTTCATCAATATCTACATCTCCTTGCACAGGAGTAGTGCAGATTTCAGCAACATCTACAGATCGATCAATGGAAGAAGCAACCCCCCTTACCTCATTAGTGCCTTCAGAATGCAGTGAAGTCAAACCCGCACCAACATTCACAAGGCTAACTTGTGGAGTTTTCAGAACATCACCACTTTCCTTCCCATTCATCAAGAGTGTTTTCCCATTAAATTCATTAATTTCAGGAGAATCATGAGCCTCTTTCTTAGAATTTAATTCAGTACCTAAATCATCAATGTCAGGATCCTCTGCCACATCACTTTCAGAATCTTCATCTCTTTCAGCATCATCAGCATCTTCTCCATTTACAATACCACTTTTAAATACCCGAATTCTTTCTCTGGCAGCAGAAAGTATTGCCTCAGCATCAGCTGGGTCCTTCCTATATGGAGGACGTACACAATATGTTGATGGAGCCGTTCTCTCAAAAAGTTTAGAATCCCTTGACAAAGCAGCAGCAATTGATGCTTCAGGTGTCTTGCTTGTTGTAAGATCCCTCAGACCAGATTTCTTTCCAAGATAAGAAAAGGCAAAGTGAACAGATAAGGCAAGTTTATGCGATGGTGAGACAAATACAAACAGCTAGCGCTATAAAATTACCTGAATCTTGTCTGCTACTTCTAATATGGTCAAACCCTTGCTCCCCTCAAGAGACAGAACATGAAACGAAGCAAATTTAACAGTACCAGGTGTCAAACGATGCCTAGATCTGCGTGGATTAGAAAATCCCCTTTCTTGCATTATGGCAAAAGCATTTTCAACAGCTGCTCCATTCCGTAAATTGGTGATAACATCTTCACCATCATTACCCTGAATTTAATACCAGACAAGGCAAAACAAAAATCAAGGAAAATCACAGGAAAAAAATAATAATAGGAATGAAAGTAAAATCTTGAAATGCATGCTATATCTTTTGTATTATTTTAAGAAAGTTAATGCACAAAATTATCATTTTCATTTTTATTCTGACAAAACGCTACTTCCTGAAAACAGAATCTGCAACTTCTTAGCAATCCAAAGCATTATGAGATTGTGTTCTTCCAAGCTTCTGAAGTACATAAATTGAAATTCCTCAAGCTTGGATAAAAACTGCAACTCATTCACACAGGCAACTACGCCACCATGAACATGCAGCATCAAATATCATTAGCACATGCTACATTTTTTGACATTTCTCAAACAATTGTCAACTTAATCAAAACAACAGCACATCTCAGACCATCAGTTGATAGATGTCAGCATCCCCTGTGGTCAAGCAAATACATTTGATCAACAAGTCAAACAATAGAAGTTGAGCTAACCAACCACAAAAATGAGAGAATTCAAAAACTAAAAAGATATGAAAATAAGGCCAAGCGCCAACATATGCCCACAAATGGATAAAGAAAACTTAAGTACCACAACAAGCAATAAACTAAACCTATTTCACAATATAACAAATACTGAAGCAGAATTAAAACCTAGTATAAACTGTTGACAAAATAAGTCGACCTACATGGATTAGAGCATTCTGAAAAACAACAAAACTTATAATCGCCAGCCAGCCATCTAACTTGTATAAAACTATCATAAATGCTCGTCTTTAGAATCAGCAAGAAATCAAAATTAGAAAACAGTCCAAGCTATCATAACCCATCCCAGTCCCAGCAATGGATAACCAAACCTTGAACATGAGTAACTGAAGGAGAACAATTACTGCATTGAAAAATGATAACCCAAAGAAAAAAGGAACCACCTCATTATCATCACAGAGATATGCCTGCTCAACATTCCTTTTCTTCAGTTGTGGTCCAAAACCTGCAGAAAGACCGAATTGCCGCAATATTTCAGGCCAAGTTAATGGATTTAAGTGCCGCTGCCAGCTACGTATATCAAAACCCCATGCATATGCCTGACACAGAAGCCAAAAATAATTTAGGATGAAAAAAAGGAGCATAATTGAGGAGATCAAATTGCCACAGCAACACACAACAAAGAAGACTTACCCCTTCAACAATCTGAGGATGTCCACCACCAGGATTAGCAGCACTGTTCTGATTTGGCCCCAGACTAGTTGCCGGTGTCCTAGCAACATCTTCGATATCTTTAATGATGGATTTTAATAAAGAAATGTGTATCTCGCCTAATAACCTTGGTTCCTGAAAGTAGAGGAAGCAGGAAAGACATCTGAATTCCACAAATGTAGGGCAACCCTATATCAGATACCGGTCAGGAAAAGATTCACAGATACTTACATAATCATGAAAAGCTTGGACAAACTCATCGAGAGTGAATGGCCATATCCCAAGAACATCCACAAAAGTGATTAAGAACCTCCAAACCTATAAATTTACAGTTTCATTCAAAATCTTTGAGAGGAACAAAAATAAGAAAAGAAAGAAATGGCTGTGCATTTGGCATTCTAGAAGTGGTGGAATGATGAATTTTCCTTCCAAAAAATCAACTCCTCCAAAGATTTGTTATTCCCAAGTCCAAAAAAAACAAGAGAATGTGCCTAGAAACCCTCTATAGTGGGATTTATAGAAATAGGTGGCATAGATATTCTTGCTTGAGAAAAAGGACACCGTAACAATAGCAACCACAAGAAACAATAAAATCAACCTTCAACTATGTAAAGGAGAAGTGAGATTTTGGGTTGACAACAGGGATTTGTTTTAAAGGAGACAAAATAAAACAATGCATTGATAATGAGATAATACATATTAACAAGAAATAAAAACTCATTTTATCTCAATTTATTAACACCACCTACCGCACATATGGTATTTTCAAAATAATTACTTGAAAATTCATCACCCATCTGCCTACAGAAACCCTGTTATTCATTATGATTCACAGCTATGCATGAGAAAGAGAGTGAAATGTCCCAACAAACTGATTTTTATGCCTACTTGAAGCAAAATACAATGGCATGGGGAACACTGAAAGAGAGTAACATTTGTCCTCAACGAAGCAGCAAAAAAACACAGGAAACAAAATGATTTTTTAACCAACTTAAATCAAAATACAAATGACACACAAAGGATCAATATCTGAAATAAAAGCATAAAATGATATTAAAATATGACTCAAAGAAAAACTAAAATTTCCAAATTCCTTTTGTTCTCTATAGAGCAGCCGTCACATTCCGCAAAATAATGGCAAATATGAGATGAGATTATGCACCATGGATGCAACATAAGTGTGCAAAGAAGATCTGTGATCATTTACTTAAGAGAGTGTTCTGTCGCATACTTGCATTCCAGTCTTAACTACTACCATCCTTCCAGGACAGGTAGAGAGGAACAAGAAATAGGAAGAACTACAGAAACTCACCATAAGAAGATTTCCTATATTCTCCTCAGAACCATTCCAGGGTTGAATAAGAAAAGGCCTCTTTAAAAGCACAGATTTGGGAGGGAACTCGGTCAGCTTATCTGAAAAGCAATTTAACATGTCAAGCTCGAGTGTAATGAAAATTGACCAACAATAAATCAAGATAAATGCATGAGCCTTGTAAAACATTTAAGGAAAAAATTGCACGGCAGTAAATCTTCCAAGGCTGTGACTTAATATTTTGCAATGGTATCAGAACGGTTTCCTTGATCAAACTAGACATTACCAACCTCGAAATAAATCTAGATTTTGCAAAGTTTCAAAGTCCAACGGAATTATAGAAGGTAACCCCTTGCTGGAGGCAGCTAGCTCCATGAGTTCCAAGCGTTCATCCTCGACAAGCTCCAGTGATTCTTTAGCCATCCTACGTGCAATTGCCCTCTCACTAGCAGCTTTCTGCCTTGCTGCCTCCCTTTGTCTACGCAATTCTTCCTTTTGCCTCATTTTCTCAACCTGAGTACATAAATGAAAAAAAAAAAAAGTGCCCCATTTATCCTCAGAGGCAAGATATAAAAGGACGGTCTTAAATAGGTTATCTGAACCTACTCTGATAGACTCCTTCTGCAAGAATTTTTCCCTGCGCTCCAGTTCACGCCTTTGCTCCCTCTGGTGTCTCTCTACTTCTCGTTGCTTTTCACGCAACAACCTTTCTTCTTCCTTCCGCCTTTCACGGTCATGTCTTTCCATTTCTTTCCTTATTTGCTCTTCTCTCTGAACATACAAGTGACATAACACTGTCAGTATGACCTTATAGATTTGAAAAGGAAAGGCTTGTATGGTAAGAACCAGACCTTTCGGTTCAAAATATCTTGTTTTTCAAGCTCTTTTCGGATCCTTTTTTCATGGGCTTCAACTTCACGAGCTATTCTTGCCTCCTCACTCTGCAAAAAGTCAAAAAGGTGCATTGTTTACCAGTCTACATTTAAAAAATTATGAAATGCTTCACATAATACCTTGCGTTTCCTCTCCATGCGCAAAGCATTCTCATCATGGGTCACTCTCTGATCAGATGACATAAAAGGATTGTCCAATGCAGTAATTGGGTGGGCACCAATTTGCACATCCATACCAACATTTGTAAAAGGGATTTTTTGTGAAGTATTTTCATACTCTCCTGTAGCAGATGGCAAGAGATGGCCCTGCCTGCCTTCTTGAGGCATAAGACTTAAACTAGGCACCTGACTTGAAAAACCATATCCAGAGGACACTTGTTCATTAGCATGCATGAATGATCGGGTAGCAGATAGTGATCCAGTCTTTGTATTATGACCATCCACAGGTGAGCCATACTGAAAGGACAGGGCAGCTCTTTCATATGCCTCTGCTTTAACAGTTGGCTGCTGTGGGAGGAACTGGTATTCATGCAGAGTCCTTGTAGTACCCTGAAGAATGAAACACATGATCATGCCATTTATTATCCATCAAAATTCCTGTGGTAAGAGGGGGCAGAATAAATTCCACAGCTTACAAAAGATGATATCACCAACTGAAAAATATCACCTTCAAAATCCATGGGGCTAAAGTGCGTGGTGTATAAATTCCACAGTTCACAAGAAGATGACATCACCGATAGATAAGCATCAAACAAAAGAAACTGGGTGATATAAAGTATTGCAAAAGCCAGGGAAAAAAAGAGCAACAATAATGGGAGAAAAATAGTTTTAATTTTCAGAAGTAAAAGGATGGAGTAAGAGTGCATCTTCACCTTGATGGGTTTTATATCAGGTCGCTCATATAGGTTGGTCTCGAAAATCCTTACAGGTTGCTTCTGCTGCCCTAGTGTTGCTGATCCTAGAATCATATAAAAAGCTCATCAGATGCTCAAACTTGACCATTCTCAGCAATGCTATCAGACAGCAGCACATAAAGCAGCAAAAAACTGCAGCAAGTAATTTAAAGTTTGAGCAAAACAAGAGAATGATTGATGTTCAACATGAAACAAGATGTAAAATTGAAATTGGAAGCACAAAAGATGTGCTTTTAATATATATATATATATATATATGAACATTTCACATACTATATATCCCACAAAATCAATGTCCTTATTCAAGGAAGCTGACAGAACAAATCTATCTATGTTTTGGCAACAGAACTTGTGATGCTACTAGACACATACCAGTCATGGAGTTCATAAAAAAATAATGAACCAGAGATTGAAAGAAAAAATAAAAAGCAGGACCTTGAGGAATTGTCTATTGGTCTTTCTAATTTAAAAATACTTTCAAAATTTTGCTATACAACCACCTCCACCATCATCTCTAATTAACACTTATTGCAAATTAAGATTTCATGCATTCATACTCCACAAATTACAACTGATTCTAACATCTAGTATATTTATAACTTCGTCAGAGCCAATATATCTCACAATTATTCATAATTCAATAAGAGTTATTTAAAGGGCACAAATTCAATCAATTTGATAAGAGTTATTTAGAAGGCTAAAATTCGATAATCGCATAAGATGTGCAAACCCAAAACACTTTTAGCCAGGGAAAACAATCTACAATCTACTGATCAGAATTGTCAATTACAGCACATTCAGTAATTTCACAAATTTTTCGCATAGCTGCAAATTTCAACATGTAGTCGTCAAATAAAAAAGTCAGAATCCAGGCAACAAAACTCGAAATCAACATTACCTATAGGTGCACCAAAAGCATCTGGTGGCAAGGGGTCAAACTCCATCCCAAGAATCGGACCATCCTCTCTCAGAGGCTCCCCCAATTGTGCTTCGACAAATGCTATCGCTCTAAGCTCAGCTACAGATTGCTGTGGCTCATAATACCTCTTCATTGCTTGCACATCAGCACTAATTCTTGGAACAGCCACCCCCGTTGGCCTCCCAACAGCTCGCCTTGAATCCATGCCGAGCCCAGATAGACTTGCTGACCCTGACCCATGTTCATTTCCCACCTCAGTCCCTACTCCCATTTCCACTCCACCTGGCATCCCTGCTGGGGATGGTGACTCCTTATGTGGGCGCTTCACCAATGGCGCCTTCCTGTCCTTCAAACGCCTATGACAGAACCACATCTGCAGCTGCCGATCAGATAGTCCTAATTGCACTGAAAGCTCAGCCCTTACTGCTTCTGATGGGTATGTATCCGCTAGTAAAAGAAAAACACAAATTTACACCAAATCAGCAACAAAATTAATAAAATCACCATAAGCTAATAATAATATATATATATTAAAAAAAAACTAACAAACCATATAAACAAGTTCTGCAAAAGTAATGAAACAAATTAAGTACAAAACTTAGCATTTTACAAACAAGCTTAACATTTCGGCTTCCCAAATCAAAATAACGCACAAAAATAGTTCAAAAAAAAAACATTCGTTACAAAATCACAACAAAAAAATGAACCCAAGCTGTGCAAATGAACTAAAAAAGCAGAATGAATGAAATAAATTACACAAACCCCATTAAAAACCTCGACATTTCACAAGTTACCACAGCTTTTCAACTTCCAAAAAATCATAATAACCCAAACAAAATCACAAATTTACAAGAAAATCATAAACAAAAAGTGCAAAAGTTCAAAACTTGAAACAAACAGACCTGCATAAGTTTTCTCCAAAATCTCAAGCTGAGAAGCAGTTTTCATTTTCCTCTTGGACTTACTTTCTCCTTCCCCTGGAGTCTTTTTCTTCTCCTCCACCTCTACACCGCCACTTCCACCACCACTACTAGCCTCCTCCATTACTCAAGATCACTACAAAGCTTCCAACTTCAACAAAAATACCAGATTCTAAAACAAACCCACTTCAGAAATCAACGAATAGATCCAAACCCACCAATTTAAACTTCAGCAAATCTCCAAAAATCAAACTTGACAGATTGATTCATGGATAAAGCTTCAAATTTCCTCTCTCTAAAAGAGGAGTTTTTAGGTAAAGTTTCTCTCTCCAAGAGAAGAATCAATGGTGGTGATGGTGTTTTTGGTTTTGGCGAGTCTTGTGATTTTGATGTGAGGGTAAGATTTAGATTTGATGAGAGAACAAAAGAGCAATTAATAATAAAAAGGATTGTTGTTTTTTGGTGGTGTTGAAAATGATAATAAAGTAGAAGTAGTAACAAAAAATAATGGTAAGAAGATTGATGTTTTGAGGTTTGATTTAATGTTTGAACAAGTGCTTCTATTGCTGTGTTTCTCTCTCTGGTTCCTTCCTTCATTTTTTTTTTTTTTTAAGAAATCTTTTCTTCTTTTTATTTGATTTTGAGGTTGTAATAATAATAAAATTGGGTATTTGTAGATAGATGAAGCTAGAGACTACTTTTGTTTTGTTTTTCGAAATTCAAAGAAAAGAAAAGAAAGAGAGATTGGTGTTGTTGTGTGAGCGGAAGAGATAGAGAGGGGATTTTTTTTTATGTCTTTCTCTTTCTAGCTTTTGTTGTTCATGTTTTATTAATGGGTAAACTAATGTTCCGTCCTTGTAATTCTGGAATGTTTCAATTCAGTACTCATAATTTACCTTTTACAATATCAACTCCATAGGTTCTGGAAAGACTGCTTTTTTTTATAAAAAAAAGTGTTTTTAAAACGTAAAAATATCTTCAAATAATTAAATAAAAATTGCTTATTTTTTCCCAATCTTTCCGGTTTCCCTCTCAAATTCCACACACGATTAATAAACTCAGCAACAAAATACTTAAAAAAAAGTGGTATCACAGGAACAAATGGCCATGAAAAAGATATTTTGATGCTCTGATGATGATAATGTAAAGCTTGAGAAATTACAAGGACCAAGTAAGACACTAGAAAATCTAGAAGGGTTAGAATATAAATTATCCATTTTTATGTACTGAAATGGGTGTTGTGTGTGTGGTGTGGTTGTTTGGGTTCTTGGATTCTTTGGGAAAGAGAGAGAAAGGCCTTTAATCCAAAAACCAGCGTTTTTCTTTTAAGTGGATTGCTTTCAACTTGTGTCTAGACTCTTCAAGTACTTATTACCCAAGAAATTGTTTGTGTCGATAGTTGCTATGCTACTCTACCCTTTGGAGTGCGTGGAAGTTACGCTTTCTGAGATTATAATTTCACTTTTTTATTAATTATAAAATCTAGATCGACCCGATAAATTAATTTAAAATTTAAAAATTAGCCAACTCAAGACTTGGAGTTGAAGAAAAAATAAGATAAGAAGTTGACCAGCCTGACCTGATAAAAAATCAAGTCGACCCACGACTTGATCCACTAAAAATAAAACTAAATTAAAACTTGTTGATTTTTAAAAAAATTTCTTTATCAAACCAATGTTATTTAATAAAAAATAAGATCAGCTCGGTTTGACCCTCCCGACATGAAATATCTTAATTAGATATTAGATAGATTATTCATATTTATACTAGAGTGTTGGTGTTTTTTTTTTTAATATTCCTAAGCAACAAGTGATGGAATCAAAAACAAATAAAGCGAACATTGAGGAGTGTAACTTAACTGGTTAGGTCCTGGATTTGCTTATTAGATGTCATTAATTCAAGTCTCACAAACCTTAAGATCACTGGAAGCTTGTATGATTATTAACTTCAAGGCATATAAGACTAATCGAGATACATATAGGCTAACCTGAATATCCATATTAATCTAAAAAAACAAATAAAGCGCACAACTATGGATACTAAATGTTGAGAAACTCACTCGATATTTATCCTAATCTTGCACTTTATGAATCTTCACAATGATAATTTATGCGTGTTTCAAATATTGGTTTTTATATTCATTAAAAGATATAATTTATAACGCTTTTACTTTAAAGTTGTGATTTAACATAAAGTTTTTTTTAGAATTTTCTAATAGAAAGCTATCTAAGATTAAATTAAGCTATGCAATTTCCTCCTAACCAAAAGGCAACCTCTTATATTTAAATATACAACAATCAAAGAACTAAAATTAGGGTTAGGGCACAACAAAACCATGCTTTCTCATGCAACTTCTAAGAGATTTCATTTAACGTGCTTGATAGAACGAGTGGGTTTGTGCATTATCTTCCTTAATATGGACCTACCTTTCAATGTACAAAATTGAACATTGGACCCCACGTCATATTTCTTTCTTGTTTTTATTATTAGGATCTCCGAACAAACTAATGTTGACGTGAAATTTAGTTGGAGTTAATTTTTTTTTAAAAAAATAGAATGATGGTTAACCTGGTATAATTTAATTGATATTATCAAAATCTAATTTTATAAAAAAAAAATTAAAATAATATTATCTTAATTAATTCTAATTAATATATAAAACTTATTACTTGAATTTCAAATCATGTCATGAATCGGGCAAGTAAAGTTTGGATGGAAGCAAGAATATCTTAAATTCTGTTTTTTTTTTTACAATAAGAATTTCTTAAATTTTAAATGAGTAATTTTTTTTCTTTTCTATTTTTTGTTTGATTAGAGATTTATATTTTTTAAGATTAAATTTATCATTTATCTAGCTCTTGGCATTACATTTTAAAAACGTTTTTGAAAAATTTTAATTTTTTTTATTTTTTATTTTGATTTAAATTAATATATTTTTAATATTTTCAAATTATTTTAATATGCTGATATCAAAAATAATTTTAAAAAAATAAAAAAAATATATATTATTTTAATATATTTTCAAATAAAAAAAACCTTAAAAAACAATCAAAAACATACATTCAAACAAGTAAGTATGAGAATTCTGACTGCCATGAAATTTTCTTACAAGATTTTCTAGGTCAAGTTTTGATTATTTAATTAATGGGTGAAATTGGTAGGCCAACTTGTTGCCTACTTCAGGAGCCATGAAGCTGTGGTTGCTTTTTTCTTTTTTCTTCAATTTTGTCTGTTTAGGTGTGGAATGTTGAGGATTTTTAATGCAAGAAAAGTACCTTCCATTAATGTCAAAGCTTCTTTAATTATTTTTCTCCACTTTCAAAGTTGTTTTAATAGCATCATGGAAAAATTTCACCATGACCATATTCCAGGGCTTGGATTCTCTTCAATAATTATTTTTTTTTTTTGGGTGGAACTACTATTTTATCATGGATAAAAACAAGTGCCGTGCTTTGTAAAAATATTTTTAATTATAATATTTTTTTTAGAATTTTTTTATCT
>Ga0325404_1001390_pt1 | contig 25670 bp, 22 predicted proteins | sample PopdelMetagenome_18_FD_205664 | JGI IMG/M metagenome (GOLD analysis project Ga0325404, IMG submission 205664) | Populus deltoides microbial communities from Bellville, Georgia, United States - Xylem-Control-R1 | ecosystem: Host-associated > Plants > Phyllosphere > Stem > Wood/Secondary xylem...
GGTTCTTCACAAAATCAATTTGGAAGAACAACTCGTAATTCTGTGAATTAAGTTTCAAATATTGGCCAAAAGTGCTTTATTACATATTCTGATACTATATTTATAACTGGAACATCCCTTCAAAGTTAGGAAAAATTCAACATGGCAGAAGTCAAGCCCAAAAAATAGACTTTGACAAACTAACCTAGACAAATTAACTAGCACACGTTTTTTGACTTTTCTAACATAAACAGACCAAATTTAAAACAACCATATCTTCTTACACAAAAGTCCAATGCAATCATGGTTGGACAATCTAGAAAGAACATGTTCTGAACTTGAAATCCACCTAGATTAGTCTTGTTTTCACATGCAATGGATGACTTCAAATTCAGGTTCAAATTCATTTGTTGTTCTAACCATAAACAACATCAATTCCTTCACTTATTTGTATATCAACCCAAATTCAAGTAGCCCAACATCAAAAGAACCATTAAGGGTTTTTCCCATCTCCAAGTTCCAATTGTAGGCAAATAAACATCCTTGAACCAATTTCAAATTGATTTCTAATTTTTAACTCCGATGCAGCTTCAATTATTCCAATTTGACTCGTCAAGGCCCTTTGTAGTTGTTTCGCTCTCGCTCTTGTCATTGGACCATTTGAATCCTCTTGCATATTAGTTTTAGCTTTACAAGATGGATTATAATTCCCATGATGCACATCAAAATAGAATTACGGTTTAAAGACAAATACAATACTTGCTATAGTAAGACCCTGCTATTGGTTGTTGCCATTTTGTTTACTTGTTTTCTACAAAAATTGTGTTAAGCTAAAAAATTCAGTTTATCTTCGGTTGAAATTGCAATTAAAACAACTGCTGAAGTGTAAAATGGCAAACAAGGAATCAAGTGATTTCTAACTTCATTTAATGGAAAAAAGAATTAGTTTTGTTTTCAGTATTTTTCTAGATGTCTATATATCTATTATCACTATTTGGTAGAATATGTTAGTTTGTCAGGTTCAGGTTAAACCCCCTAATGAAAATGAAAACATTCTCTAGCTTATATTTCAACATATAAATATTTTTATTTTTGAAAATTTTATGTTTATGAATAAAAATGAATAGATGGTTAGCTTAAAAGATGTAAATTCAATGAGTAGAGAGTGACAATTGGGGTTAAATTCATAGTTTATAAGGGATAACATTTGATTAAATGAAAGTTAATGGGGGAGAACTTGCCCTTACATTGAGAGCATAGATTGTAGTGTGATCGGAGAAAATGAGATTTTAAATGTTTTGGAAAATCACAGTTTCCAAAGTAAGATTAGGTTCAGAAAAAGCTGGTGTTTTGAATATAACCAAACACTTAATTCGAAGCTTTGGAACAGAAACCGTAGGTTGGCCCTATAAACATGGTGCCAGATGGGTCTTATGAATCTGTTTAAGAAGTTTATGACACTAGTTTCCCCATTCAAATCCTAGGAGATTAGCTTACCAACGCTTTACAAACTACATAAGTAATTTTCTCTTTGGGATTTGAAAGTAGTGACAGATAAACGAGGTGCCTAAAGCATCAACATTCAGCAAACCGCATCATCTTAATTAAACATTTAAGCCAGCTCCAACATACTAACAAATGAAATGAGATTTTTGTTGGGTTTTGAAACATATATACTCAATTTAATAACTTCTTAGGAGTTTTAACATCCTATTAGATAAATTTAGAATTGTTTAGGGTTTATGTGAAAATTACTCAAAAATCATATATTCTTTTAGGCTTTGAATAATTGTTCCAAGGCTGAGTTATCGCAAATCACAAGTTGTCCAAATATCTAGTATATATTGGTAATTCACACAAACTACTAAGAAAAAATCTCCTAAACCTTTTTAGAAGAGAAGAATTGATATATCTTCAAGTGATAACTCTTTTCTTTTGTATTTTTCAAGTGTTATAAGTATTGTACTATTTACTACTCTTAAAATAAGAGGCACAATATTCTATTTATAGAGAAACCTAAAAACCCTATAAATTATAAAATATCAATTTGCCCCTTGAATAATATCACATATATTATTTCAGGAAAATTTTAGAAATTTATTCAATCAAATCCCAATTTGATTTTTCTAGGTGTAGAATTGTAATTCCATATATAAATTACATTCTAGTCCTTAATTTTTAGAATTATAGAATTGTCTCTTCATGATTACTTTTACAGGTTGGCTAGTTAGGTATTGCTACTACGGATACAAGATCAATTTGATGTTTAATTTCTCTAATTGGTAGCAACCCACTAGGAATCTCATTAGAAAAAATACCCTCATAATCATGAAATAAAGAAACACAAACAATAGCTATATAAGGATTAAGTTTATTAGTGTTAAAATATGTTGCATTAAACACAAGTAAAATTATAAACGTTCTTATATAAAAAAATCATAAGCATGTCAGAAAAATAAGCACTCTTGATCCCACTCTCTTTTGCATAAAAACTCACATGTTTCTTTATTTTTTCCACACTTTCTTCTTTCTCACATTTTCTTTCTTCTCTTTTGTTATCCTCTCTCATCTCTCGACTAAAACTCTATCTTTCTCTACTTTGGCTGAATCTAACTCTCTTCTCTCCTCTTTCTTGGATTTTTCTTCTTACTGCTCACTTTATCTATACTCTTCCATACATTCTTGCATGGTTGTCGTAACATCTCCCACTTCAGGATAAAAACAACAATCTCATGTCAACCGAAAACAGAGTAATTAAATTATTTTTTTCTATATATATTCCTGGTGTTCGTATTAAAAGTCTATCGAAATTTCGACGGAGTCTCCCTCTATACCGGAAGGTCCTAAGTTATTAACATTTAATCTGTTTACACTTCTAATAACCCGCATCTCCTTACTTAATCCTGAACCAATCATCCTGGGTCTCAATCCCATGAACATCATCATTCATATCAACCACAATATTTATGATATACATTATATAACAAATATAATTATGGATGGATAAAAATATAAATATGTATACATGAAACATTGTTATATGAACTACAAAGTTAAGTTTATCTAATCAAGTTTAAACATTAATATACAAATTAAGTTATACAAACATTTTCATGTTTACAAAAATACAAGGGTATACTTCCTAAAACCTAGATTACAAGAAGTGAACATAAGTTAGAATCTACTTTTGTCATGCATGCGATGGTCCTGAAACAAAATATATATTATTGAAAACATGAATATCATAATAAAATATAACAATACAAATATCTAACAATTTAAATAGGGCAACATGCATTCATATTTTGTTCACTTCTCCCTTCTAGTTTTCATTAGAATCTCTTTTTCTTGTTTAACTACTAAAAACTATTTCCCCTCACATTATTAACCTCCATTCCAGATTTTATAAGATCAATCATAATTATTTTTGCTGAACACATTACCAATACCAATTTTACTGGTATCATCATCATCACCCTGTAGGAGTCGATGCAAGGCGATCGCCTTACCCGGGATCCTAACATACACTAAATGTATGCTAGCCAATACATGGTGATCCCCTTACCCGGGATCCTAACATACACTAAATGTATCTAGTTCACGCCCCAAATCACACTTCTCATAATTCATTTGTCAGCAATAATTTCATCACTTGACAATTCACACAACCTTTCCCCTTGAATACACATACATTCAGAATATTATCCAAAACATCAACATCATTACGCAAACTCTCCTCTTTTCACCTAATATCCAACATTCGGTAATTCACATTTCATATCGATAACATATTAAATCATGAAATTTAACTAGAAAGTATAGGTGCGATTCACCTACCTACAATAGAAGCTCTACTCGTGCTCCCCTGCTACTGCTGTTGCACCACGCCTGTGGTCCCTCCTGCAAATCACAGGTTTATCTCATAAATTTTCCTCACTCAATGATATGCTTTATAATAACCATATCAACAGCCAATAAGTCTTTCTTTCAGTCATTTCTTTGTATTTTATGTTTTTCTCATTAAACCCATTAATATTGTCATTCTTTGTCCCACCATAGTTATCATTTTTTTCTTTATATTTGAATTGTTACTGTCTAGACATTGGATTGTTACTGTCTAGACATTGGACTATTACTGTCTGATCTCTCCTTAGATTTTTTTAACTATATCCAGAGTTATAAAACTTTGTTTCAAGCAAGATTAGTCTCGTTGGAAAGCTAAGACACGAGGCTACAAGTTGAACCCAATTATGTGAAGGAAGGAGAACCCAGTTTTGCCTCCAATACAGTCAAAATTACTCATCAACGACCATTGGACTGTTACTGTCCAACTATTATTGTCCGACCTCTCTTTAGATTGTTAACTATATCTAGAGTTATAGAACTCTGTTTCAAGCGAGATTAGTCTCATTAGAAAGTTAAGACACGAGGCTACAAGTTCTCTGAAGGAAGGAGAACTGAGTTCTGCCCCCAAGACAGTCAAAATTGCTCATCAACAAACATTGAATTGTTATTGTCCAACTATTACTGTCCGACCTCTCTTCATATTGTTAACTATATCTAGAGTTATAGAACTCTATTTCAAACGAGATTAGTCTCATTGGAAAGCTAAGACACGAGGCTACATGTTCTCTGAAGGAAGGAGAACCCAGTTCTTCCCCTAAAACAGTTCAAATTGCTCATCAACGAACATTGGACTGTTACTGTCTTGACATCAAACTATTATTGTCTGACATCTCTTTATATTTTTAACTATATCTAGAGTTATAGAACTCTGTTTCAAGTGAGATTAGTGTCGTGGGAAAGCTAAGACACGAGGCTACAAGTTCTTTGAGGAAAGAGAACTTAGTTCTGCCTTCAAGACAGTCAAAATTGCTTACCAACGAACTAGACCTTCTGCCCTACAGGGTCTGTCATGATGCAGTCTCAGTTGGTGACCCATAGCTGGAGTTCTATAACTCCAAATTAAGCAAGACCAATTTTCTTAGTTATTCAACATCTAAAACTACAATTGCTATGAAGGAACCTGATCCTAATTCCTTCAACTTCCTACCTGAAATCTCTCTGAAAGTCAAGAGATGAAAACTGTCCAAGTTCGTCAACCTTTCCATTTACACACAACACATGAAGTTATTTAATTTTAGCAACTAATACTTTTTTCTCAATTCAAGTCTAAGAACCTTAATCTATAATTCAACATCCAAACATCAATTCATAATCGACTTTGAAACGACTCATAAGACCATGTTTAGAACACCTTACCCGGTAAGAAATCAAGGTTTCGATCATCAATTCCCTCCTTTTCTTTCTAATGATAACCGACCATCCCCTTTTCTCCTCTTGTTCAAATTTTCTTGTTAATCCCTTGCCCACAAGTGTTTATTCTACCTATAACTCTTAATCTTGGATGGGTTCTTGAAATTTTGGTGTTTCTCTTTTGATTTGCTAAAATTGATACAAAAACTCCCTCTTTTCTTTCCTTACAGCTGCTGCCAATTTTTTTGGTGAGAAGAGGGGTATTTATGCCCTATAGTTATTCTTATTTGCATTTAAGCCCTATTTTCTTTAAATGTATTATTTTTGCCCTCACATCTTTTTTTCTTCTTATAATTAAGTTATGCCTGTTTTATTATAACTTCACCCCATAAATTTTAGTTCAGTTTATTTTTTTAATTTAATCCAGCATTGATTTGTTTTCCCAAGGTTTACAATTGTTTTGTCCCTTTAACTTTGCCTTTTATGTTTAGCTTCAATTAGTCTTCATAAACTTGTCTCGGTGATAATGGTACAAGTGTGAAAGTTTTCTCATTCTTCTCAAGAGAATATATATTCTCAAACTCATCGTGCTTGGCTTTCCTATAAAATTATCAAGGATGCCTTAACAATAAATGAGTAGCATGCATAGGAATCGCATCACACAAAACCTTATCCTTATATTTTCCAATAAAAAAATCAAAACCTGTTTAGTAACTCTTACTTCACAATATACATCAAACCATTAAAGTTTATAAGGTCTTTCGTGCTTAATAATATTCAGATTCAATTTTCAAATAAGTGTAACACTTCCAACATCAACACATCTTCCATTTTCAATAATCATATTACATACCTTGTTACTTATATGACATCTAGTATGAAAGATGTTCTCCTTTTGTCATTCTACACCATTCTCCTTGATCTAAATATTAAATGATATTCTAATCACCAAAGTGTTAGTTTAATATGCCCTGTAGCTAAATATATATTTATTATTAATAAAGTCTTAATTTATCTTTAATATTCATATAATATTTGATTTATGAATCTAATGTAAAGATAAAGTTCATGTGACAAAAATGCTTTGCAAAGGAAATTATAAAGTTGTTATAATTATAAGATTCTTATTCCATCAAAGTATTGTTTATAAAATCTGGTAGATACTCTCTTAAATACTAGATATTTGTTAGAACTATAGAGATTAATACATATTATGTTATTTTCTTTATGAAAGGAAGCAATTGTTCTCATAAGCTAAGGCATAAGCTAAGGCATAAGATATATGAATGATAAAAAGGTGAGAATATAAATAATTTCATTTTCAGAAACATACCTTTTTATCACTTGATCCGCACAATACTTCCATAAATATGGATCATCTCACACATACTATTTGACATCACTCTTAATCTTATCTCTTTGAGCCTTAGACATACCTCTTTTGTCTTCGATCTCCAAGTAAAATTCACTCAAGAGAAGTATCAATTATATTAATCTTGGTTTTTTCTATTTCTTTATCATCAAATAACAAAGAGTTGCATGATCAATAACTTTATTACCAAATAAATAAGATCAAAATCTTTCTAAAGCAAAAACAATAGTTAAAAGTTCTTTTTCCGTGGTAGAGTAATTTCTTTGGGCATCATTCAAAGTCCTTGAAGCATAATAAATGGCATGAGATGCTTTTCCAATTCTTTGACCCATAACAAAGCCTACTGTATAATCATTTGCGTTGCACATGAAAGGAACTTTCCAGTTAGAGGACTAGATAACTCGGGCAGAAGTTAACAGTTCTTTTAGCTAATTAAATGCTTTTTTAAATGCATCATCAAACTTAAAAGGCACAACTTTTTGTAGCAACTTGCATAGGGGCAATGCTATTTTGAAGAAGTCCTTAATGAATCTTCAGTGAAAACCTACATGTCTAAGAAAAGAATGAACTTCTTTCACACTAGTGGGGTAAGGTTCAGATTTTATAATATCAATTTTAGATTTATCTACTTCGATTGTAAACCCTGAGAAAGAAATGTTTGTATAAATTGCAAACTGAATAAATAAAAAATATAGGTGAAGAAATTCATGTACAAGTTTAAATAAAAAAACAAGAATGCGGAAATTTTTGGATGAAATATTTCGAGGCATTATAAATTGACCCGAAAATATTGAAGGTTGGATTAAATTAAAGAAAATGAACCAAACAAAAAAAAATTAGGGGTGGAATTATAAGAAATGAAAAGAGCTATGGCTTAATTATAAGAAGAAAAAGATGTAGGGGCAAAAGTAACACACTTAAAGGAGATGGGGCCTAGGTGTAAGTAAAAGAAATTATAAGGTATAAATACTCATCTCCCTTACTCACCAAAAATCTGCAGCAACCATAAGGAAAAGAGGGAGTTTTTGTATCCATTCTTGCAAAATCAAGAGAGAGACACCAAAATTTCTAAGAACCCATCTAAGATTAAGGATTTATAAGTAGAATAAACACTTGTGGGCAAAAGATTAACAAGAAAATTTGAACTAGAAGAGAGAAGTGAGGGTTGGCTGCCATTAGAAAAAGGGGAGTAAAAAATTTTCAATTGGTTGATGATCGAGACCTTAATTCTTACTAGGTAAAGAGTTCTAAACATAGTCCTATAAGTCGTTTCAAATTCGATTATGAATTGATCCCTTAATGTTGAATTTTAGATTAGGGTTTTTAAACTTGAATCAGAGGAAATGTATTAATTGTTAAAATTAATTTAATTCATGTGTTGTATGTGATTGGGGGCATGGAACCATTATGATTTACCAATAAAATGTATGGGTAATTAAGTAAAGGATGGTCAGCCATATGAAGAAAAAAAGGGGAAATTATGGTTTTGCTTATTGAATCTATTATAATAGGTTGTTTGTGGATGTTGTGTGTAAATGGAAAGGTTGACGAATTTGAATAGGTTCGTCTTTTGACTTTAGAGAGATTTCAGGTAGAAGGGTGAGAGAATTAGGATTAGGTTCCTTCATAGAAATTGTAGTTTTGGATGTTGACTAACTAAGAAAATTGCTCATGATTAATTTAGAGCTATAGAACTCCAGTTATAGGTCACCAACCGAGACTGGGTCATGACAGACCTTGTAGGGCAGTAGGTCTGATTTGTTGATGAGCAATTTCGACTGTCTTGGGGGTAGAACTAGGTTCTCCTCCCTTCATAAGACTTGTAGCCCTGTGTCTTAGCTTTCCAACAAGACCAACCTTGCTTGAAACAGAGTTCTAGAACTCTAGATATAGTTACAAATATAAGGAGAGGTCGGAATGCGATATCTACTAGCAAATTCAAAAAAGTCACTAAAGTGACTATCTAGATGCCTCAAGGGTGGAAATTGGGTCCTTTTCCTTTAGGGAACAGGTGATATTACATCTTAGCTTTTAAAAGAAACGAGTCATGTTCAAAATGGAAATTTGTAATGATAACTATGGTTGGACAAATAATGACGATATTAATAGTTGTAATGAGAAAAACATATAATATAAAGAAAGGAATGCTTGAAAGAAAGACCTATATTAGTTGTTGATATGGTTATTACGAAACATATCCTTGAAAGAGGATAATTTATGAGATAAGCCTATGATTGTAGGAGGGACCACAAGCGTGGTACAACAGCAACAACAGGGAAGCACAAGTAAAGTTTGTACTGCAAATAGGTGATGCTCACCTAAGCTATCTAGTTAAATTTAATGATTTAATATATTAATGATGTGAGATGTGAATTAGCAAATGTTGGATATTATATGAAAGGATGGAAGTTGGTGTAATGATGTTGTTATTCCGGATAATATTCTGAATGTATGTGTGTTCAAGGTGAATGACCCTTGTGTGAATTGCTAAGTGATGGAAGTACCATTGAAAAAGAAAATATAAGAAGTGTAATACGTGTTTCGACTAGCATACATTTAGTGTATGTTAGGATCCCGGTAAGGGGATCACCTGTATTGACTAGCATACATTTAGTGTATGTTAGGGTCCCAGGTAAGGGGATCTCTATACATTAATGCCAACGGGGTGATGATGATACCAATGAAAATAGTATTAGTAATGTGTTGGGTGAAACAGTTATGGTTGATTTTTATGGAATCTTGAATGGAAGTTGGAAATGAAAGATGAAACAATTTTTAGTAGATGAATGAGAAGGAGATCTAACGGAAACAAAAATGAAGTGAATAGAATAAGAATACATATCTACCTTTTTAAATTATTGGATTTTTGTGTTACTGTACTTATTGTGATATTCATGTTTCAATAATATGTATTTTGTTCACCTTTTGTTATGTAGTCTAGGGAGGATTACCTTATATTTAGTAAACATGGAAACTTTTGTATAACTTAATTTGTATAATTAATGTTTAAACTTGAATAGATGAACTTAACTCTGTATTCATATAACCATGTTTCATGTATACGTGTTTATGTCTTTTATTCATCTATAATGATATTTGTTGTTCAATGTATATCATAAATATTGTAGTTGAGATCATGGTGATGTTTGTGGGATTGAGACCTAGGATAATTGGGTCGCGACTGAGTTATGAGATGCGAGATATTAAAAGTGTAAGCATGTTATATATCGATAACTTGGAACCTTACGGTATTGACAATAATGATTGGATAGTAACAGTTTAAATTCGATAGACTTTAATATGAACACCATGTATATATATATATATAAGAAAAAAAAAGTAATTACTTTGTTTTTCAGTTGACATGAGATTGTTGTTTTATCTTGGATATGGGGATGTTACATTGATTTCTTTAGATGAGACAATAAGACCCAAAACTATACTTTGCTCAACCATAAAATGACATTTTTCAGAATTTAATAAAAGATTAGTTTTTATGCATCTTTGAAGAACAAGTGTAAGGTTATGCAAACAATAATCAAAAGAGTCTCCATAAACTATAAAATTATCCATAATGACTTTTATATAATGTTCAATATAATATGAAAATATGTTAACCATACACCTTTGGAAAGTGGTTGGGGCGTTGTATAGGCAAAAGGCATGTGACGATATCCAAAAGTCCTGAATAGACATTTTAAAATCATCTTTTCTTGATCCTTTATAGCAATTGCAATATGAAAATAACCTAAATAACAAAAAAAAAACAATAATAAGAATGACCAGCTAACCTTTCAAGAATTTGATCAGTAAGAGGTAAAGGGAAGTAGTCCTTGCGAGCTACAACATTTAATTTTCTATAATGTATACAAACTCACCACCCATTCTAAACACGAGTAGGAACTAACTCATCATTTTGATTTTTCACAACAGGTATTCCACTTAGACTGGGCTAACCCAATTTCTATCTGAAATAGAAAATCACTCTAACATAAAAAAAAGTTTAAGGATTTTCTTCTTTACTACATCCATAATGGGTGGGTTTAGTCTTCTTTGTGGTTAACGAGAATGTGTTGCTTCCTCTTCAAGTAAGATATGGTGCATGCATGTGGATGGGCTAATTCCTTTAATATCCAAAATTTTCCAACCAATAGTCATCTTATGCTCCTTAAGGACTTGCACAAGTTTTTCTTCTTATGGTGCACTAAGTCCATTAGAGATGATTCCTGATAGTGTTCCTCCATCTCCAAGGAATAAGTATTTAAGGTGATCAGGAAGAGGCTTCAAATCTAGACTAGAGGCCTATAAAATAGAGGGTACATGTCTCTCATTATAAACTAGTAATGCAATATAATGAATGTTACCTGAATGTTGTAACTTTGGACAATCATCCAATGCAGTAACAGTTTCTTGGAAATCAATACCCAAGGCTAACTTCTCATGCTCTTTGTAAGATGCTCACTGATGGCAACTTCCATCAAGTTCAAAAACTTCATGTGCTAAAGAATCAATGACATCAATATAATAAATTTCATGGCATCACAAATATTAAACATAATAATTTCACCATCAAATTACATGGTAAGTGTGCCACTACAAACATTTATCTTAGTCTTGGATGTCTTTAAAAATGGTCTCCCTAACAAAATAAGAGCAGTTTGATCACCATGCTCCATATCAAATACATAGAAATCAGTGGTAAAAACCAAATCATTAACCTTTACAATAATATCCTCCATTATACCCTTAGAATAGACAATAGATCTATCAACAAATTGAATCACAACATCGGTTTTATTCAAAGGTCCAAGTTTCAAATAAGCATATATAGAATATGACATGACCTTTATAACAACTCCTAAATCTATCATGGCTATTTCAAACCTAGTGCTACCTATCGTACAAGGGATAGTAAATGTACTTGGATCATTGCACTTTGTAGGGAATTGTTTTTGAATAATTGTAGACATATTCTCCTTTACTCTCAACTTTTCACATACTTTAAGTTTCTGGTTCTTGTTACTTGTACACAGTTCTTTAAGGAATTTAGCATAACAAGGTACTCGTTTAATAGCATCTAAAAGTGGAATACTTACCTTACATCTACAAAAAGTCTTATATAAATCTTTATTTTTCTTGTCTTTTCTAGATTTTTCTCAAACATGAGGAAAAAGGGGTGTTGGTTTATAATAAAAAAAAGACAAAAACTTACTCTCATCATCATCAATGGGAATGTTTTTCTCTTTTTCTTGGTTCGATGATCTGGAGGCTACCTTTGCTAGAATGTCAACCTCTTTACCACTCCTCAAAATAATTGCATTTGCATTTTCTCTAGGGTTTACTATTGTTTGAGAAGGTAACTTCCCTGAATTTTATGCCTATAGTCGACTAAACTTTGTGATGCGATCCAAGCACCAAAGGATTCATTGGAGGTTCTGGTTGGTCTAATTACAAGGCTTAGAGCTACGAGGTTCTAAGAGGCTTTCAATGGATTTCTTTAAGATACATGGGATAAGGTGGACTTCAAGAGGATATTAAATAATAAGGAGCAAGCCATGATTAATCTTATTCATGTTTAAGAGGGGCTTATTAGTGGAACAAAGTTAATTACACAAGGATTCGGAGAAGAGACTAGATTTGGACAATTTGACCTTTAGCTACCATTTTTTTTATCATAACTGGAGCTATAGATTTAATTTTGAGGTGATTCCAATTGGGATGGAAACTAGAATTCCATACCTTTCCACCAGTAAATGGCACGCCTTCTAATTCTTTAAGACGAGAGAGAACCATCCATTTGAAGTTGGGCTTTGCTGCTGCCAGACAGAATGCGAAAATAACCAAACTTGTCTTATTAAATTAGTTGGGCTATTAAACTTTTTTATTTTGTGAGGAAACACTTGTATGGGGTTCAAAGTTGTTTATTTTATTTATTTTAATTAGTTTAGGCTAGTTTTAGCTTGGGTTGATTATTATTTAAATTGGATTTATATGTTACCCATTAGGAAAACTAGGGTTTTTGGCTTGGAGTATAAATACTCTTGAGAATAATTTTCAGCACACGTTTTTGCCTAATAATATTTTGATTTTTGTTGACCTTTGGTTGTCAATCTAGGTTCTAGATTGAACTTTCAATTCTTCAAAGAATTGGCCAATTTTGTTGTGAATTGTAATCTTTTTGCTCGTCTCCAGGTGTAGTCGTTATGATTGAGTTGGTTTATAGTCTTGTCGCCTTGAAGCAAGTCTTCCATTGTGATAAGCTCATCCTATTTTCAGCAGACTTGGATTAGATAGATCTTAGGTTCATGAATTCCATTAAATTCTACTAGGGTTTGCATCACTTTGAATATTAGCCCATGCCTCTTATTGAAATTGTTTTGTCTCCTGCTGAAATTGCAAAGTATTAGTTAACAATATCTTCTAAAGACATACGAAAGTTAGAAGTTTAAGTGATGCGAACCTCGTAATCACGTGGTCATGTAACCCACATGCAAAGACACCAATTCTCGGAAAGCCAGGTAAATCAGATTTGATAGGAGTGTGACACAAAGATAACTTGTACCTAGGCACCAGCACTATTGGAAACGGAAAACCCCCACCCAATGAATATTGATTTGCAAATGAGAAGTATAAGAATGACGCCACGAAGACAGTTGTTCTTCAATAAGTCATTTTTTAGTTCTTTATAGAACCATGGAAGGGAGATTATCTCACCAACACATACACACAAAGTGTGGCAAAAAAAAAGTTTTATTAATCTGAATTGTCTAGCCTTAAATGTCTGCTTATGCCCTTATTATAGTGACTTCAAACTAAAATAAACCCTAATGGACCCCTTATGTGGACTTATATGATGTCCACTTACAATTAAACCCAAATAATATAAATAAACCCTAAACTAAAAAGAAAATAATAGTAACAATAATAAATCCGAAATTAATATCCTAAATATGATAGAAATCAAATTTGTCACCATTAAGAAGTCCCAAATAGACTAGGAAATCTGATCTGCAGGTAGAATTTATTCTGAAGTCTTCTTAACTTTTTGTAGCTAGGATGAATAAGGAATCCTTATAAGAAAAGGATTCTGAAACATTTATGAATCCTTGCCCCACATGAAAATTATGTTGCAGCAGCCCATTAAAGATCTTTGGAGAATTAGGAGATTCCCAAATAAGCTGCCACATCCTTTTAGAAAAATAATCCTAGCCAAATAGGAAGTCCACAAGTCAAACGGAAGTAAATAACAAAATTTATACAGCCTCTGTTGACCTATATTGAGATACTTTCTCGAACTCTGATTAACCTAAAATTTTAACTCAAGGTAGGAAAACATGTCAAGAGACTCCACGTAACATTACAGCCCGATCCAACGGTCGGATTGAGAATTATAACTGTTGCTGTAAAATTGGATAGTTGAGCTTTTTACATCAAAATCCGAAGTTAACCTTGCCTGGATCATATCATTATTCAGTTGTTGTCTAAGGTAGGGGGTATAGTTGCTTATATTGCTAGTAACTTAAATGATATTAAATAGCGAGCTGATTTACTTGTGGATTTTGTAACTAAGATTGGGGTGATCCCTTCATCCCTTGTTGTACATGCTTGAATAAGGATTATACTTCCTTTGTGTTTGTCTAGGAAAACTAGTTGTCATGTTCACTTGCTCAATGGGCTCTTTTTTAATAGATGGACACATGTTGGTTAGATGCCCTTCTACTGAACAAACCCCACAAGCATTCATTGTTTGTGCCTTACCTATAGCCATTTGACAAACAAGAGAAGTCATTTATGCAATTTTTTGTTAAAAAGAGGAAATATTTACCTCATTAACAAGTTTAGATGGAGAGTGATGCCTAGTGATGAATTGTTGAGAATTGATTGTCATATTTGCAATCAAATTTCTTGCATCTTTAGAAGTTTTATCCACCAAATCTCCTCCACTAAAAGTATCAATGACACTCCTATCAATAGGTAGAAAGCCCTAATAGAACTATTGGATAAGTAGTTGCTCACTAATTTAATGATAAGGGCAGCCTGCTCCAAATTTCTTGAACCATTCCTCGTATTCGTGTAGGGATTCTCCATTGTACTATCTTACACTTCAAATTTCTTTCTGAATGTTAGCTGCCTTTGAAGCTTGGAAATATTTCTCTAAGAACAACCTTTTCATCTCGTTCCATTAGGTAAACACTTCCATAAGGTAGATAGTAAAGTCAATCCTTAGTTGAATCCTTCAAAGAAAATGGAAAAGCTCTTAATTTAATTTGCTCTCCAGTCACTCACGTGGGTTTCATACTCGTGCATACCACGTGAAACTCCTTTAAATATTTATGAGTATCTTCACTTACCAGGCAATGAAATTGAGCAAGAGACATATTAGTCCAGACTTTAATTCAAAAGTAATAGCAACATCTAAAGTAGGGAATGTTATACATTTGTTGACTCAAATCAGGGGCGACAAGCTCTTTCAAAGTTCGATTTTCAGCCATGGCTTCCTCCTCTTCTAAATCAAAAATTTTTTTCTTTCGAATTTCTCTAAGCTTCTCTCCTTAACTTGTCCAAGGTTCTTTTTATTTTTGGATTGTAATGCAAATCACCTTGATCAAAATTAGAAGATCGAGTAACAATCATAAATAATCAATCAAGGAAACTCTAATGAAATAATGGAAAACATATCAAGAAAAATCTAGAGTATTGAAATAAAAAAAATCTACCTAAATTAGAAAACAAAACCTTAAAATCCAAAAACAACAAGGAAAATAACACAAAATTGGTTCAAACTGAGGTCCTGGGATGAGATTTTTTTATATCTAAAACACCGAATAGTATACGTAATACCACAGGGCTACCCTAGTTTACGAGTTAGATGGCCCCACATGCTTGTTGGGGTTGCTTTGTCCCGTTGAAGATTGTCTTAAAGTTAGCGTACATCGTGTCTCCCTTATAACCCTAATGAGTGTTTAGGCTACTGATTCTTCTACTGGGGATTTCGCTGATGAACCTGTGGCTCCCTTCTTTTCTGCAGACGAATCAAATAGAGGTTTGAATTCTTTCCCTCCACCCTTTTTTGTCAAGGATCTACTTTTTGTTTAGCTTGATAGGGTCTCTGGCTCCTCTTCTGTTCATATTCAAGCTACACCTACCACCATTGTCGGCGTTGATTTCTCCATTGACACTGTTAGTGCTAGGTTTTTTGATGATTTTGGTACCTGGGTTGATGCTCTACAACTTCTCATCAAAGCTTCTAGCCATGATAGGGTTTCTCCTAACTTCTCGTCTCTGTAATGCTATCTCCCTAGTGTATCAGAGGGCCCGCTTGCCTTCTGGCATAGCATGGGGTTGTGCACCTCATGTTTTGGTGTTTTATATATGTTATGCTTCTCCTCTTGGATGTGTTGTTGTTGGGCTGCTGTTTAGGTAGTCTTTATTACTAGATGGCCGGGTGGAATCTATTTGTTCTGCTGATTTGGATGTCAAAGATGCTCCATCTGTTGGGTAGCTATGTTGAGCTTGTATGCAGCTTAGTTGCTGATGTAGTTGCATGTTTGTTGGAGTTGATGTTAGCTTTCCTCCTGTTATGCAGGTTAGTTAGCTTGTTGCTGCTATATATAGCCTGGTATGTTGTGCTTCTTGAAGCTAGCTAGATTTATGGTTTGCTAGAGTTGTTGTGTTTTTTTCTCTGGCTTGTTGCTTCTAGCTTAATGCCAGGATTGGTTTGTGTTCTGCTGGGATTCTCCTATCAGGGTTGCCTTTGGGTTTTCCCTGTTAGGTTTCTGTCTATCCTTCATTCCTGTTGTGTTGAAATGGTTGGTGATGTATTGTGGTTGCTCCTTGGTCTGTGATTAATGTCCCTGCTACTCAGGGGTCTCTCCTTCTATGCATGTCTATTGGGTGTGCAAGTTGCAACCAACGTCAGCTTGTTACTTCCTATGTTGCAAGAGTGACTTGGTTGATGATCTCCTTAATTGGGTGGAGGTTGTTTGATATCAGTACTTCCCTGCATTCTGTGTGGGAGGTTTGTTGTTGCATTGTCCATAGTCCCCTTATTGGGTCTCTGTTTTGCTGGCTCATTCCTATTGCTTATTGCCGGAATGGTCTTGGTTTGATGGTCTTCATTGTGGATGGAGGCTGCTTATCTCGATGCCTTTCCCTTGCATGGGTGTCGGTTGGGTCCCTTCTTGTTGTATATCCCATCCTAGGTGTTACTGCTTTAATGCATTTTATATGCTATCTTGTTGTTTGTTTCGTGTTGCTGGCTTGTATGCTTACAGATATGCTATTGCAAGTGTCTGCTAGTTGCTGGTTGGGTAGTCTGTGGAGTAAGCTGTTGCACTGGTGTTGTTGTTCCCTCTCTTCCGTGCCTGTACTGGGTCAGGCCGCTGCCTACAGTGCCAGCAGCTGTCTGGGCTATGCTTTTGATTTTGCACATGTTTGCTAATTTTATTTAGCTTGCTAGACTGCTATTTTTGTTCAAGGGAGTTTGTTCCTTTCTGTTCAAGGGAGTTTGTTCCCTTTCACAGGTTTGTATATGCCTGTACATATGACTTGCTAGTTTCCAACTATGTTTTTTTTATTTATAAAATTTCTTACATTTGATTAAAAAAAAATTAAGTCTAATCCAATAAGTGGGTTAAAAGTTATGACCTTTTTATGTCATCACTCCGGCCTAGAGTGACCAGACCTTTTTTTTATGCATAATTTTGACTTAGACCTATCTCATTAGTCTTTAAATATATATTAGGTCATCCACATAATATGTTTGTGACAGATCCTCACCTAGGTGTAATAGATCTACATTTGACTTTTTTTTTCAGCCTAGTAACATCAAGACAGTGAAGTTTCACGTTAAGAGAGTGGGGATGGTAATCTAAAGGATCGATTAGTCTTGTTAGAATGTGTTTACCTTAAAAAAAAAAAAACTAAACTACTTTAATATAAAGGCCTGGCTTTATCAGAATTAAAATTCTACTGAAATTGTATGCTATCGAAAATTATCATCTTTTTTTTTCCAAAAGTCTTCAAGAACAAAATAAGGATCACCTAAAGCACAAAAAACATCAACTAGAATCACTCCTAGGCAATGGACCTAAAATTTGGTGTGATATCACAGGCTACCAAAAACAAAACCTAAACTCTTAAAATATATGTAGTTGTGCGAGGAAGGATTGTTCCCATTAAGAGTATCTAACCTAGTTTTATGTTCGTGAACATAGATGAAAGGGGGGTTTGATAATATCAAAAATAATTTTAAGAAAAACAACAAATAAACTGATACGATCCAAGAAAGGGTTGAACAAGGAAATTCAGATTTTAGTGTAATTGTTCCTACTGTCCAATTTTACATCAATAATCATAATGCTCAATCTGACTTGTGGATCGGGCTGAAAATTTACCAGGAGTTTCCTGGCATATTATTCTATGTTTGGATACATTTTCAGGTCAATCAGGGTTCAATAAGGCCTTGCAATATATGTCAGAAAAGACTATATGAATTTTGTTATTTACTTTATTTTGACTTGTAAACTTTCTATTAGCAAGGATCCTTTTCTTACAAGGATGTGGTAGCTTATTATCGGAATTTCCTAGTTCTACAAGAAAACATGTCTCAGGGCACCAATGCTATTGGATTAAGAAACCCTCACCTATAGAATACCAATTTGCGAACGAGAAGTATAAGGAAGATGTCACAAAGTCAATTATGCCTTGACAAGTCAATTCATTTTGTCCCAACAAAGAACATGTGTTGCTTCATGCAAAACACAAGTTCATTTCATATATCCATGGCTGCTGAAAATTTCAGCTTACAAAACCTTATGTAATAGTTCAGCTGGTAACATGAAGAAATAATAAAACTAATTAATTTATCATTAAATACTACTAGCCCTTCTTTCCTTGTGTAGCTAAGATGAATAAGATATTCTTTTTAAGAAAATAATTTTAAAACATTAATGAATTCTTGCCATAATTGAAATTTATATTGCAACCCATTAAAGATCCTTGTAGAAATAGGAAATTCTCATAACAAGTTGCCATGTCCTTTCCAAATAGGAAAAGTTCACAAGTCAAAAGGAAGTAAATAACAAAATTTATACAACTTATTCTGACTTATATCACAAGACCTTCCTGAACCTCGATTGACCTAATAGTGTACCCAAACATAGAACAATTGCTAGGAAACTCTAGGTAAGTTTTCAGCCTGATCCAACAATCGGATTGAAAATTATTATTGTTGACGTAAAACTAGACAGTAGACATAATTATGCTAGAATCCAAATTTACTTGTTCAGCCATTTCTTGGATCGTATCATAAACACTTAAATTAAATTATTGAAATCAATCAAAAAAACAAACCTTGGTCTAAGTCAACATGTCTTTTATAAATGCATATAAATCAATTCAAATTTTGAATATTCACCATTAAAACTATTTTCTTATCTCTCCTTAGTTATAGCCAATTAGAAAACAAGCAATCTAATTAACCCTAACTTCTAAAAAACTCAAGACAAATGCTAGAATTTAATCTAATAACAGCCTTGAAACTTAAAGAGACTGATGAAGCTAAACAATACAGGTATAAGCAGTTGCATTTAATTTAGTCGAATATTCTTCCTAATGTTTACTAATTTCTAACATAGTAAATCATTGAACTTTAGTTGCTTCACATATTAGAGAGATTAAATAATTATGGATTTGATATCTAATAGCAGATTGTCATAAATAATAAACTAGAAGACCTCCTAGTAAATAATTAAAATAGAGAAAATAATTAAAAATAGAAATCAAAGAACATTCAACACTCAAAGCATCAATTAAACAATGAAAACAAATTTCACAGTTTTATTGATTCCAATGATTTGTTTTCTTTCGATCAAATTAAATTCAGTTACACAGTACTATCCTGAAAATCACGAAGGAAAGAAAGAAAATAGGGAAAAGAAGAGGAAGAAAGAAGAGAGAAGAGAGAGTTGATCTCTTTTTTCTTCTTTTACGCGTTTGTTTCCTCTTTAGAAGCCTACAGAATCTTCTAAAAATACTTTCAACATTATCTCCAATAATATTAATCAAATATGAATATTTAATGAAATTATTAAATAACAAAATAAAGTCTTAATATAACAAGGAAAATGATGCATTCAACTAGAATTCATGCACCAAGTCTAGAAGCTTTCGAAGATAAATCACATAATATTAGATTTGCATGTCAAAGAATGTTCTAGGAAATTAGCAGTACAAGTGTAGCAGTACAAGTGTAGCAGCTTTATGACCAATTATGACCTTAATTTAGTTGGTATCGCTTAAAACGCAAAACATGAAAATTGTAGAGCTATTTCCTAGGGTTCCATAGCAGCTTGAATCATCTCATTCGGAGTTCAAATAAAAAAGTTATGCACATATTACAAAGTTGTGTTGAATCTGTCCAAAATTGCCCGATTAACTTTGTTTGCTATTAACGCCTCCATTTGCATCCTGAATCAAAATATAAAATAATTAGCACATTTAGACATCAAAAGTATAACTAAACATTGAAGGAGAAAAATATAACATCTTGCATTCTCATCAAGAGATTTGCAAAGAAAGCTGGTGGATCGTGAGGAGAGTGATTATGAATGTAACACCCTACACTTTCTCGAGTGTTTATACTTATTTCAATGATCGAGTGTGTAAAAACTAAGTTAATTTTTTTTCATCACATATAAATTAAATTACCAAATTTCCCAAACTACATAAACATAAATTGATTATAAAATAATTCCTTGAAAATACAAGAACTTTCTCTAACATGGAAGGCATGGTAGCTTGGCAACTCCTTGGAAAAGAGAACTTTAATCTTCAATAATTTGACCTAAAACATACATCAGATCATAAAAGACATAATAAACATGTGCATCATTGTGGTTACTGACACGACCAAAAGATTGATGTCTTCTCCCAAGTGCAGGAGTGTCGAAGTAATAAATAACTCGGCAAGACCGGGGTCGAACCACAGGGAAGTTAATTGTATAAATTATAGATAACAACAATGATATAATAACAATAGTAACAACAACAATAACAACAACAACAACAATAATAATACTAGTAGTAGTAGTAGTAATACTAATAATAGTAATAGTAATAATAATAATACCAATAATACTATTAATAATAATAATAATAAAGATTAAGAAGAAGAAGAAGTTGATGAGAACTTGAGATGGAAGATTAACGTAAGGATTAAACAATGATAACAACAAATGTCAAGGTTAAAGGATCCACTAATGGTATTTCAAACAAAAATAGTATAAACTCTTATTATTCAATTGGAAACCACACACAAAGAAGGTTCCAATCAGATTATAAATTGTTAACATGATTACATTAGTTATCTTATTCGAATAATGCTAATACTTGTAAATGTTGTCAGGCATTCATGGTTATAACTTATGTTAACAACAAATCAAGCTCCTTTCATAGCTCAGGTGTCGGTTATACCATACAGTATGGGCTATGAAAGTGCCAAGTATTTGTTGTACCAAGTGTTATACAACATAAATCTAGATTAACCATTTAACAAGCAAAGTATTAAAAATGAACAAGATAAAAAATATAAAGCATGTTAGTATCCAACATTAAGGTCCATGTTAAGTTTATATTATACTTATTCTTACACCATTAGTGTACCCTTTTCACCTTGACATAATTAATTTAGCTACACATAATGAAAGAAAGAAACATAAATAAACAAGATAAGAACATAAATGAGAAAGAAGTTAACTAAGTAAAGAAAAGGAAATGAAAGGCATAAACAAGAGATTAATATAAACAAAACTTAAGTATTACAAAAGAGAGAGTAAGAGCATGATCTTGATCTGAACACCAAGATGCCTAAATACATGGCAAATGCCTCCTTTTATAGGCCAAAATTTGGAACTATTGATTTGTTGACTAATTGATGAGTGGGTGGCCACATCTTGACTTGGTGACAATCCTTATCTTCTTGTCTGCCAAACAAATCATTGATAACATCAGGATTTGAACAAATTCTTCCATGAAGGTTCTAGACAATTGTCTCAGCTTTCTAGGAAAAAAAAAGACGAGGTCATTTGGACTTCTAGAACTCGAGATATGGGTTAAACACTGAACAGTGTCTGGGCTGCAGGACAGATTCGGACTTCTCCGTTGTTGCTACAATTTGGACTTGAAAATGGCCTTTTTAAATCTTGGGCTCCACATGAAAGTTGTAGGCCTTTGTCTTATCTTTCCATCCATATAAAATGGACCTAAATCCAAGATTTACAGCTCCAGATATGACCCAATTACCGAACAGTATTCCTTTTTGGACTGCACCAGCATCTCTTTTCTAAGTTTGGCCATCTTTTTGTCCTTTCAATTTCAGTACTTCAACTAATCAATCAATTCTTTTATTTATGTGATAGGCCTGCATTTAAGATGAACATTTACCATAAATTAAAGGTATCTTATATAATTAGATATGTTATTATAAAACATGCTTTAGTTAAGGAGTTATTGATACTTCAAGTGCAAAATGATAATATAAAACCTTGATAAAAATGCACTTTTAAGTACTAATCAGTTACTAACATGTAATACCAAACAAACAGATCTCATTTTGTATATCATCCTCTCGACTCATCGAATTTATATCAGTTTTCAATGTTGTACTTTCTCATTCATTATTGATGAATTCTCTTCCCATTACTATACACATGAATTTCAACCCAGTGTCTATAATGTCTATTAGGGCTTGACCACATCATTTTCAAACTCAATTATATTTTCGATCCATTTATGGTTTCTACATATTTCTTTTCATTTTCTCATATATCTCACATCTATTTGACTCTTTCAATTGTTTTTTTTTTCAACCTAATTATTCGTTATACCCATTTATAGTACATTACAAAACTTTCCAACTTAATTATTTTTCATGCCCGTTGATAGTATATTCCAATATTATTCTAACTTAATATTTTTTATATCTTTTTATGGCATATTTCAATAGTTTCCTCTTAATTATTTTCCATATTAATTTCTATTATTTATAATTTATCATAAATCCTCCATTACTTTTGTACACATGAGAGGTGTTTAAGTCATTTTCTTTCCCATTAAACATTGACAATATAATTGACTTAATATCCAATTATTAACCAATCAACACAGTCAACTTATATTTGTCTTGTTTCATTAGATGTTATTATAGTTGTCAAACGATTGACTAAATAACTTATCAATCACTTTAGTCACTATCCACTTGTCCCATTAGGTATTATATCTATAACTTTAGTCCTGATCCCACACCAACTATGTATAAATCCAAATCTTCATCCCATCAACATGGCCAATTAAATGAATACCTTTAGTTACTATCTTTCTAATCAACCAAGGATTTAAATTAGATCTCTTTGTTTATATCCATTTCATTCATTGAATGGCTCTCTTACATGTCATTTATATCACCATTATAATCACTTATTATTTGCATATTAATTACACCATTGCTAACAATCACAAATATATTTCGAGTTACATTATTGTGATAATTACTATTGTAAAAATTAAATTGCCAATTATATATCCATTTTAATTTTTTTTAATATTTCAATCACAACAACAAGTTTTACCTATTTCTTTTAATCTAGCAATCCATATTTTTAAGTAATCCATACTATTTTCAAATTAATCTTGGTTATCCTTTAATGATACCTTAACTCCGATAAACCTAATTGGTTGTCAATAACTCGATTATCCCCTTATAGATGTCAATCAATCCAGCAAATTCATTTGGTTGCCAACAATTGGGTTATCCCCTCACAAATGCTAATCAATTCAGCAAGCCCATTTGGTTACCAATAATCCAACTATCCTTTTACGAATGCCAATCAAATCTTGCAAACCCATTTGGTTGCTAATAATCTGGTTATCCCCTCACGAATACCAATCAATCGGGTAAGCTCATTTGGTTTTCAATAATCTGGCTATCCCCTCATGGATATCAATAAATCCGACAAAACCATTTGGTTACCAATAATCTGTCTATCCCCCTAGATGCCAATCAATCATTAAATTCATAATATTATTCATTTCTTTGCTTTACATTTCCAACAACTAAACACACACACACACAACTATATATACATACATACATACATACACAAGTTAATAACTTTTAAATTCAAATGAAGTGATAAACACGTACCTGCTCCAACAACTAGACAAACCCCTCCAATTGTAGACGATCCCACTCCTGGTGTTTCTCCTTCAAACTCCCATACCAATAACCATTATCATTCACATCATAAAATTTCCTTAATTAATTTACTTATCCAAAAATCAATCACATAACCCATATGATTTATTTAACCATTCAATAATTCAATTCATCAATAGTTTAAGCTTATTCATTTGAGCATTTAACATTACCATATTTAATTTTCTAAATTCCAAAATTATAGCCCAATTTCTATCCATCATCCTTTAATTGAATTCCACTTTCCCAACCATTCTACTCATTGCTCACCATATATTACACACATATACATCAAGATAACAAGAAATTTACCGAAATAAAAATCAACTAAATCATTTTCCAACAACTTTCTACATGGCCAGCCCTAAAGCTTATCTTTCTTCTATGATTTTCTTTAACTCTACCCAATGATTTGAAAAAAAAAATCATTAACCCCATAAATATCAACAAAAGGCACAAGTAGTTATGTATTTTCTCTATTCAAATTGTAAGAGCTCTAAATTAAAATATACTAACAAATTTAATATATTTAAATTCAATAATTACATTCATCACAAAGTATCATCTACATATTAATTCAAATCATCCATCATCAAATGTCTATTATTTTTTTAAAAAAATATTTCTACCTTACTTACAAGTACATTAACAAATATGATCCCATGCATAATAACAACCACTTCTCTCTCAAACATTACTTCATTAATAATACATACAATTAAATCACAATTCATAAGAACGCATCAATCAATTTATTACATTCCCTAAGACCCACTTATGGTCGGCTATATGTCCTCTCTTAGCTCTATGTTTCCATTTTCATTCCATCTATATTCCTCACTAATTACCTCTTACATCATATAAATTATTCCATTCAAGACCTAATTTGCTTTTTTTTTTAATTAAGCTAAAAGCCCCATTTCAATAAACATGTCAACAATTCCAATACCTCAAAATAAGTAATTCAAACCTCTAACCATTATTTCTATAACACAACTCATCAATTACATATAATTCATAAGCATCAAATTAATTTATTTCCTTAAGTACCACCTTGGTCAACCACACTACTCCCTATGATACCATGATTTCTTCCTCATTCCACCAAAATTTCACACATTACCATTTATTTTATACAATATACCCCTTTTCATGTAACTTTTGTATTTGAAAAAAATTTTACTTATTAAGTAAGTGGCCGACCATTGATGTAGGAAGAAGAAGGGTGTTTTATTTGAATATTTGACTTGATGATGTGTGTTTATATGAATTAAAATGATGAGAAATGCATGAAGGAATAACAATTGAGGTGTAAAAGAGGGTTTAAAAGAGTGTTGATTGATTAGTTAATGAAATTAGGGGGGGAATTCTTAGAAGGTGTTTTTAACATCATTATAATGTATATAACATGACAAGGAATTGGTTTGAATGAATATAAGTTAAATTGGTGATGTGTGTATGTTTACAGAATTGTTGATGAAATTGGACATTTTGATCTCTTGGTCTTTTGACACGATCAAAGAGTTGATGTCCTATCCCAAGTGCAGGAGTGTCACAGTAATAAATAACCCGGCAAGACCGGAGTCGAACCACAGAGAGGTTAATTGTATAAATTATAATTAATAAAACAACAACAACAACAACAACAACAATAATAGTAACAATAATAGTAATAGTAATAGTAATAATACTCAGTACGTGGCGTTGTTATACCTGAGAATGATCTCAAAGATCGGGTCACAGGTTTCCAGCCTATATACTGAGTTTATGAAAAGATCAAAGAGATATATTATATAATATAAACAAATT
>Ga0325404_1001396_pt1 | contig 25598 bp, 12 predicted proteins | sample PopdelMetagenome_18_FD_205664 | JGI IMG/M metagenome (GOLD analysis project Ga0325404, IMG submission 205664) | Populus deltoides microbial communities from Bellville, Georgia, United States - Xylem-Control-R1 | ecosystem: Host-associated > Plants > Phyllosphere > Stem > Wood/Secondary xylem...
AAAGCTTGTGAATAAATTATGCATACAGAGCAAAACATCATTTCCAGTTGCTGGATGAATTATAATATTATAATGATAAAATTTATATAAATATAAAATTTTAATTCTATACAAATTGTCTAGTGCAAATAAGAACTTTATAATCTGATCCAGTATATTTTAGCTTAGCTTTTTGTCCGCACATATTCTTTTTTATAGTTCTTATTATAATATAACATTCAACAATTTTATCGCTAAAGAATCATGTCCTACATAAAACATAAACATTGATCACTATCATGAACCTTGATCTCCCGGTCAATGGTTGATCTTATCTTCCTTCACCAATTGATGATTCATTTTACCTTTCATTGGCTTGCTTGAAAAGCAATAGTGAACATATGTTGTTTTTAATCAAACAACACATGAATGAATTATTTTTGGTATAAACAATGCGTTTATATCTTTTTATTTATAATAAATGAAGAAATATTGATCTCTATTTTTGCTTAAATCATTTAACAAATTGATCATAAATAATATGGAAAATTGAGCATTGTTCTTTCAAAATAACAATCATGTATTTCTTTTGACATGACATCCAATTAAATATTTTTAAAACAATAAATGGGGAATGTCTTGGTCAATGCCAAGAGAAATTTGTGCTTAAAAAAGACAATCTTTTTCCTTTAAACATTGAGAGAGAAAGATTTTCTCTTCAAGACAACCATGTAAATTTGAATATATAGAAGCAATCAATTCCAGCATGGCCCATTATTGTCATTATAAACTACGTCAATTGATAGAACATGATGTAACAATATTTTCATGAGGAATAAAGATTCTAGAAAATCTACAACGCAATCCAATTATCTTGAATTCCCACCAAACCAAATAGGAAACTATTGGTAGCTTTTTTCCTTTTTTGGTTAAAATAAAAAAAATCTTCATCTTCACGTATATGATACAAATTATTACATTGTTTGATTTAGAGGCTTATTCCTAGGAGGTGAGGGACTTTGTGTCTTCACATAAATTCTCACATATTAATTTGAAGATATCTTAATGGGTACTCTAGAGTATAGTAATCTATTAATGTGGGAAAAGAAAAAAGAAAACTTTTTTCACCCAAAAAGAACACTTAACTTTCCTTTTGTATAGGGTATGTAGATATCTTATCTATTCTAGGTCAAAAAAACCAACAAATGTATATTTAAAGATAGTAGTGGCTTTGTTCAAAAAGTAGAACAATAGCACGATGACTTTTTATATTGAGCTATATATACAAAACATTAGGAAAATCTCACGTTAGTAGTGAACAACACATTTTTATAATGAAGGGTAAATAGATTTAAATATAAGCTACAATCTTCTTCCATGAATTCAATAATATCTAATAGATAATGGACCCTTAATTGATCTATATAGGGGAGAGCTTGATAAGGATTTCACTTCATTACTCCCTTTTAAAAGATACATGGAGACCTTTCTTTCCATGATAAAAGGTGATCAATCTATAACAGCTCTTATGTAAATAAGAATAACTCTTGGTGAATATTAATTCCTCAACATTAAATGAAAAACTCTAAAATATAGAAGGATGTTATAATTTAGACAAGCATTATGAACTATAGATATCTACACTTTGGGTTGGTAATAGATCTTATGCAAAGGAATAATTGCTACTTATGTGAACTTTATAACCTTTATTTTATGGCTATAGAATAAGGATTTATATAGTGTATACCCTTACCTATGTTCTACACCACCAATCAATTTGGTCTAAACATAATATTTTTTTAGAGTCTAGAAGAAATGAAAGATGTAACACTGGTAGTTGGGCATCACTTAGGTCACTATGAAGTGAAGGATTTCACCCTAGTTATAAGGAGCCAATCTTCCTTTATACAACAAGGTTGCTAACATCTTCGTCAACATGTTACTAGAAGAGAAGGCAGATAAGTTTATATTTAAAGAAGAGATTTTTACATAGGGCAACATTTAAACCTTTGACCTAAAATAAGAATATTATAAATAAGAAAAATAAATAAAATAGTGCATAAAAAAAAAAAGGAAAGATGTTTCTAATGATAATTATTTAAGTGGATATTTAAGAGTGGATTAAACAATAACAAAGTTGGGTGTGACATTAAATTGTTAAAAGTATAGGGATGCAAAACAAAGAACATTAAAATCTTTAGGGGCTATTTTGTAAATAGGTAAAATAAAGAGTATAAATATCTTCTCTTCTTACGGCTCATAATTTGGCTTAAAAGAGGGAGTTAGGGTTTTTTAAAGTTTTTTCTTCAAATTTCTTGATAAATCTCTTAAAAAGTAGTAGTTTAAGGAAATAAAAAAGGCTAGAGAGTGACCAAAGAGAGAAACTGGGTGATTTTATGGGGTTTAAAAGGTTGAAAGAGAAAATTTGGTGCTACAAAGAGAGGAAAGCAAAAGTGGAGAGAAACTTGAATTCCTTCTAAATTGCTCTTTGATTCTTTGTTGTTTCAAGGTAAGAGCAACCTTTATTGTATTTGGTTTTAAAAACTTAGCATATTAAGGTTTAAATTGATGTTTGAGTATTATGGAAAAAAAATGAATTTTTGTGGTTGTTATAATTGTAAGGATATTTTTGTTAGAATCCAGTTTAGAGGCATGAATAAAGATTGGATAAGTAGAAAAATTATACAAATTTGAAAGAAAATCCATTCCCTTCCAAGGATGGATGTTTAGATAAAGAGAGAAAGTATGAGGGAATTTTGTATGAATTTTTATAAAACTGATGAGTCTTATGGGTTTAATTGAGCTAATGATGATTGAATTAGGTTAAATTAGATACTTAATTATGAAAAAAAATAAGGGAAAGCCTTTAAGGTTAGCCTAGTGTAGGATTTGGGAGAAAATTTTGGATGATTGGTAATGGACTCTATAAATTGCAAATTATTATGGTAATATAAGAGAGGGATGATGATTTTTAAGAAAAGAATAGTTGATTTTATAATTAGAAATTTAGAATTAGTGTGTTTACTAATTGAAACTTATGTACAAATGTACAAAATTTTTAAATGTGATGTTGGAAAATTATTGGTTTGTGGGATCTTAGGAAGATGAGATTGTTAGATTATATAATATAATGGTGTGTTTAGTATTTTTCTAAAAACAAATAAACTATGCAAACCTAGGTGATGGGTTCGATCAAATAAGGCGTAGGAGGGTAATAATGTAATTTAAAATTGTGTATGAATTGGCCGTGAAAGATATGTTATGAGAAAGCTTTAGAAATAGTGAAGTATTGAATATATATATATATATATATATATATATATATATATATATAATGTGAATATGAATGAAGTTACCTATTGGAATTATTGGATAACGAGAGGGGCAAATAGAGTTTTTAATTGTGTTTATGAGAATATTAATAGTATTGATTATAATATTTCAAGGGACATTACTGCATGAAGGCTGTAGATGAGGGGATGTGTGCAGGACTTTCGCATACAACAAGTAGGTAAATCGGTGCCTAAAATAAGCAATGAATTTTATCTTTTCAATTATTTAGTTTTTTGCTTTGAATAAATGTCACGAGAATAGATTACTAAGAAAATTGATAAAGGAAATGAATGTGGTAGAAGAACATTTAATTAGTCATCTAAGAAACTTGAAGACTAATGATATTAACTAAACTAATATATAAAATAATAATTAGTTAGTTAAATATAAGAATTCAGAATTTAAAATTCTGTTAATCTTTTAGATGTGTCTTTTATGCTAGTATATTTCAATGTATTTTGATTTGTTCCTTTCATTTGGCTTATTTAATATAAAGGATTGTGTTATAATAATTGTCATATGCAACTTTAAGAACTTTGTCTTTTTTTATGAACTTATTATGTATTTTTTTTTTATGAAGAAAACATGGACTTGCATCATATTGTATATGAGTTCTATATCAGTGGTGAATATATATGCTTAGCAGATAGTGCAACAATGCATACCATTCTCAGGCATAAGCAATATATTTTTTTTTAAAATTTGAAGTGATGAAAGCAAAAGTGCATACAATATTAGGTTTAATAGACTTGATTGAAGGCTCCAAAACAGCTAATATAATGCTTCCTAAGGGAACTAATGTGGATACATCCCAATACATTATAATCATATTTGAATGATCTGCAACTTGACCTAATAAGAACCTGTCTTGAAAAATCAAAGTTATACACAAAGATTACCCCCACCCTGCAATTATAAAGAGACACGAATGAGTGGTATAAAATTATAACAAAGTTGATCGATCTTTCGTAGATTTTATATGAACTTAGTATGAGAATCACTCAACCACATAAAAAACAGCATAAATATCAATTTCTTTATTAAAAATAGTCTTATCATTAAACCAACTAAAACGTCTAATAAATTTCTTTGTATTTCTTGGATCGCATCAGGAACAAGATTTATAATTGATAATGTTTTGTTCTCTACCAAATCAAGTAGAAATTTGCTAAGTTTTAAAAATATATGTCGTAATGAATACCATATTAACATTGCCAATGACAATGGTATAAAATATCTTTATGTTATATTAAATGTCTTTGCTAAAAAACAAATATTGAAAAAAACACTCATTTTATCTTCAATTTTATACTATACAAGAATTAATACAATTAAATTCAATGCAATAATGAACCAAAAGTTCAATAAAATAAATAATTTTATTATTTGGCATGACTAGTTGGGCCATCATGAATCAATAATGATGTGATGAAATATTGAGAATCCTTGTGGCACCCATTGAAGAACTAAAAGATTCTTTAATTTAAAAAATTCTCATGTGTTTTTTGTTCTAAAGACGAATTGGTTATTAGACCATCTCTGGCTAAAGTTAGGGTTAAATCCCTAAGATTTCTAGAATGTATTTAAAGTAATATTTGTAGGTCTATTCTCTCATCATGTGGACCATTTAGATATTTTATGGTTTTAATGTATAAATCTAAAATATGGACACATGTGTGTTTATTACCAACTCACAATCTAGCATTTACGAGATTACTTACTCAAATTATTAGATTACGAGCATAATTTTCAGATTATATAATCAAGACAAATCGTATTAACAATGCTAGTGATTTCATATCCTAAACATTTAATAATTTTTCCATGTCACTTAGGATAAACATTGAACATCTTGTTGTCCATATTTATACTCAAAATAGTCTTGTCGAATCATTTATTAAACTCCTCCAATTAATTTCAAAGTCATTGCTCATGAGAACAAAACTCATTGTCTCTATTTGGGGACATGTTATTTTACATATGGCAACACTTATACGTATTTAACCAACATCTTATCATAAATTTTCCATGTTATAATTGGTTTTTGGTCATGAGTTAAACATTTTTCATATAAGAATATTTGGTTAAATATATAGTTTTACAATATACCCTAATTCACAATTAATAATATTTTTTTCAATATTAAAATAAGTTGGACTAAGAGAGTGTTTGAAAGTGTAATAACGATTGTTTTTAAAAGTATTTTTTGCTCTTAAATGTATCAAAATAATATTATTTTTTAAATTTATTTTTGATATTAGTATATTAAAATGATTTAAAAATATAAAAAATAATTATTTTTATAAAGAAAACTATTTGGAATGTAATTACAAACTTCGCTTCCAACTGTCCAAGGCCAGCGCATCTAAAAGAAAAGGTTAAGCCCAGCTAAATATCGGCCCAAAAGCGAAGTCCGCAGTCCCACCCTTAAAGCAGAACAGAACAGAGCAGAGCAGATCTGTCTGGGTTTGTCGTCAAGTCAGCAACGAGATTAAAAAGATCTCACAAAACAAACATTAGCTGATACAAATCAATGGTAAAAGATCAATTGCTATTAATTTTTTTATTTTAATAGTCGAGAATTGAATTGATTTACATAGTTCTTCCTTTTCTTCTTCTTCCTCTTTTTTTTTTTTTTGCTTATTGAATTGAAGGGTTCGAAGGCCGCAGCAATAACGAGTCCAGTCCCGGTGACATGGTACCCAACCCTAGCAATCTTCATGCTGGCCATCGGCCTTATTGTCTCTGCTTCCTTCTTCATGTAAGCTAAGCTATGCTGAAAGGAATTATTGCTGTTCCGTTCCTCAACTAGATCAGATCTACATGTGTTGTAATTTGCTAAAAAAAAATCAATTACCAGTCAAAATGATTTGTGATTTTAAGTTAATTTGATTTGCTCCTCAAGTTTTAATCTTCTATTTAGGTTTTCCATGAGATATTATCACTTAATCAGAATTTGCTGCAGACTAATAATTACAAACATCCTCGGACGGTCCTCGTAAATACTTAACATACTGTTATAATGAAGATTAACATGCTATGTAGCAGGCATTCTGTTTTCTTGTTTTCTTTTTTAGAACAAAGAGTATTTTATTTGAAAATGTTGTTGTTGATGAATTTATGACAAGATCTGCTGTTTTGTTTGAACATGTTGTTGTTGATGAACTATGAAAAGATCTGTTTGTGTGAAAATATGTGCCAACTCGTTTCTGATGTTATACAAGCGTGGTTTATGCAGCTACGAAGCGACCTCTTCTAGGAGAAACCGCAGTTTGGCCAAGGAGCTTACTACAGGAGCATTGGCCTCTTTCTTTCTGGTATGATATGTTGTGTTTGTTGCTCCCTCCACCTTCTGATTTGTCATTGTTAATTTTGGTTCATTGCTCTATCTGAACGCCGTTGTCGCTGGTGCAGGGTTTTGGGTCCTTGTTCATGCTACTTGCTTCTGGTGTTTATGTCTGAGTTCGTCATTTTGAACCAGTTATAATTATGCTAAGCAGGATTGGCTGCATATGATTAGATGTTTAACTGTTAATTTAGTTGAGATTTTTGGTGATCAATGAGTTATGGACCATGATGTTTACATCATTAATCATTTTGGGTGATTTATGGATTCAATAGGCTATCTATCCTTTTCTTCATTTTCGCGGTGCTAGTTTTCAAGGTTTCTACTACTCATAGGCTAGGATGAGCTAAGCTTCCTTTTTCTCTTCCCCTTTCCATGTTCCTATGCAGAGCCTTGATCAATTCGTGGAGACTTTAAGCTTTCCAGTTGATAATCAGCCGTTCAATTAAGCATAGGGAGAATAACGCGTGTCAAAAGAACCTCTTCGGTGTGGGAAAAGCACTTTACACTTGCTTTTTTATTTACTGGAATTGTCCTTTAAAAAAAAGTCAAGCAATGCTTTTTTTCAGGGGTAAAATAGTTTTTTTGCTAGGTTTGTTTGTCATTTTAGAATAATGATTTTGGACATCTCAATCTTTTCATAATTTTTTGTATAATAAAGTTACTTTTTTTAAAAAAAAAAAAAACTTGGGATCAGGGTTTTTTTTTTAATTTTCTTGACATTCACATTATAACTATTTTATTGTCAAAGGAATTAAAAAGTTTTAGGCTTGGTCTTGGGGGCATATTTTTATTTTGATTTATATATATATAATTATGTTACAAGGGTGATTTCATAATTTGATTAATAATAATAATAATAAAACAAAGTTGATGTGTTTGTGAATAGGACTTGTGGTGGCTTATGATGGGTAAAAATCATCTTTCTTAATGTTATTTTATTCACAAAGGTGGGGGCTACCTTTCCTTTCCATGCTACGCTTATGATCTAATTCTTTCTCATGGGATTTGGTTTTTGCTATTTTAATCATTATTTTTTTTATTTGAATCAATTAAATTTACCTTTTATTTCATCTCTCATTTGTTTTTCATTTCAAATTTGATTTTTATTTTTTGATTATTTATTTAATTTTGAATTATTTTAGAATTGATTTTTTTTTACAATTTCATTATCCTTCAATATATTTACATATAATATTTTATTTTTATTTTTTTAATTACTATTTTTTGACCTTAAAAATTTTTTAAATTAATTTTTTTATTTCATACTTTAATATTAGATTGAGTTTCTTGATTGACGTTATATTTAAGATTTAATAGGTTGTGAATTTGAAAGAAGAACCTAAGTTTAAGAGATTTGTCCAAGTTTATTTATTGTTTTTTTTTTCTTTTTTTTTCCCCATCATTTTGGCATTTTCAGGTCTTTTTATATTTTGTTATTTGTTGGATTTAGCTTCTTTTTAAATATTTTTTAATTAAATTAATTAATTAATTAGTATTTATTTTAAAAAATATATCGTCTAATATCATCATCTCTATTTATTTTAATATTTTTTTAAGGTTACAAAAAAAAAAAATGACTCACAACTTAGCATTCACCAAAGAAATCATTTTTTTTCTAAGCTCATATTTAAAAAAAAACATCTAGAAAAGATTTGGTATGATTTGTATCGAAACACGAGCAACTAGTGATTTATTACTTTTAGAATATAAGTGTTGGACTTAAAAGGATATTTGATGATTAATTGGGTTTTGTCCTAATTTCTCTAGGTATTTTTAAAATGAGCTTAAAGACAACTGTCAACACTTAATAGGTTTTTATGGGTTTATTTTGACCTAACCAAAATCAACTCATAATGATTGAGATTAATGTGTATCAAAACCTAAAAACCTTATAAATAAATATTTAAACATTGAAAAAAAATTAAGTAACAATCAAATAATATTTACAAATGAAAATCAAAAGAAAATGATATGTTTTTTTTTTAAAAAATATGATCGCCTTAGAAATGACTCCGCTAGTAGAATAGCGGTTTATTGCATTGGTGAAAAAGTGAATTAAAAGGGTGTTGTAAAAGGAATCGTTCAATTAACCGTTAGATTTCTACGTAACATAAAAATAAAAATAAATTTCTACATAACATAAAAATAAAAATAAAGCGTGTGTGTATATTATATATATTGAAAATAAAGTGTATCAATCATATTTTATACTTTTTAACTTTTGAGTAATTGGACATGTTTAAAAATCATATTATTCCTAGATTGATTCGTAAATATCAATATATATATAATCATATAGAAAAACTATATATAAAAAAACATTTTTATTATATGAAAAAAATATCAATATCTGAATGATATGACGCATTTAATAATCATACTACCACTTTATTATTTTTATTAAAAAATAACCTTTTTTTATACATGACCTATCATATATATTTTTTTAAGAAAAATTGTTGAAATCCACACGTAAATTAAACACATCCATACACAAAAAAAAAAAACACACTCACTTGCAAAACCAAACCATTATACCTGTTTGCAACTTGTCTTCCCAACCCTATTATGTGGTTTCGATTTTGCCTTATCACATCTTAAAAATAATTCTTTAACGATTTTATACCACTACAATGACACTAACCCTAACACTTAAAATAAGAAAATTTTGTTTGAGGTTTGAAATTGACCTTAAAGAGCTATTGTAATCAACTAGAAAATTAGGCAATGTTGATACTTCTAGGTTCGGTGGTATATGTGATTTTGTGCGGCGCCAAACATGTAAAAAGCGTGGCTGGGAGACACAGAAAATATCAATTTTTTTGGATTTTATGATGACTTTCTTTTTTAGGTTATTTTGGGGTTGGTTTAGGTTGGTTTCTTGGTGTGATTTCTGCTAGGTTTTTTGGCAAATTTGATTTTGATTTTGGGGTGATTGAGGGTTGTGATTTCAAGTTGCGGCTAGAAACTGGTCAAAAAACATGGCTAGAGATGTGAAGGAAGGGTTAGCTGGTTTGTGATAGTGGTTCGATGGTTGTTGGAGATAGGGAGAAAAGGACAATAGGTTTTATGATAACATTGGCTAGCAAAGATGGAGAAAATAACAATGAATTTGTAATAATAACTATTTTCATGAGATAGGAAGGACAATGATGTGTGTGTTGGATGGTGGGGCATATACGGGTTGTTTAGAGTTGTGAGGTTGTGGCTAAGTTGATTGATTTCAGTAGTGTGAGGGAGAAAAGGGTGGCAACTGGTTTTGGTTTTTGACAAAGTGTTATTATTATTATTATTATTATTATTATTATTATGTTTAACTTTTTTCTTCTCTTTTTTTTTCAATCTCTTGATGAATTTTTTTGCTCTTTGTTTTCTCCTATCTAGTTTTTAAATAATTTTCCTTTGACTATATGGTTTATTTATAGCCTATTATTTGCCTATCTTTTCATCTCTCTTTATCCTCCTATCTCATTATCTTTTTATCTCTCTATCTCTTTATCCTACAATTGATTGACGAAGGGACTAAACTTTCATGTTTATTTTGATCATTTTTTCTTTCATTGCTTATTATTTCACTCCCTATTTTTTTGAAAAAATAAGTAGTCATAGTTGTCCTTGTTTTACAATGCTTAAGTGCAAAGATATTGTAAAATATATTTTTCTTTGACTTTGTATTGTAAAGTTTGTAAGAAACTACGATAAAACACTTGATAAGGAAAGAAATGTTAAGAAAATATTGAGAAAATGATGTTATATACATGAAACTTAAATAGGTTAACTTGAGAGGTGGTCAACCACGACATGCAATTTAAAAATGAGTTAACTTGAGAGGTGATCAACCTCAATATAAAACTTAAATGGATGCATTCGAAAAGTAAACAACCTCAACATCAAATCTAAATGAGTCAACTCAAGAGGCGACTAACTTTAATATGAAACTTAAATAGGTCAACTCAAGAGTTGACCAACCTTAATATGAAATCTAAATAAGTCAACTTGAAAGGTGACTAACTTCATTATGAATTCTAAATGAGTCCTCGATAAAAATATGTGAACTTTCCCATGTCATCTTAAACCTTTGTTTCAGTTCACACAACTGATTACAATATTAGGCTCACTTATTTGCTTGAATTCAGTTTCTGAGTAAACATTCTAGTTCTAAGCCCTTAATGTTTTGACTTTGACATTGTTGGTGATTTTTATGTTGAAGCTTCATTTTCCTTTAGATTTCCCCCGAGGTTACCTTTCATGATTCACTTTCCTTTGATCAACCCATCTAACTCTCATTTCTTGATTATATCTCATTCCATATTTTAGTCTTTTAAAACATTTCCATAATTCCTTTGTATACCTTTCCTTGTTAGGCATTTATCATATCTTTATTTTCCCTATGTATCTCGTTGCCTATTAAGTTTATAAATAAAGCCCATCATTTTATTTTTTTTTGCACTTTCTCTTCAAGTTTATGCGATTAATATCAATATTAGTCATACAATAGACCAAAGAACATTATTTATTTTATAGAAATACAATTGCAAAGTAAGGAGTCAATGTAATAGTTGTGTCAAACAAAAACAAAGACAAACAATCACAAAATAAACATTTTGAATAAAATGGTTGAAGAAAGTATAAATTTATGTATAATATTTCTTTATAGCATCTGATTTAACATGCTTCGATAATTATCTTCCATTTATATTTGATAAAATAAGGGCTCATTCTTAAAATGTTTTCTTGACTACATAAGGACCCTCATAGTTAGGCATTGATTTATTTCGGTCCTACTTAGGAATTGAGTAATTTGTTTTAGTATCAAATATACATCATAAAACTCTCGCATGTATACTTCCGTGTCACAAGTCTTGGCCGTTCTTTTCAAATACAATTGTCATGACATATTGCAGTTAACCTTTTCTCTCTAACAAGTTTTACTATTCATACCAGAGCCTAGCCCATTCCGACTCTACTTCTTTTAATTCCTTTAGATGAAGTATTTTTACTTTAAGAGGCATCACCACCTCCATTTCATACACTTGAGAGTAAGGAGTTAATCTTGTAGATGTTCTTACACTAGTTTGATAACCATATAATGCATATGAAATCATTTCATGTCATGATCATTTTTTACACAATCTTCTTTATATTTTTATTTGTTATCTCTACTACTTCATTCATCTTTATTAATAAGGTGAAGAATTAAGATGTTTGATCTTTCATTGTTGGCATAAATATTGAATCACTTTCCATTAAAATTCTAGCCATTGTCAGTCACTATTACCTTTAACAAACTGTATTGACAGATGATGTTATTCTCAATAAATTTTTGAACCACTTTTTAAGTAACATAGACATAAAAAGAAACTTCAATCCATTTTGTAAAACAATCAATTGCTACCAATATGAATCAATGTTCGTCACTTGTTTTGGGATTAATTAAGCAGATCATATTAATTCCCCATATTGCAAATGGCCAAGATGTTATTATATTATGGAGAGAAACAGACAATGCCTTTATCTTATTTGTAAAAATATAACATTTTTAACATTTCCTCACGTAATCATTGCTATAATTTTCTATTATGGTCCATAACTATTCACTTGTTTATTATTTTTCATGTTATCATAAGCCCATTAGCATGTGTAACAAAAATCCCTTCATACACTTATATAGTTTTCTTATTCCCTTTTATCTAAACATGTTAGTAGAGTTTTATCTAATTATTTCTTGTATAATGGCTCTCCATCTAAAAAGTAGTTCATTGTCAATCTCCTCAAAGACTTTTTGTCCATCTTATTTGCATTAGATGGACATTCATGACATATAATAAACTACTTGATATTATGGTACCATGGCTTCCCATTTGTCTCCTCTTTGACCAAACAACAATAAACATGGTCATTCTTAATCTTAATACATATAGGATTCACTTGTTCACCATAGTTGATTTAAGTTGTTTATTTTAATATAGCTAGTGTATCTACAAACCGATTCTTATTTCTACTTGGTTGATTGAATTTAATTTTTTCAAACAGGTATGTTAGTATGATAAAATACTTTTAATATGGCTTTAATTTCTCATCTTTTATTAATCACTCTTTTTTCATCTGTTAAATTATTAATAAGGAATCTTCATATACATAAAGCTTTTCAACTTTCCTTTCTAAAAAGGCCTCGAGCACATAGATACATGTTCTATATTCTGCTATATTGATAGTGCATTCAAACTATTATCTAATTGCAACAATATTGTACTCCTCAATTGGTGAAATGAGCACAACACCCGCACTTTTACCAGACACATTTACTACTTTATTGAAATATAGAGTCCATATATTCTTACCCAACTTCTTTATTTTTAACCGTCATAATGTCTTCACCTAGGAATTCAAATAGCAAATGCTTATAATCCCCAACCATATTGTGTGCCAAATGATGGTTATGATAATACCTTTAACTAACTTTCTAATCATGTAAATTATGTCAACATAACTTGCTATTATACAATTTTGTTAGGCACATAGGGATTATAAAAAACATATTTAATTGGATCTATTTTAGATATCAACCAAGTTGTATAGTAGATATTTTTAGGAAAATATGTCGAGATTTAAAATTAATAAACTTCTTAATTAAGTAATAAATGGTTTGCTCTGTCCTTTTAGAATCATAATTCTAAACGAGGACATAACCCATAACAACTTCTGTTCTAGTCAAATACATGATTAATGGTCTTTATGACAAATTGATATTAAAAGAGTTGCACTCTTTATATATATTTTTATTTTATCAAAGGCCCTTTGACATCTTTCATCCTATATTCTAAATTTTTGTTACAGAAGAGGCGAAAAAAGGTTTGCAGGTTAATAACAATTAGGAAATAAATTGGGTTATATAATTTATCCATTTTAAAAAGCTCCACACTTTTTTTTCTACAAAACCAATAGGCAACATGAATGTGCAGAATTGAAACTCCTACTCGAGTACATAAAGTTATAAAATTATTATGTTGAATATTTTTCAATTTAGACTATTTTTAAGCATAAAAAAATAAATGAGCTCATCTTTATTCCTTTTTTGTCAGGATATATTTGAATGCCCTTGTAATTTAGTCACATGTCCATTTCAGTCTTGCTTCCTAAATAATTGAACCCATGATGGGCTTGCTTCAACATAACCATTATGGTTCTAATCAAAATTATTTATATTTACATTTTTTTCTAATATTCAATTAGTAAATGAAGAATGACTGATAAATATTTGAGAAATAATTAAAATGAACTAATATGTCATGACACCAACCCTTGGGACATGAGTTGGAGCGGTCTGCGTTAGGTCAAAGATGCAATAAAAAATGGACCAATATCACACAATAAATTGGCATGACAAATATGAATATGTTTGGCACAAGCCAATTCTCTTTACACCTCTACACTTCTACTTATAAGTGAAGGCTTAATTTTACTTGACAACTAAGAGCTTTAGAAGAGCCATATTCATAATACAACTTTTATAATAGTATAAATATGGTTTTTTTGTTTATTATATACATTCATATGGTGAAGCGCCATTTAAAAAAGTCAATTGTATTTTAATATATAACTATTTTAACAACTCGATACAGTTCGGTTGACTTGACAGATCTAAAAACAACTTGGATAATAAAACAATGACTCGAGTCAACTCGGGTGAACTCGCCAAACCAATTACATGGGTCATGAGACCATGATAATCTCATAAAAAAATAGATTTAAGAAAAAATCAAAGGAAAAAAACTTATAAAAAAAGTTATTACAATGAATAATGTTTTAACATTTTTGCAAGACATGTAAGAACAACTTTTTGCAAGAGAAATGATAATAACATTTTGTTTAGCAATTCTCTTCGAACATATAAAATATAAAATAAGTATTGAAAAGATAAAATGAAGATGCTAAAATCTCCTTTTATATATATCTTTCCATTTAGCATCTCCATTTAATTAGGAGATTCATTGTGCTTGATGCTAAATGTGATTGTACTGGATCGAATAGTTTAGAACTTAAAATTGATTTCTCTTCCATTTCACCTAAAAAGTTAATGCAGATCTTTGAGAGGCGGAGCTCTATAAGGATGGGAGGAGCATGTGGGCTACTCCCAAAGATATAGATTATTTAATTATATCCTTTAAAAAATTTAAATTAGCCCCATTATTTTTTTATGCAATAAAAGGCCTTTAATGATGATGAGTGGTTCCTCATGTGATCCAATAAATGAATTTACCTATTTTTTGATTAATGTATATTGAAATCGTTTATATGAGGAAAAAAGTATAATTAAACCATTTATTTTTCTATTTAGATAATGTGAAGTGACATTGAGAAAAAAAAATAATATATAAATGAGATAGTAATATGTATAAAATTGAAATCACTCTATAAATTTTTCTCTGGTATTATTAATTTAATTAATTTTTTTTATTAATAATTGAATTTAAAATAGTAATCAAATCTAAAATAATAATTAATATGTTAATATATTGTCATATATTTTTATTTATTTATTATAGCTGATACTCAATAGATTATATGAAATATATTGCAAAAATAAATATAATAAGATGTTTATATTCTTTTTTAAGAAATTATGTGCTTTTTTGCACAAATTTTGGCCCTAATGTTTTTTCTTAACATTTATAAATGTAACTGTAACATCCTTAAATTTTAAAAAATAAGATTAAGAGTCATATTGTCTTAAAACATCTAATGTACTCTACTACTTTATATTACAAACTTATCTTATAATTCTGAAATGATTTAGCCATACTAAGATATATATATATATATATATATCAATTACATACTACACATCTTCTATTTTATTTTTACAACATAAAGGTTTTCAAATAAAAAATCCATAATTTTAGACATATTATTCAATACTTGACAATCGTAAAGAAATGTTTGAGATTTCATGACTTTATAATTTGAGGATGTTACAGTGAGACATCATGTAATAAAATATAACCGTGTTAAATACGCTTGGATCTCAATTTTCTAATATGGGAAGCCTACTATCAATCATAGACTTCATAAATCAAACCATGAATGTGGATTACCGATAAGGGCTCAAGTCATTTAACTCTCATAAACTTTATATCTTGGCTCTGTAACCGAGTTTGACAACACTAAATAACATCACACTATAAGGTTAATGCTTTCTCATATACATCTACATAAAAAAAAAAGAAGTTTAAAGGGCCTTTGCTATTTTTATTTATTTATTTACTTAATATCATTTATCATCATATCATTCTATTAATTAGATAGCATTTAGTTATTGTATTGGAACAAAAAAAAAAAATAGAAGTAGTGGAGACAGATGAGACAAGACAAAAAAAATAGAGATATAATTGTGTTTGGTAGTGATGTACAAGACAAAGTGACTATCTTTGTATCCTATTTGGTTATAATGAACAAGACATAAAAAAAATACCCTTAATATGTATTGTTGTCAAACTTATATATTTTTTAAAAAATTAAATATTATTTGTTTACTTTAGTTTATATTGAATATTGAAATTAATAATATTATAATAACCTTAATATCTACAAATGGTGCATATAACAACACATTGACCATTGACCCTTTACCTATTTTCCAATAATGATTTAGATTTAGGATAGTTTCTATTAAGATTATTGTAGCCATATTAACTTGAATACTCTCAACCTTGGTAAACACATTGGTTGAGTTTAGGGAAATAATACTAGCCTAAAAATACTTCTTGCCAATATCCAGATCTTGCTAGTAATGTCGTCTTAGTATTTAACTTTTTGTTGAAAAATCATCCTGTACACTCCAATGTCAGCTTCTATCACCAGCTTTCTCTTTTACTCAACCCATCTTTTCATCAATATTCAAAAACTTTAAAATCTTTTGTATGACTTTATCATACCAATGATGACAATAGATGGTGTACAAGGTTTATGTATTTGTAATAACTTATGAAATTATTTAATGGTGAATACTATGTTAAATATTTTGAAGGTAGAACAACTATATTATGGATCCTAAAATTGCATCATAGCTATGATGACTAGTTTTCGGAAGGATATTTTTAACACTTTTGCTAAATTTTTATTTTTTAAAATTCATGTTTGTCATGGATGATCAGCTTCCCAATATATATAGATTCTATCAACTTCGTTGACAAAAAGTATTTACTTCAAATTAGGTAATTTACCAATAAATCCTTAGCTTGAACAATTCCTCTTTTATAGTTATAATGATTCACTCTTGTAGAAATTATTGCTGGATATATTTTATGGTCTTGGTTGTCTTATCATCCATTTCTAAAATGTCATAATCAAATATCAAGTCATGATTTCTAGCCATTATATATGGGTAGGCTTACTATTTTATTGGTGCTGAAAAGCTCCTCATCGCTCAGGTAAACAAACCTTAAAAAGTTAACTTGAGGTCAACAAGGTGTGAAGAGAATAGATCAGGAAATCTCATTGGCTACCAATCATAAACATTTAATAAGTCTCGAGTTTTATAAGTTCTAGTTAGGATTGGGCCACCAATAATTCCTTATACTAATCTAAGGCAAGGTGCATGCATAAGAATGTATCGTGTAGTGGGTGTAAGGGCATAAATTCATATCTAATCCATATACGCATGATATACAAAATAAATGAAGAATAAAAAACACAAAAATGACAAGAACATAAAAACAATATTAAATTAAATAAATCATGCAACATAGACAATCATATGAAAACACATAGCATAACAAGCATATAATTCAAACAAACAAAACATATCACTCATTTATTTAGTAGAGTCGTCATTCTATCATAGGAGAGATCTATACAAATTGATTAGGATTGATATGATTAAAATATGAAAAAAAAGTCATCATCTAATTTTTTTAACCATAATTAGTCTTTTAGATATTCTTAGGTAAAGAGTTTGTTATTTCAAATGAAAGACAAGAGTTACCCTAAAGCATTTTACCTAAGATAAGCTTTGTGTTATATATATATAATGTACCATTGTGCTTCTAAGAATTTGCCTAAATTGATATATTTGGATTTATGGTAAAGTATTACAAGAACCTAAGGCAGTAATTTAGAATTTGGGTCTTATAATAAAGCTCAATTCTCATTTTTAAAATATAGGTGTTGGGCCTAAAATGATGATAAATGGTAAATTAGGCTTTGATCCAATTTCTATAGTTATGTTTAAAATAGGCCTGAAGGCCACTCACACTCAATTAACACATTGAAAAAATTATCAAATAATATTTATATATGAAAATCAAAAGAATATGATATTTATTTTAAAAAAATCAAATTTCATCACCTAAAAGGTGACATCGCTAGTAGAATAGTTGTTTATTATATTGATGGAGAAATGAGTAAAAAAGCATTAGTAAGAGCAATGTAATTCCCCAGAATTTTAATACAATTTTATCTCTTTTTATTATCGTGTACATGAAATTTAGAGGTATTTTTTTTTATCAGGAAGGCAACCTCAGCCTTAACCTTTTCTAGTTGCATCAGCATATAATAATGGTATACAATTTAAATGTAAAATAATAACATGACAAAACCTTGAAGAATACACATAATCACATTCCCTTAACTAGATATTCAACCTTCCATTTCATTATTTTCACATTTTATATATATCATTGTTGGTTTAATATACATATAATAATTTATTTTATTAAATTAACTAGTTTATATTTTTATTCCCAAAATAAAATAATCATCAAAGATTTGAACACGATATCAAGATACTTTAGAGGGATGGAAAACACATGTAGAGCACATAGAAATATAAAATAAGATTTTCATTATATGAATATTCATTTTAATTGATTACCTTATTAACTTTAGAATTTACATAACACTAATTATTTTGTTCATCAATTCTTTTATTGATACCATGATTCCCACTTATTTCCTTTAATATATCGATTAACAAGTCTTTGTTCATTGCATTACACCTATTATCATATGATTTTACAACTTTCAACAAACTTTACAAGGATTTTACCAATATGAAAAGTTGAATAGTTTGATAGCACTTCATTAACATCAATGAACTTTGAAAAAGGATACTTGTAAGCATATAGAATCACAAAATTCTATCAAAAGAACACCATCATAGTCACTAATATTTAACAAAACACCACATTTTTAACACATCACTAAACATGTCAAATTTATAACAACCTTTCAACTTAAGTATCATATCTAGCTTATTTGTATTGTAGATTCTATATATTATCTTTATTTTTATTTTTTAATTACAATTGATTAAAATTTTAGGGTTTTTCTTTAATAATGAGTTTATTTTTGTTGATTTAAGATGAATCTAATTTTATTATGAATTCAAATTTAATTATATTTTTTATAATGGTTTTGTTGAATGAAATGAGATTGAGCTAACAAATGAAGCAAGTAGAAGCACTTCTATTTAAAAGCATTTAAAAAAATATCCCATTAGTTTTCTCTTTCATTTGAAGACATTTTCTTTCACTTTAAACCTATAAGTTGATATTGATGATTTTTCATAATAGAGACATTATTTCTTTTTTTTTTCTTTCTCATCTTTTCTTCTTAAATAATCTCATATCTAGTATATGCCTTACTAGATTTGATATTTTTCACATAATTTCTAGTTTAGTTACAATTTTGACTCATATATTTTCATTTTTTTTTGTTATCTACATTTTATATGGGTCTACTAAGTTATGATTGAGATTTTTGGTTATTTAGCATTGAACTCAGTCAAGTAGAAAATATGTTGTAGGAGGAAGATTTTTTGAGGTAATTGGGTTATTGATGGGTAGTTGAAAAAAAAGGCATTTATCGTTCATTTCTCATGTGTTGCTATTTATATAAAAAAATAAACAATCAAGTATCATTTGATCAAGAAGAATAGTTTTTCACTTTGTATTTTTTTAACATACTATTGAAGAGAGCTAAAATTAATAATCAACCAAGAAGATGATGGATCAAGTTAATGATCAATAATGAAATCATATTTAGAACATTAGTCTTTAGCATTTAATACTAGTGAATGTTGTATTATAACTAGAGTTTTAACACATAGAACTGTCAGGAGGGGTGCGTAAATAGAAAATATAAATTTGTAATAGGTTTTAGGTTATAAAATCCACACCTTTCGTACACAGTTTTTATAAGATGAGGACATATAATTTATGTGAAACTCAATTTCTATAATATTATAAATAAGTAGTCTAGCATTAAAAAATAAGAGTAAGAGTCAACCCCATGTATACCATTTCTTTATAAGCTTTCTATAATTTATCATTTCCTTTTACTTATGCAATTTAAAGCTTCCTTTATAACTTTTTTTTTATCTTTATTGCTTATACTTTTTTTTTACTTAGTTTGTAGAATTTTGATATTACACACCTTTACCTCTTATCTTGTTAAATTAAGTTAAGAATTTCACACTTTGTTTGATTTCCGAGGTTGTTACATATCTCTATTTAGGATTACATATTTAAGTGAGCTTCTCCTTATTGCAAGAAAAAAAATGAATAATAAGTAACATATTAATCAAAGAATCCATTTATTAATCAACAAATGGGCTCACCTAATGGGATTACTTTGTTAAAATAATAATAGATTAGCAATCATGCCAAAACTAAACAAACATGATTATAGCACTTGGTGATGAGTTAATCTAAGCAACTAATAGAGGCTATTCTACGATCCAAGGAGTCTAAAAACAACCCACAAACACAAAGCCAATGGAGTAGCCTCCACAATAAGTGCTATATGATGGCTTTTCATTATCTAATTCCCTTACATCAATAAAGAATTATACCTGGACATAACTATAATGTCTCTATACAATCCACAATGATATCATTTTTCCTAGTGTTATTGTCTCTATAAATTAATTTATTGATGGTTACATTTGTGTTTTGATGTCTTTAACAAAACCTCATGATTATCTCTTTTTAGTTTTAAATGAGATGATTAGTTGGTCACATGTAGTTTGGTCAAACTCTAATTAGCCAATAATGGATCATTTTGAAGGTATGTTCCTTTATTAGAACTTAAATCTATTTAATGTTGGTTTAAGGGTTATCTGACTAGAAATAGAAAGTACAACTAAAAGTACTTACCATAATAATATTGTGTTAAGCTGCGTTTGTTTTCCGCTAACTTTTACATTTGCGGTGAAACAAACGCCGCAAAGTGTTTGGTAACAAACCAAACTGCGTTTTATGTTGCGGGGCCTACTAAAAAATTGAGTTTGAAACGCAGTTTTTCTGCAACAGTTTTTTCATGTTTTTTTAACTAAGTTTTGTAAAAATTCTGGAACCCTGTTTGTTTTTGCGTTTTAAAAATACTTTAAAAAAATAAAAAATATATTTTTTTATTTGCTTCAAATTAATATTTTTTTGGTGTTTTCAGATCATTTTGATGCGCTGATATCAAAATTAATTTTTTTTAAATAAAAAATGTTATTTTAATACATTTCCAAGTAAAAAGCATTTTGAAAAGCAATCGCAACCACACTTCCAAACACAATTACACCAAATATTTTATACATGTTTTTCGCTACACATAAACTTTAACCATAATTTTTACCAAACACATATCTAAATTCAATTAACCACAGCTAACCATATTTTTTTAAAACTTACTTTTTTCAAACCACAACCACAAAAGCTACCTAAAAAATAAATACACTTTTAGTCAATAAGACCATGTAGGCCATGACTGATTAGCTCAAACAAATGCAGAACGAGCTCAGGTAAGTCAATCAAAAACTTTTTTTGGTTAGTTTATTAAAGAGCATGTCTTTAGATATACTTCAATAACAAGCACTCTAGTAGAAAAGTTTGGAAGTTCTTGATAACAAGCACTCTAATAGATAGTTATATGATCTTATATAAGAATTTATGATAAGTGTATTTCCCTTATATTTTAAAAAATTTAGGTTTATATGATGTAAAAAAAAATCATGTGCTAAGATCTTATATAAGAATTTATGATAAGTGTATTTCCCTTATATTTTAAAAAATTTAGGTTTATAGGATGTAAAAAAAAAAAATCATGTGCTAACCAACGTTGTCTATAGCTAATCCTTATAATAAAAAACTTTTTTTTAGTGAATGACAAAAATGTAATTACTCTTAGGCTATGTTTGCTTCCTGGAAACTGGTTTCCGAAAAACCGCTTTCCAAACTTTCCTGTGTTTGTTTGACAATAGAAAAGTTGGTCAACGGAAAACACTTTCTAGTCAAAGAAAAATTTGGCTTGGTTTCCTTTTATTTTGGACGAAAAACACTTTCCGGAAGTTGTGAAAAATTTAGAAATGTCATATTATTTGCTGATTATATCAAATTTGGTCCTCAAACTTTTGATTGCTATATATATTTTGTTTTGAATATTTGTTTTCAATTTCATCTCTTATAATTTAATTTTTATATTAATTTTGGTCCTTATTTTTATAATTGTTATTTACTTTTCCCTTATCATTTTTTAATTGAAATTTTTTATCTATCAAATTTGGTCCTCATTCTTTTGATTGCTACTTATTTTATTTGAAATAATTTATGAAATGTTAATTATTATTATTTTAATTTTTTTCATCTTTCAATTTTTTTATTTTTAGATTTGATCTCTATTATTTTGATTATTATTTATTTTATTTGAGATAATTTATGAAATTATTTTTTTTTAATTTCATTCTTATTCAACTTTTTATTTTGTAAGATTTCTTCCTCATTATTTTAATAAACTTGAAAAAAATAAAACATTAATAAGTTATTTTCCAGCTCATTTTCCATGACATAACCAAATACTGGAAAGTGTTTTCCAACTTATTTTTCATTACACTACCAAACATCGAAAAATAATTTATTTTCACGGAATTTACTTTTTCATAATTCACTTTTCATAAAAAATAACTTTCCAGCAAACAAACAGGTCTTAGCTTACCAACGCTGTCTATAGCTAATCCAATCATGTGCTCATCACATGACAGAAAATCATTCAATTTTTTATAAATGAAACTTTTTAAAAAAGAAAACAATAACTCGAAGAAATTAAGAAATCAACCCTCCTTCTGGACCGAATTCATCTCCTAACCCTAACCCTAAAATCCTACTACTTCTACTCCGATTTCCTGAAATTTCCAACATCTCCGATCAAATAGAAGAGTGAGCTAAAGAGTGTATCATTTATAGCTAGCGCTTTTTGCTGAAGAGTGAGCAAAGCAACAGGGACGACCTCAGAGTTGACAAAAAGGTCAATAATATTTGGTCGTGATTCTTCCTCATCGGTGCCTGTCGATAGATCCGGTCAACTGGATTTGTATTTGCAATTGCAGTAAGTTGCTTAAAATTCATCCGGTGAAGTCTATTGATCATATAAGACATGGAGGAGGAGATCTGAGGGAAAGGGTAGTTTGATTTTATCATGAGATGGAACATAGTCTTTTGTTAAAAAACTGTGCAGATGATTGTCTTATTGTAAAGCACAGCTGCTTCGAGTGATTCCATTAAGGATTTGGAGGTATGCAATATGGTTTGAATTTTCACTCTCTCAAGCTATGTTATTAGCAGGAGTATTTTATTCTTGATAATAATAATAATAATAATAATGCCATGAGTTTGTGGATTTTTTTTTATTAATCTTGTTATCCGAGTTAAATTGTTTCTCAATTACGAGTTCTAAAATTAATGATTATGAGAGCATCTTCAATCCAAAAAGCTAAATTAAAAAGCCAAATTGATAAAATGGTTTTTTGAATAGGGTAAATATAGGTTTTTTGATTATGTGCATTTCAATGGTAAAAATCTATTTATATTTTAATATATTTCATGTTAAATTAATTTTAATATAATTATATAACTAATTTAGATATTTTATATATAATATAATGATGATGTTATTAATTATATAATTAATATGAGTAATTTATAAAAGTAATATAAAATCAATGAAATAATATGAAAGTTAAAAGATATAATTTAAAATTTATTTATATAAATATTTTAAATTTTCAGCTTTATATATTACTGTTAAAATTTTAATTTTTTAAAAGTAAATTCAAATTCAAACTTTGAAAAAAACCGTCAATATTTTAAATTTTGATTTTCAAATTTTTTTTTTAAAAATTCATGCTTTGAAAAAATGACCGCCACCATTTTAAATTTTAAAATTTCAAACTTTGAAAAAATGACCGCCAACATTTTAAATTTTAAAATTTTAAATTTTAAAAAAATAACTGTTAACATTCTAAGATTTCAAATTTTGAAAAAATAATCTATCTATAAATATTCTCATATACCTTAACATTTTTTTCTCATCATTTTATTTTTTTCTCTCCAATCAAAAACATATTGCATTAAAATTCATCATGAATCATTCTAATTTTAATTTTTATGATGCTTTTGATTTTGATGATGACACTCCTGTGTTCTCTTTTCAAGTTGCTACTGCTGTGGTTGCTGAAGAAGAATCGAATAATCAAGGGCAGAGGACAGGGTATCATGGCTCTATTCCTGGTCACAATTGTAATAGAAAGGAAGGTGAGTTAAGGTTATATAATGATTATTTTGCAAAAAAATCCTAGATTCATTGAAAGTCAATTTCGAAGAAGATTTAGGATGAGTCGTCGTTTTTTTCTTCGGATCGCAAATGCAGTGGAAGCTCATAATCCATATTTCAAACAAAGGACAGATGCTCTTTGTGTTCTTGGTTTATCTTGCCTTCAAAAGGTAACGGCAGCTCACAGAATACTTGCATATGGTATTCCTGCAGATCTTACTGATGAATATCTTCGAATTGGAGAAACAACTGCGATAGAAAGTCTTAGAGCTTTCGTCAAAACAATCGTAGAAGTTTTTGGTGATTGGTATCTAAGGGCATCAAACGAGACCGATATTTGTCGATTATTATCAATTGGAGAGCAGCGTGGATTTCCAGGGATGTTAGGGAGCATTGACTGTATGCATTGGAAATGAGAGAAATGCCCAATTGCATGGCATGAAATGTATACTGGTCATTGTCATGAACCAACTAGAATTCTAGGGGCCGTGGCTTCACAAGATCTTTGGATATGGCATGCTTTTTTTGGAATGCCTGGATCATTAAATGATATTAATGTTCTTGATCGGTCACCTATCTTTGCTGCACTTGCTGAAGGTCGTACTGCTCCTGTCAATTATACAATTAATGGGCATGAATATACAATGGGATACTATTTATCAGATGTGATTTATCCTAATTGGTCAACCTTTGTTAGGACAATCCCAAGACCATTAGGAGCAAAGAGAAAATATTTTACAAGCAAGCAAGAGTCTGTAAGAAAAGATGTTAAACGGGCATTTGGGGTGCTCTAATCTCGTTTTGCAATTGTACGTGGACCTGTTCGATACTGGGATGAAGAAACGCTTTCATATATTATGAAAGCTTGCATAATAATGCATAATATGATTATTGAGGATGAAGGAGCAATGAACCTTGGATTTGACCATGAACATGAAGTCAATTCCTTTATATCAGTGTCACATGGTGAAATACTAGAACTACATAATTTTCTTCAAACTCATAATCGAATTAGGGATAGAGCAACTAGCTCTCAACTACAAGAAGATTTGATTGAACATTTGTGGGAACAATATAGCAACGAGTAAAATCTTTAGATTTAAACTTCTTATGTTATCATAATTTTCAAGTTTTTTATGTTTTTTTGTTTTTCATTATGGTTGTTATCTTTTAAGTTAATTAATCCTACTTATTATTGTGAAGTGTTAGAGGAATTTCAAAAAAGTATTATGAATTGATATCAATTTCATAACAATATATTTAAAATAACCAAGAATTTTCTACATATTTAATTAAAAATACATTACATTACAATAAATCAATCAAAGTTAATTAAAAATTA